>ENA-UONQ01001084-UONQ01001084.1-human-gut-metagenome-genome-assembly--contig:-CS26-NODE-1084-length-25913-cov-4.864916_pt1 | contig 25913 bp, 15 predicted proteins | sample MGYA00242460_ERZ724007 | MGnify/ENA metagenome assembly ERZ724007
CCTGCCGCTGCTGCCACTGCACCGGTGATGGTTTCTTCCGACTGTGCAGTTACTGTCAGGTCTGCTGCGGTTACAGTTGTCTGGCTTAACAGTTCTGCGGTTGTCTTGCTCTTAAAGATGATGCTGGCCCCGCTGCCGCCTGCTGCGCTTATGCCGCCTGCAAGGGATGCCGCACCAACATCCACATACTGGCGGTTTTGTGCCTGTACCAGGACCTCTGCTCCCCGGGCCTCAATACTTCCGCCCAGTGCACTGTGTACCATGTTCTGAATATACAGGACCGATGCGCTGCCTGCGCCTCCTGCAAGAGCTGCGCTGGCACTGACGGTTGCCAGGAATACGTTATTGTCACTGACTGCATTCACTTCCACGCCGCCCGGTGCATAGATGGTTCCTTCCAGAACCGCCTCCACCGTCTTGGTAAGATGCAGAACAACAACGGTACCTGCGGCACCGGCGATTCCGATGGCTGCGCCGCCCGCCGCCGCGTCTGCCTCCGTCGCGTCCATGGCGATCACTTTCACTTTAGACTGCTTCGTTACATGTTCGCGGTTATTCTGGTTGATCTTTGCGCCGCTTTCCACCTTCGCCTGCACGCTGTTTTTCGCGATCACGGTTACCGTAGCCGCTGAACCGGAAAGTCCGGTTCCCACGGATGCAGACGCCGCTGTTGTTACCAGCAGGTTCTGATTAAATGCTCCGATCAGGACACCAGACTGCTCCTGCATCTGGCGTTTCCGTCTGCGGTTTCCATTGCTGCCATCCAATGTGCCTGTATAAAAGCTGATGCCCGCATTGCCATAAGCGGTGAGTTCAGCCAGTTTTTGAACCTGGGCACGCACAATATTCTCTGCCCGTACCACAGCCACTCCGGCTGCTCCGCTGACGCTTGCGCCAGGTGTGAAGCTAATGGCTGCACCGGCTGCTCCTGCGATCACATACAGAGTCTGGCTGTCTTCTGACCAGACTGCAATGCTGCCGTCCGCAGTCAGTTTACTGTTCGACATGACTTCTGCCAGGGTCTGGTTTTTGATCACCATAGTGGAGACTGCACCATTTACAGCTCCTGCTACCGCGCCTGCAGCAGCACCGGCGCTGACAACTGCCGTCAGATACGTCTCGTCACTGTTTGCGCGGATCACAATGTTTCGTCCGCTGCTTAAGGATGCGCCAGCTCCCACATAAGCTCTTGTAAACTTGCTAAAGGTAATGGTATCGCTTGCAAGTCCCGCACTCACTGCTCCGCTAGCCGTTACGTTTCCGGTTACGGTCTGAAGTGCTGTGCTGTCAGTAGCGATTACCCGGATATCTCCCTTGTTTCCAGCTATGACAACCGCTTTTTTGCCGATCCATGCTTCCGTGCTGCTCTCAAAGATCACAACATTGACGGAGCCTGCCGCTGCCACAGAACCGGCTGTGCTTCCGCTGATGACCCAGGTGCGGATCTGCTGTGCGGATTTCGCATTGACCAGAACACCGGTCATGCCGGAGCTTCCGGCTGAGGAGGATACATAATCCATGTCCGCTGTAGAAGCGGAGCCGTTTAAGTTCTTGCTGTACCCGTCTTTCACGGAAGAGCTGATGCTTCCATCTGCTCCCGCCTCAGCGCTGCCGTTTGCGTTTGCTGTCACCTGTGCGCCGTCACCAATATAGGCCTGGGTCTTGTTGGTGATCTTAAGCACATTGGTTGCCACGCCAAGGCTTGCTGCCCCTGCGCCGCTGACGCTGCCGTTGACCACCAGGATCTTCTGGCTGCTGTCCGCAAGAATGATCACATTGCCGCCTGCCGCAACCACTGCGTTCGGAGCAATATAAGCTTTCGCCTGCTCTCCTACCTTCAGGATCGTGATGGTTCCCGCCATGGATGCAGAGCCTGCTGCTCCACCGCCAATGGCCATCATGTTATCCACATTCAGGATGTTTTCTGCGATCACGCGGACGTTTCCTGCACCGGCCTGTACATTTCCGCCAAGCCGTGCCTCGGCTGTTCCGTTTAAGATCACAAGATTTAAGGAGATGCCTCCGGATGCGCTTCCGCCTGCACTTGCCGCACCTGCCGTGGAATCCAGCGTCGTTTTTTCCGTAGCTTTCACGGTAACATCCCCCGCCGTAGCAGTGGTGCTTCCGTTATTGCCAATTCCCGCAAAAGTTTTATCCTCCACGGATGCGCTGTTTAAGTAACCGCTGATGAGATTCTGGTTTTGGCCTGAAAGACCTGCCAGCGTTCCATTGACTTCGGTTACATAGGAATTATCCTGTTCCGTTGTTACGGTCTGGCCATAGCCGTATTTCAGGGCTGCGTCGCCGCGCGCGGATGCTTCCCTGTTTGCATTTGTGGAAGAACCTCCTGCGCTGCTTCCGGTATTGGCATTGTCCGCGTCCTGGTCGACCGGCATTGCACCAACCGAAAGAACAAGAATACTTCCGTTTACCGCCGCGCTTCCGCCTGCACCGGCCATAATGGCGGTTGCCTTGATGGTCCGGTCAGCAGATGCCTGTACCAGAATGGATCTTGCCGTTACACTGTTATAATTACCTATCAGGGCTGTCACCGTATTCCGGTAAACAGCTGTCTCAATGGCTGCTCCGGCACCAACTGCTGCGCCTGCTGCCGCGCCTCCGGTATTTAAGGTCAGACCGGTAACATCTCCTGCCTTTACCGTTACATTGCCGTTGGCTGCACTCAGGCTGCCTTTGTTCAAAGCGCTGCTGCTTTCCACCAGTGCCTTTGTAGTTACATTCATGACCAGCACTGCGAAGGAACCACTGACTCCCACGCTTCCGCTCACGCCTGCTCCGAGAACAGTCATGTTGACCCGTTCTTCCGATCCGGCACAGATCAGAATGTCTCCGTTTGTGGCAATCAGGGCTGCGCCCGGGCGAACCTGCGCAAGGGTTGTTTCCTTAAACACGATGGTTCCAACTGCTGCGCCCACGCCAACCGTTCCGCTTCCAGCAGCTGAAGTTGCGGAAAGCTGCAGATTCTCATAAGCTTCTGCCTTTACCGTAACGGAGCCTGCCGTTAAGCTGCCGCCCACACTAGCTGTGGTCATATCCTGCAGGACAATGACCGATACGGTTGCGCCGACACCGGCACTTCCGCCTGCTGCCGCGCCAATCACGTTGGCATAAATGTGGTTTTCTGAGCGTGCCCATACTACAAGGCCGCTTTCTGCATAAAGCTCCACGCCATCTGCGATCTTCGCGGTTGTTTCCTTCATTCCGGTATAAACCACCACCGCACCGGAGACACCTGCGGTACCGCCTGCCGCTGCCGAACCACCCGAGACACTCTCCACAGTGTCACTTAAAGCCAGCACAGAAACGGAAGCGCTTCCGCCCTGCCTTGCTGCTGTCCGGTTGATTTTTGCTCCGGAATTGATGATTGCCTGTACCTTTGCCTGTTCCACTACGGTAGCAGTAGCTGCGCCAACGCCTGCCCCGGAACCTCCGGCTGCTGTCACAGCCAGAATATGAATGGAAGAGGTATTGAATGCGCCGATCACCACGCCGTTGATGGTCATGGTTCCGCGGCTTCCTTTTTTATAGTTTGTCTTTACATCGTTTCCGTTCGTGCCCGGTGTAACGATCGTCACATCCGATACATTCATGGAACCGAAGTTTCCGTTTACCGGAGTTTTTCCAAGGGCATCCAGAACAGCATTCTTTCCGGCTTCTGCCCATGCACGGTGGGAATCGGTTACTACAACCACACCGGCTCCAACGCCCGCTCCGCTTCCACTTACTGCTACAGAACCGGCTGCTGAGAGAAGCTCCTGAATGGTTTCCGCTGTTACCCGGATGCTGCCGTCTGCCCGGATCACGGTTCCGGTAGCATCCGCATAGCTGTTATCAGAACCCGAAATTCCGATCAGGGCAAATACATTCTGCTTCACCACGATCACAGCCACAGAACCGTTTACTGCCGCACCGCTGCTTCCAACGCCGACACCGATTACCAGATCCACCAGCTTGTCATTGCTCACTGCAGAGACAATCACATTGCCGCCGGCATCCACTGTCGTGCCTTTTCCGATTCCGGCATAAACCTTGCCGCTGTAAACAATCGTATCAATGGATGCGCCAAAGGCATTTCCTCCAACGCCCAGGCTTCCCACGATATCAATGATATCAGTCGCACCTTCTGCCATGACACTCACGGTTCCTGCTGCCTGAACCTTTGCGTTTTCCTCAATCAGCGCGATGATACTGTCACCCACAACCGCAATGACTGCCGAACCGGTTACTGCTGCTGAAGCTCCGCTCACGCCACCGCTTACAGCAACGTTCACAAATCTTTTACCGGAATCTCCTTTGACGGTTACATTGTTTCCATAAATCACTGCATGGTCACCAATGGATGCCTTTGTGGTTCCATCCGCGATCATATCAATGTTTGACAGACCAACTGCTGCCGAGGAAGCGGATACAGCCACACCACCTGCCACAACCACGGTCAGCATATTGTCAGCCGCGATGACAGATACATTTCCGCGGTTTCCTGCGTTTCCGACTCTTGTGTAGCTTCCAATGTGTGCTTCCACCTGATTGGAAATGACAACCACGCCGACAGAACCGGATACCGCTGCGCTCTTTCCGCCGCCAAGTCCCATCACAAACAGCCACAGCTGTTCGCCGGAATCTGCTTTGACGGTCAGTCCGCCCGGAGCGTAGATTGCTGCATACGCGCCGCCTGTTCCATCCGCGATGAGTGCCTGAACAGTCTTTAAGATGACATCCACCTGAACAGAGCCGCCCACGCCGGCTTTGCCGCCGCTTACAGCAGCGCCGCCGGAAATCACAAGGATCTTTGTCACATCATCTGCGGTTACCTTCATGCTTCCGGTCAGATTGTAAGTTCCGGTTCCAACACCGGCCAGGGTACTGGTCCGGATCACGTTGACTGCCGGACTGACTGCTACAGCAGAACCATTGGAGCCTGCTGCCGCGCCGTTCACGATGATAGCTGTGATCTTTTCTTTTCCGATTGCGGAAACCGCAAGATTCTTTGCTGTAATCTGAACATTGTTTCCGATGCCAGCTGCCGTCTTTGTGTTCACAACGATCACACTGACAGAAGCTCCCACTCCATGTCCGCTTCCTGCTGCTATACCGCCGGTAATTCCGGTGTACTTCAGTGAGGAAGCTGCTAAGACGAAAATGTCTCCGTTTGTTTTTATAGCAGTGCCGTTTCCGATCTGTGCGCAGGTGGTGTTGCTGCTTACAAATACCTGGATGACGCCATCGCCGGACACGGAAATGCCGTTGCTCTTTCTATTAGAAGAAACACCTCCAGCTACCAGAACAGAAGTTACGCCCAGATCACTGTCCGCACTGATGGTCACATCACCAGTCATGTTTCCGGTCACGTTTCCATTCGCATCCACTGTACCTCCGGCTTTCACATTCTCGCCAAGAGCTGCCTTCACTGCCATGTTGTTTACAATCGTGCTGATGGCCACTCCGGCGCTCTTGCTGCCACCGTACGCCACAGAACCGGTGATCACTGCCGCGTTCACTTTGGAAGCGGCCGTTACTTTCAGTCCATCGGTCAGTACCAGCACCACACTATTTCCAACCAGCGCCTCTACGGTGTCCTCCATGACCAAAACGGTAAAGGAACCTGCACCGGTAAAGCTGCTGCCCACGGTAGATGCAGATCCGCCCACTGCCTCCAGATAATAGTTCTGGTTCGAGAGCAGATTTAACAGATCCATGGCTGCACTGCTTAGATCAGAGATCGTCAGTTCGTTGTCGCTCTGTGCCTTATCCGTGGTATTGATATAGATTTTTCCACCCGGAAGCTGTTTGGAACCGCTGCTGATAGTTCCGTTGATCTCTACATCTTTGTTGGTCCAGGTTGCATTGACTGCCTTTTTCTCTGCGTTCACCGCCAGGGATTTTGCATAGATTCTGGCATTGTCGCCCACCTGGGCTTTTGTCTTGTTCTTTGCATAGATGATGGCAAAGGATGCACCAACGCCTGCGCCGCTTCCCTTTCCTGCGCCGCTGCTTCCGGAACTGCTTCCTTTTCCTGAACTGCTGCCGGAAGACGAACTGCTGCCGGAGCCGTTTTCTCCATTGTTCTGCTCATCAAAAGTACTGCTGGTGAGGGTTGCTCCCCATGCCCGGGCAGCAATCCTGCTCTGCTCAATGGCTTCTACCGTTACCTCTCCATCGGAGTAAACCGTTATATTCCGTCCGATCTCTGCCATGGTCTCAGCACTGGAGGAAATAACTGCCACTGCGCCTGCTACTGCCACACCGCCATCCTCAGAACCATTTCCAGCTCCTGCAATAGCTTCCGTGCCAAGCTTTGTCCGGAAGTTATCATCCATGTTGGTCTTGGTGAGAGCCTGAATGGTTACATCGCCGACTCTGCTGCCTGCGGTTCCCAGATTCCCCATCAGCGCCCCACGGGTCTTGCTGTTGTTGACGATCACTGCCACACCCAGAGCGATGGAAGTCTTTTTGGAAACTGCTGCGCCAGTTGCCAGCATCTCGAAGTTATCCAGATTCTCTGCCTTGATTGTTACGGTCTTTGCCTTCGTGATGGTTCCGGTCATCTCAGCAGTTACATCGTGGGATACGATGGACACGCCTGCCGCTGCTGCCACGGAAACCGGATTTTCCTGTTTTGTGGTAGAACCGGTTGCTGCCGCATCCTTCTTTGCTGTGCTGCTTCCTGCAGCGCCGTTTCCGGTGGTTCCCACAGAGCCGGTAGAAACCGTTGTGGTTTCATCGGTCTTTGCGCCTGCTGCGGAAAGAACCTTGGAAGAAAGGCTGGCATTGTTGCTGGTGGTATCCCCGCTGTCTTTTAACGCACCGTTTAACCGGTCATTGGCCTTACTGCTGTCAGAGCTGGTTCCTGTGCCGCTGCTTCCACTGCCGGAATTGCTTCCGGAGGCTGAGCTGCTGCCCGTGCCGCTTCCAAGTCCAAACGCCTTGCCGGATAAGATATCCGCGATACTGCTGTTGTACTTATCTTTATAGCGCTGCAGATCCAGCCCGGACGCCGTCGCATAAGCCTTAGCCAGATCCTGGGCCTTCGCTCTTGCGGTTACGGTGAAGTCTCCGCCCACTGCTCCATTGCCTGCCATGCGCGCGGTAACAGTTTCTGCTACCAGGTTGACTGCTACGGATGCTCCCACAGCAGCATTGCTGGCTTCTGCCTCGCCCTCTGCAGTGGTATTGGCCGCGGAAACACTCTCCGCATTCAGGGTCAGATTGCCGCCTGCATCCACGTAGGCACCCTGTTCTGCTTCTGCGCGTACCTTGTTGGAAACCAGGGATACGGAAACTGCCGCATCCAGGGAAGTATATTTATCCTTCTCGGACTGGTTTGTTTTGCTTAACACAAAAGTCTTTGCAAAAGCAGTATCATCTTTCGTTAAGGTTACTTTGATCTTCCGGTCTTTTGCATCCGGAAGTTTATAGCCGTTCGGTACAGCTTTGATCTCGATCGTGTATACGGTATCTTTCGTGATGCCGGATGTCGTGATCTCAATCTGACCGTCACTGTTGGTTTTATGATCTGCAGATTTGCCATCCGCAGTTACCGTTACGGTTACACCGGAAAGAGCTTTTCCTGTGGAATCCTTCACGGTAATGGTAAGCTTTCCGTCCTCTGCCGGTTCTTCAAATGCATCCGTTCCGGCCTGCACATAAGTCTCCACCGTGCTGCTTGCCAGTGCTTCCACGGTGAAATTTCCGCCGGTTCTGATTTTGCTTTTTCCGGAAACCACTGCTTCTGCCGAAGCATCCGCAATGGTCAGTCCGAAGGATGCTCCCACGCCGGTACTCTTGCCGTTACCGGAGGTATTTCCATCTCCTGCCAGGTCTGCAGAAGCACCTGCCTTCGTAGACACCTTCTGGTTTACCTTCGCGCTTACTTCTCCGCTTTCAGCAGCTGTCAGATCTGCGGTGTCATTTCCATAGCCGGCAGATGCCAGATATGCGGTATCAAACAGATTGATGGCTGCTGCACCGGCCACACCTACATTCGATGCGCCTGCACCGGAAATGCTGATGACGCTGATCTCGTTGGTATCCCCGTCATTTCGCATGCCTGCACGGATCTCAAAGCTTCCGCTTGTATGCTTGCCTGTAATGATGGCCCGGTTGAGCAGATTTCCTGCCAGGATTGCCACGCTGACACCCACACCGTTTTTGCTTAATGCTGCGGATGCATTGGAAACTACCTTTACAGAGTTGGCTGCCTTTGCTTCCACAGTCAGCTTTCCTGTGGAAGTGGTATCTGCCGTTACCTTTGCCTCGGTGGTATCATTCCAGACATCCACTGCGATGGCTGCTGCTGCCATGACCTTGCCATCCGCTGTCTCTGCGGACTGCGGGGTTTTGGAACTGGTTTCGGTGATACTGCCGGTTCCGCCTCCGGTTTTCTTTCCGGCTGCCAGCGCGTTATTCACTAACGCATCCGGGGTCTTTTTCGAGGCCGGGTCAGAACCGTCGGAACCGGAACTGTCATCATCCTCCACCGGCGCGCCGTTGGCGCTGGCAATACTGACAGTCTCTGATGAGTTTCCACTCTCCGCAGTTACCTGAATATTCCTTGCAGAAGAGATCTTCCGTTCCATATACGCGTACTGGCGCATATGCCCTGCCGCTACGGTTATGGCTCCTCCAAAGCCTGCGCTGCTTCCGGCTGCCTTTCCGTTTGCTGTGGTCTTTCGTTTCTTTTCTGACTTTGCATGTACAGTCAGGTCTCCGACCAATGCAATGATGTTATTTGCTGCATTTGCATTCCTTGCTGCTCTTGCCTTCGTTGTGGTATTCACAATGTTTACGGCCACCACCGGAACCACTGCCTTGCCGCCTGCCGCGCCGGCAATGGCACTGGCCTCAATGGCTCCCTTAGAAGAAGCATCAATGGTCAGGCTTCCAATGGTGCTGCCCGAATTGTTTCCTTTTACTAGAGCCGTTTCTCCCAGCTCTGCGCTGGTGGTATGGCTGACTACGCTGACTGCAATAGCCGTTCCCACTCCAACCGACTTTGCTGATTCGTCATCGGAAGTTGTGGAGCCTGCACTGGTTCCGGCATCGCTTTCACTCTCGGCCATGATGGTAAAATTTCCGTTGTTTCCTATGTTAATAGCTGCGCCACTGATATAGGCCTTTGTCACATCGTTGACTACATTGACAGAAACCGCTCCGCCGAATCCAAAATTGCCAGAATTAAATCCTGCTATAGAACTGACATCCGATTTGTTATTGTATGTAGTCTTCACAGTTGTGGTCTGTCCGTTTTCTGTCTTCGTGATGCTTTCCTCGTAGCCGCCTGTCTTTGCGGATACGGTAAGTCCGTTTGCCTCAATAATGGCATTCTCAATGTAGGCCAGGTTGCTGCTGTTTACCACATTCACACCAGCTCCGACTCCGGCAGAAGTACCAGTGCCGGATGCTCCGGAGGTATCTCCGTTTGCTGTCATGGTAATGAGCTGCTTTAATCCTTTCAGATCCGTTCCCCCTGCTGTCTTGGCAGTCAGTGTGATGTACATCGTGTAAACGTAATATTCCTGTCCGGTCGCTTCGTCTGTGATTTTTCTGGAAGTGATGGAGGAATCCTTCGGTTTGAATCCAAAGCTGGACGGAAGCTTAAACTCCAGTTTGTAGCGACCTGCTGTCAGTTTCTGACTTCCTGCACTGATGGTTCCGTCCGCCTTCTGGGTGAAGCCACTCTTAAAGGAGATCAGTCCATCTGCATCTTTGCGGGTCTCACTGTACTTGTTTGCTGTGTCTTCCACATCTCCGCTGGTTCCCTGCAGCTTTGTCAGGGTAGCTGTAGTTGGAAGTGTGGTTGAATTGTCTTCCGTTACCAGGGCAAATGCAAATTCGTTGTCATCAGCATCCCGGTCAAGGTCTGATGGAATGGTGGATGCATCTGCCACGGTGGTGTTGTTGGAAACTGCATTCGCGATTACTTCCACGGTTCCGCCTGCTGTGATCTTTCCGGTTGTTGTAATAGAAGCTTCGTTGCTGGAATTTACAACCGTCACAGCAATGGCTCCAACCATCTGGTTCGCTGTATTGCTGGTTTTTGCCAGCTTGTAGGTACCATTAAAGCCCTTGCCCCCGATAATCCGGAACACCTGATCTTCCGGCACTGCATAGCCGCTCGGAACGATGATGGTCAAAGTGTAAGAACCTGCTGTGAAACCATCACCATTGTATGTTCCATTTTTGCCTGTTGTGGCAAGGCGGTTGGTTCCGGTCGTTCCTTCATTCGGAGTAATCTTTACGGTTACACCTTCCACTACCTTTCCCGTGGACCGGTCTACAAATTTCAGATCCACTTTGTTCGCGATGGAAGCCTCAGCCTCTTCAAACAGACTGCCGATTCCGCTGTCTTCCTGTGCGGTATTTAAGGATTCACTGATTTTGCCTTCTACCTCGTCTTTCCGAAACCAGCTGCTCACCTTCGTCTTAACTGCATTTCCGGCCGCATCGGCTTTGGATTTCAGACGGGATGTAAGCTGAATGTTATCCAGAGAATTATGGATGATCCCCAGAATTTTCTGAATACTGGTGTTCTCGGAAGTCCCGCTCTCGGAGGACTTTACCGATTTCACGGTAGTTCCGTTGATTCCATACTGTCTGGAATTCACGGTTACATTCCCGGCTGAAGTAACATTTACCGTACCGCCAATATTCGCCCGTGTATCATAATTTACAACAGACACACCGGCAAAAGCACCGCTGCGGTTATCACTCGTTTTCTTTCCGGTTGCGTTGGTTGCTGCTTTTGCATTACTATCTGCGATAAGCATTACATTCCCTGCTGAAGTAATGGTTCCGTTTCCATCGACCACTACTTCTGAGGTTCCGCCAACTACCGCCACACCAACCGCAATGTTTCCTGCCTTTGCCTCTGCGTCCGCAGTGGAATTGATAATGGATTTTGCAGTCAGCTCAATGTTGCCTGTTCTGGAAGTCAGATTGCTGTTTTTTACCAGAACCACGGAAGATGCATTTCCCACATTGACTGCCACGCCAATGCCGATTCCCTTCGTATTCATATTCAGGGTGTTGCCGGATGTCATCTTAATACTGTCTGCTGTCAGACTGCTGTCTTCGATCTCAACGATCGTTTCCATGTTTTTTACATTGGCAAGAAAGCTTCCGAGGGATGCCACCCCACTGTCAACGTTCTGCCAGATATTCGTATCCGCAGAAACGCCGTCTGCTGCCGTGGTGCTGTCCGCATCCGAAGAAGCAGTATTGGAAGCAGAAATCACAATGGTGGAACTTCCGCTGCTGCCTCCGCCGGAATCTGCTATGATCGTCATATTCCGGATTCCCACATACCTCGTATCGGAATCATATACTTTCTTGACAACATTGGAAAAAACCTCTCTGGCTGAGCCGCTGTCATTGGAATCATCCGCCTGCAAGGTAAGCTGTTTGACTTTCAGGGTTACCTGCTCATTCGGCTTTAACTCAATCTGCTTCGCGATCAGCTCCACAATTGCCTGGGACAGATCCAGCAGCCAGTTTTTTCCGGAGGCGAGATCGTTTTTAAAACTGATCTTATCTTTTGCCCGGATACTGAGGTTGGTAATTCCCGTCGTGTTGGTGTAGGTAGTCTTATAAGCACTGTCATTGAGATAAATCTCAAGCTGCTTCCCTTCATTGACTGAAATTTTCACCTTATCACATCCGGTGATCGTAATTGCCGTATCAGTGCTTGTCACATCTGCCGCCAGCGCTGCTGCCTGCACTATGGCAGGTGCTGCCGCCTGCAATGCCTCAGGTGCTGCTGCCTGCACTATGGCAGGTGCTGCCGCCTGCAATGCCTCAGGTGCTGCTGCCTGCAATGCCTCAGGTGCTACCTCTGATCCCGCTGCCACTTCCGGCTCCGATGCCGCCGCTGGTCCCGCTGCCGCTTCCGGCTCCGATGCCGCCTCTGGTCCCGCTGCCGCTTCCAGCTCCGATGTCACTGTGGATTCCGGAATCGACAGTTGTTTCTGGATTTCCGGTGATACCGGCGTTTGCGGGGATGCCGGCGTTTCGGATGTTTCCGGTGCTTTTCCCCCGTCTGCGCTTCCGGCTTCCGGTGCTTGATCTGAATCTTCTCCGGTTACATTTCCGGTTGCCTGACTGTTTTCCTTCTGCCCGGCTCCGAAAGCAGTTTCCTCACTGGACGCTGCTAGTTTATCATCACCGCTGTTTTCTGCCTCCGTACTGCTCTCACCGGAAGGATTCCCGGATTCTGTGTTTTCGTCTTTTTTGTTTTCCTGGCTGTCTCCGGCGCTGTCCTCTGCTTCAGAATCACCTGTTTCTGCCTCTGTGCCGCTGCCTCCGGAACTGCCCTCTGCTTCAGAAAGGCCTGACTCTGAATCCACACCGCTGAAGCCAGAATCGCCTCCCGTCTCCGGGCTTCCGCCCCCTCCTGAGCCGCCGCCAGAGCCGCCACCCAGGCTGTCTCCGGCTTCAAAGCTGCTTCCGCCAGTATCCGCACCGGCGCTTTCTGTATGCTCCTGGCTGCTTTCATAGCCGGAATCTCCCGTATTACCAGACGCCGAGGCATAGGAAACCGACGTTCCCGCAACTGCCATACACAGTCCCAGAACCGCCGTCATTCCCCTCGCTTTCTTCATGGTTCTTCTGTACTCCAGCATTGCTCTTTCCTGTATACCCATAAATCCGCCATTCCTTTCTGAACATCACTGACTCGTCTTTTTGCACATTCTGCTGCTCTTATATTTTCTGATTTTTTTATTGTTTTATATAAAAGCACAGATTACTACTTTGATTATACAAAAATTGACTTGTCTCTTCAATGTTTCTGACACGAATGGCGCCGCTGCGGACACCGAAAATTCAATTTGAAAGAATCATGAACATCTGGTTCTTTATTTCAGCCGCTCTAACAGCATTTCCCGCACTTCCCGGTATTTTTTTACCGGAATCGGAATCGCAAATTCATTCATCAGTATCACTTCATATTTCCGGATCATGGAAATACACTCCGTATTGATGATATAGCTGCGATGAACAGCCATGAAACGCTGATCTGCCTTTTCCTGAAATTCCGCAAGATTCATCCGCATGACTGTTTTGGTACCGGAAAGGGATGTAATGATGCAGTTGCGTCCGTATGCCTCTGCATACAGAATATCTGACAGCAGGAAAATATGTTCCCGGTCATCTAAGTCTGCAGCTACCAGCCTGCTTTTATCCTGCAGGGTAGCAAAACGGCGCATCAGATATTTATGTGCCATTTTTCCAATGGTAGTCGGGAACATCTCGTCCCCTGCTGCTTTCAGCTCTCCAAGCGGATTCGATATATGCATGTGCCGGATTTTTAAACCCTCCGGCATCTGTTCCCAGACAAAGGTACAGCGCTGCTGCACCTGCAGAAAGAATTCTACGCTCTCATCGGTTGTAACCAGATACCGTCCAGCCACCGTACAGATGGTTCCCGTATTCTGTACCACAAAAAACTCCTGTTCCATCAGATGACAGGGCTTCAGATCACGCATAGTTCCGCGCAGATCCTCTGCGGTTGCTTCTTTTCCTACAATAAACTGTTTCTGCAGGGCCCCTGTCCACAATACATCCTCCGCACAGCAGGAAATCACCAGTTCCGGATCCAGCTTCCAGTAACGGCTTAAGCACTCTCTCGTCAGTTCCAATGCTTCCTGTACTACTTTTTTCTGCATATACACGCTCCCTCTTCCTGTTGTCACACTGCCCGCAAGTTATATTGTCATAAATTATAACATTCCACGCTGTTTGGTGTCAAAGTTTGTCAAAGTTTTATCTTTTCTGTTGAGTTTTTAGATTACTTATGATACTCTGAGATTATTAATCCATAATTTCAGGGCTTATAAGCCCACATAAGAGAAAGGGGCGCCTATGAGACATCACAATGGACATACCGGTTTTTTCTTCAGGATCCATACACGCAGAAAAGAAATTGCCCTGATCCTCGTCATTTCCATGTGCCTTCCCTATCTGTCTGCCACATTCCTGGAGCATTATGAACAGCGCAGAGCACGCCAGGCGGCAGAATTACTTCAGGAGCAGCAACAGCAGGCCCTGGAGGAACAGAATACGGCCCTGGAGCATTTTTCAGAACTTGTTACCCGCAGCGACTATACCGCGGCACTTGATGAGATCAACCATCTGCTCTCCCTGGACAGTGCCAATCCACAGTACTATCTGAAACGTGCCGGACTGCAGGTTCTTCTGCATAATACAGATGCGGCAGTGACCGATTTAGACACAACCATACGCCTTGATCCGGCCCTCTACGACGCTTATCAGCTCCGGGCACAGCTTTCTGAGGAGAACGCTGATTATCAGAATGCTCTTGCCGACTATCAGACCATGTACGCGCTTGATCCGGCACAGGAAGATGTGCTGATGTATATTGCAGACTGTTATCAGCAGCAGATGGATTACGAAAATGCTATCAATGCGTACAATACAGCAGAAGCCGCACTGCCGGAATACAGAGAAGCCATCGCTTACGCCCGCGGTGTCTGCCGTTATTCCACAGAAGACTTTAAACAGGCCCTTGCTGATTTTCTCAAATATGCTGACACAGATCCGGCAGATGGCGAACTGAATTTTCTGATCGGTTCCTGCTACATGAATCTGGAACAGGGCGATTACCCTGCCGCGATTTCCTATCTCACAACCGCCATCGAGGCCGGATACTCTGCCGATCTTGCCTCCTACAATCGCGGGATCTGCTATCTTCACACAGATCAGGCTGATCTGGCAGCAGCAGATTTCGAGTACGTCATGGCAAATTCCACAGACAGTCAGCTAAAAACCGATACACAGAGCATCCTGGACCAGCTGAAGCAGTAAATACCGCGAAAGCAGGAAACTGACCCCAAATCCTGCAAAAAGGCAAACAAAACGCCTGGAAAGCCTGAAAAAACAGTTGAAAAACAGCGGCTTTTAGTATAGAATATAGTAGATTAATCGCGAGTACGCAAATTCAAGGAGGAATATCACATGATTTCAGCAGGTGATTTTAGAAACGGCATTACCCTGGAAATCGAGGGTAACGTATACCAGATCGTAGAGTTCCAGCACGTAAAACCGGGTAAGGGTGCTGCTTTCGTAAGAACCAAAATCAAAAATGTTATGACCGGTTCCGTAGTAGAGAGAACCTTCCGTCCGACCGAGAAGTTCCCGTCTGCAAGAATCGACCGTGTAGATATGCAGTATCTGTACGAGGATGGCGATCTGTACAACTTCATGAACATGGATAACTACGAGCAGATGGCTCTCGCAGCAGACGTGATCGGTGATGCATTAAAGTTCGTTAAGGAGAATGAGATCGTTAAGATCTGCTCTTACAATGGTAAGGTATTCTCCGTAGAGCCGCCGTTATTCGTAGAGCTTGAGATCACCAACACCGAGCCTGGCTTCAAGGGTGATACCGCACAGGGCGCTACCAAGCCGGCAACCGTTGAGACTGGCGCAACCGTATACGTTCCGCTGTTCGTTGACAACGGTGATAAGATCAAGATCGACACCCGTACCGGTGAGTATCTGTCCAGAGTTTAATATTCTGAATAAACGCACAAAAAAAGAAGCTGCGCGCAGCTTCTTTTTTTAATGCTTTTGTTTATAAAAGTACAGCACGATAGCCTCCAGATACCGCTTCAATACAATCTGGATCTCTTCCTTCGGATTGATGGGCTTCACCAGAATGCCATAGATACCGGCCCGGTTGGCACCGTACACATCGGTAAAGAGCTGATCCCCAACAAAGAGAACCTCCTCCTTTGCAAGTCCCATCTGCTGTACCGCCCGGTTGTAATTCCTCACCCCCGGTTTTCCAGCCTTGTAAATATAAGGAGAATGCACCTGCTCCGCGAAGGATTTCACCCGCGGCTCCTTATTGTTGGACAGTAGGAGCGTCTGAAATCCCAGTCCATGAAGACGCCGGAACAGGAGCAGTGCCCGCTCGTCCGCCGGAGCTCCGTGAGGCACTAGGGTATTATCGATGTCAAAAATAACTCCCTTTTTCCCCTTCTCTTTCCAGTCTTCCCAGTCGATTTCGTAGGTACTGTCCACCCACTCTTTCGGATAAAATGGTTCTAATATCACGTCTGTATTCCTGTCCTACTTTCGCTTATTTTCCAGAAGCTTTCCCAGCTCCTCCATAAAGGTGTTCACATCTTTAAATTCCCGATAGACTGATGCAAAACGCACATAGGCGACTTCATCCAGCTGCTTTAATTTCTGCATGACCAGTTCACCGATAACAGAAGTTTCCACCTCCCGGTCCTCCATGGTAAAGATCTCGTTCTCGATCTCATCGATCATCTGGTTGATCTGCTGGATGGAGACCGGCCGCTTGTGGCAGGAATGCACTACGCCTGCCTCAATTTTAGAGCGGTCATAAGGCTCTCTGGTCTGGTCTTTTTTGATAACCATAAGCGGCATGGTTTCCAACTTCTCATATGTGGTAAAGCGTTTTCCGCAGATAACACACTGACGGCGGCGGCGGATGGAACTGTTGTCCTCAGCCGGACGGGAATCAATGACCTTGGTATCTGCTGCACTGCAAAATGGACATTTCAAGTTTTCTTCCTCCTGTATATCACTGGATTCTTTGTCATCATTTTAACCTATCCGGGCATTGTGCGCAAGCAATTTTAATCACACTTGCAGGGCTTCTCAATTTCCTTCAGTTTCTTTACCTCCACCAGAATGATATCATCCCCGATCTGGCATACATTCTGAAACGGAATCATATACTCTTTCTCCCGCCCAAAGATTCCGCAAAGGCACCCGGGGCCGGGAACAATCAGATGGGTGATGCAGCCGTTTTCCGGATTGAACTCCAAATCGCCCACAAAGCCCAGCTTTTTACAGTCACAGATGTTGATGACTTCTTTTTTTTTAAATCAAAAATACGCATAGACCACATCCGGAATGAAACGTCCTTACTGTAGTCTATGCGTATGGTTTCCGGTCGGTTCCCGCGAACTGCCCGTTTTTATTGTTGTTTACTGATTAGAATAACGGAACAACTGCTCCCTCATAAGTCTGCTCCATGTACTCTTTCACTGCGTCGCTGGTCAGAGCCTCAATGAGTGCCTTTGTCTTCGCATCCTCTTCCTTGCCCTCTTTGACTGCTACCACATTGCCGTAGGTAGTTGCTGCCTCAGAATCGGAAGCTTCTACTGCCAGAGCATCCGATACCTTTAAACCTGCCTCAATTGCGTAGTTGCCGTTGATGACTGCAACATCAACATCCGGAAGTGAACGCGGAACCTGTGCTGCCTCAACCTCAAGGATATCAAGGTTCTTCGGGTTTTCCACAATATCTGTCTTGGTTGCCTTTAAGCCTGCTCCATCTGCCAGCTTTAACAGACCCTGTGCCTCCAGAAGAAGAAGGGCACGTGCTTCGTTGGTTGCATCGTTCGGAACAGCTACCTTTGCGCCGTCTGCCAGCTCATCTAAGGAAGCGGTCTTGCCTGCGTAAATACCAAACGGCTCATAGTGGATTTTGCCTGCGCTGACTAACTTGGTCCCTCTCTCCTGATTAAACTGCTCCAGATATGGAAGATGCTGGAAGTAGTTTGCATCCAGATCACCGGCCTCCAGTGCCAGGTTCGGCTGAACGTAGTCGGTATATTCCACGATTTTTAAGTTGTAGCCCTTCTTTGCCAGCTCTTCTCTTGCTGCCTCCAGGATTTCTGCGTGAGGTGCAGGACTCGCGCCTACCGTCAGATCTTCCAGGTCTCCGGTGGTTTCCTCTGCTGCTTCGCTGCTCTCTGCTGCGGAAGTCTCTGCTGCCGCTGCACTGCTCTCTGCTGCGGAAGTTTCAGCTGTTTTGCTTGTGCCGCAAGCGGTCAGGGCTGCTGCTGCCAGGATTGCTGCTGCGATTACACCAATGTTCTTTTTCATAATATGGATCCTCCTCGATCAATAATTTTGATTTATATGGCCATTGGCCGACAGCCGTGTCACCGACTGCTAAATCCGTTGTCTGTTTGTTTCCGCTTCTCTCCAGTCAGATCTTCATCCATCCGTGTTCCTTTCGTCCAGATTTCTTACCTGATCCGTTTATCACTCTTTCTCGCCAGTCTCATGCCAATCTCCTGAATGATCTGTACAATGATGACCAGGATCGTCACTGTCACCAGCATGATGTCTTTCTCATAGCGGTAATAGCCGTAGTTGATGGCAATACCACCCAGTCCGCCGCCGCCAACCGCGCCTGCCATGGCAGAATAGCCGAGTATGGTGGTGGTGGAGATAGCCGCTCCGATCAAGAGAGACGGCTTTGACTCCGGAAGCAATACCTTCCAGATGATCTGGGACGTGGAAGCTCCCATGGATTTTGCTGCTTCAATAACTCCGGCATCGATCTCCTTAAAGGAGGATTCTACCATGCGGGCAATGTAAGGTGCTGCAGACGCCACCAGCGGCGGCACCACTGCCCTCCAGCCCAGGCTGGTTCCCACCAGCTTTCTGGTAACCGGGATCATCATGATCAGAAGAATAAGGAAGGGCACCGACCGGAGCAGGTTGATGATAAGTCCCAGCACCTTCTGCAGTGCAGGAATGGGGCGAATGCCCTCTTTATCTGTTACCACCAGGATGATGCCCAGCGGAATTCCGATCATATAGGAAATAACGGTGGAAATGATCACCATACATAAGGTTTCTCCGATTCCGTTCCGGATCAGTTCTAAAATCTGCTGACTAAATAACATTGCCGTTCACCTCCTCATAGGGCACCTGCACGCTCTTTAAATAATGCAGGGCTCTCGCCGCATCCGTTTCGTCCTCCGGCAGCTGAATGATCATCTGGCCGTAAGCCGTGCCGCCAATATCCTTCGTGGAAGCATACAGGATGTTTACCGGAACCTTGCTGGCCAGGATCATATTGGCCAGGACCGGCTCCATGGAAGAACGTCCGTCAAAGGTGATGCGGATCTTTCTGGATTTGTCGAACCTTACATTTTCCACCGCATCGCCCAGAATTAACTGACGGCCAATCTTTGACTTTGGCTCAGAAAAGATTTCTGATACCCGGCCGTACTCAGCAATCTGGCTGTGGTCGATGATGGCCACCCGGTCACAGATGGCTTCAATGACCGCCATCTCATGGGTGATGACAATGACGGTAATGCCTAAATCCCGGTTGATCTGTTTGATCAGCTCTAAAATGGACTTTGTGGTGTTCGGGTCAAGGGCACTGGTAGCCTCGTCACACAAAAGCACCTTCGGGCTTGTTGCAATAGCCCGGGCAATGGCCACTCTCTGGCGCTGTCCGCCGGAAAGCTGTACCGGATAAGCCTTTGCCCGGTCCTCCAGTCCCACAAGCTTTAACAGCTCCATAGCCCGTTCTTTTGCCTGCCGCTTCGGAACTCCCGCAATCTCCATTGGGAAGCATACATTCCGGAGAATGTTTCTCTGCGCCAGCAGATTAAACTGCTGGAAGATCATGCCCATGGACTGTCTTGCCTTTCTCTGTCCGGCGTCATTTAATGCTGCCAGGTTTTCTCCCTCAAACAATACCTGGCCGGAGGTCGGGATCTCCAGCATGTTGATACAGCGGACCAGCGTACTCTTTCCTGCTCCGGAAAGTCCGATAATTCCAAAGATTTCTCCACGCCTGATTTCCAGATTAATGTCATCCAGGGCTTTGACCGGCCCGTTGGCCGTTTTGAATTCCTTGCCCATGTGCTTTAACTGGATAATGGTTTCCTCTAATGCCATACTCTTTTCCTTTCCCTGTGATACGGAAATGACGGATTTTCCTATGAAATAAAAATGCCGTAAACCTGCAACAGGCTTACGGCTTAGAATGCGTTCTCGTCTCTGATTTTATGCTTCTTCTATGCTCTTTCCTGACTCTGCAGATTACTGATGAAATTGATTGCATACAAACATACGGCACATGTCCATCATCATGCCGCACATCATAGCCATATTCATCTGCATGGTCTTAACCTGAGTCATAGCTGATTCCTCATTTCCGTAGTATGTTTTTTACTACCCTATGTGGCGTATTCTACGCCAGGGGAAGTGGTTTGTCAAGCGATATCTGTAAATTTGCTGAGACCATTTTTCTCCGCGATGCAGGCTCGAAAATGCTTCGCATTGCTCATTTAAATCACATAGTCGCCGCCATCTTCGGTCTTCATCAGATCGGCAATGGTATAGCTGTCAAAAAATTCATTGATCACGCTGTTTAAACGGGTCCACATAGGCAGGGTCCGGCAGTGCGGCGCTATTTCGCAGAGCTTGGCACCTGCCTCCAGACAGCTTACCGGCGCCAGGGAGCCTTCCGTCAGGCGCAGGATTTCTCCTACTTTATAATCTTCCGGCGCCCTGGACAGGCGGTATCCGCCGCCTTTTCCCTGGGCACCTTCCACAAAACCGGATTTCGACAGGTTGGACATGATAGATTCCAGATATTTCTGAGAAATGTCCTGCCTCTGTGCCACCTCCTTTAACGGAGTAAATGTCCCCGTGGCATGTTCTGCCAAATCGATCATCACGCGCAGTGCATATCTTCCTCTTGTTGAAATCATCATAATCCCCAACCATCCTTCTCATAGCCAATCTATAGTTCTATAACGCTCCGTTACCCTCACAGCTTCCTGTTAATCTGCAAATAACGGAGTAGACAGGTAGCGGTCTCCGGTATCCGGGAGCAGCACTACGATTGTCTTACCCTCATTTTCCGAGCGTTTTGCCAGCTCTATGGCAGCCCAGAGAGCCGCGCCGGAGGAAATTCCTACCAGTACGCCTTCATTCTTTCCAACTTCCTTTCCGGTTGCAAACGCGTCATCGTTGCTGACCGGAATAATCTCATCGTATATCTTGGTATCCAGCACTTCCGGTACAAAACCGGCTCCGATTCCCTGGATCTTATGTGCTCCTGCCACACCAGTGGAAAGCACTGCGGAGGAAGCAGGCTCTACCGCAACCACCCTGACATCCGGGTTTTTGGACTTTAAGAAACGTCCGGTTCCGGTGATGGTGCCGCCGGTACCGACACCTGCCACAAAATAATCCACCCGGCCATCGGTATCCTCCCAGATTTCCGGTCCGGTGGTCTCAAAATGTGCCTTGGGATTTGCCGGATTCACAAACTGTCCGGTCACAAATGCATTCGGGATTTCCCTGGCCAGCTCATCTGCCCTGGCAATCGCTCCCTTCATGCCCTTTGCCCCCTCGGTGAGGACAAGCTCTGCACCATAGGCCTTCATTAACTGGCGGCGCTCCACAGACATAGTTTCCGGCATTACGATTATGATGCGATAGCCGCGGGCTGCAGCCACAGATGCCAGACCAATTCCTGTATTGCCGGAGGTCGGTTCAATGATCACGGAATCCGGTTTCAGCTGACCGCTTGCCTCAGCAGCATCGATCATAGCCTTGGCAATGCGGTCCTTTACAGAACCTGCCGGATTCAAATATTCCAGTTTTGCCAGGATTTTTGCCTTTAAACCAAACTTTTTCTCAATGTTTGTGAGTTCCAGAAGCGGGGTTTTACCAATCAGCTGATCTGCGGAAGTATAAATGTTTGCCATCCTGATGTCCTCCTTGCATTATGCACCGTTATTATTTTACTGCTTCAAAGCCATGTTTCAGATCGTCAATAATATCATCGATATGCTCGGTACCGATGGAAAGACGGATGGTGGTCGGCTTGATACCGCAGGCCAGCAGGCCTTCCTCATCCAACTGGGAATGGGTGGTGGATGCCGGATGGATCACCAGAGACTTCACATCAGCCACATTTGCGAGCAGGGAGAACAGCTCCAGACTCTCCGTAAATTTCTTTGCGGTATTGACATCACCTTTGATCTCAAAGGTAAAGATGGAGCCTGCTCCGTTCGGGAAATAGCGGTCATACAGCTCTTTCTGACGACCGGTAGACAGGGACGGATGATTTACCTTTTCTACCTGCGGATGATTCTTTAAGAAATCTACAACCTTCAGTGCGTTCTCTACGTGACGCTCTACTCTTAAGGACAGAGTCTCCAGCCCCTGCAGTAACAGGAAGGAGTTGAACGGAGAAATGGTAGCACCCAGGTCTCTCATCAGAGTTGTACGGAGCTTCGTGATGTAGGCAGCATTCCCGCATGCCTCAGTGAATACGATGCCATGATAAGATGGGTTTGGCTGGCTTAATCCCGGGAATTTGTCGTTCTGTGCCCAGTCAAACTTGCCGCCGTCCACAATAACACCGCCCATTACGGTACCGTGGCCGCCCATAAACTTGGTTGCGGAATGTACCACGATATCAGCACCATGCTCCAGCGGACGGAGCAGATATGGGGTAGCGAAGGTGCTGTCTACAATGAACGGGATGCCGTGACGGTGAGCGATCTCTCCGATTGCCTCGAGATCGACCACATCTGAATTCGGATTGCCAAGAGTCTCTGCATAGAGCAGCTTGGTATTCGGCTGAATGGCTTTTTCAAAGTTTTCCGGATCGGCTGGATCCACCAGGGTAGTAGTGATTCCCTGCTCCGGCAGTGTGTTTTCAAACAGGTTTGTAGTTCCGCCGTACAGGTTGGTGGAGGATACGATATGATCTCCTGCCTTTGCAATATTCTGGATTGCGTAAGCGATCGCTGCGGAACCGGATGCGGTTGCCAGTGCTCCGATACCGCCCTCCAGTGCTGCAACTCTCTTCTCGAAGACATCAGAGGTCGGATTCATCAGTCTGGTATAAATGTTGCCCGGCTCAGTCAGAGCGAAGCGTCCTGCCGCCTGTGCGGAATCCTTGAATACATAAGAGGTGGTTGCATAGATCGGTACAGCTCTGGAGTCTGTTGCCGAATCTGCATTTTCCTGTCCTACGTGAAGCTGAAGAGTCTCAAACTTGTAATTCTTGCTCATGGTATGTACCTGCCTTTCCATTCATCCATAACGGTTCCGTTACTTAAAATCGTGTTTTAAATTACCCTGTATTTCCATAGGTGATTCGTTGTTCTGTATTATAGCCCCTATAACCTACTATGTCAATAGGTTTATCGGTGTTTTTTTGAAAATACAACAGAATACAAAAAAGCAGCAGTAAAATGAATCACATTTTACTGCTGCACTCTCATCCATTTCGTATTCGTTTTGATAACAGATCAGCCGCACAGATCCACGATCGCCTGCGCGAAGATCTTTGCGCTTACCAGAAGCTCGTCTACAACTGCGAACTCATCCGGTCCATGCATCTTGTTGTCGGTCTCCGGCATAGCTGCGCCGAATGCCACGCCATTTTCCAGATGATGAACATAAGTGCCGCCGCCCAGCGCCTGACACTCGCCCTTACGGCCGGTATACAGCTCGAACGCAGCCAGCAGGGTCTTTACAAAATAGGAATCTGCAGATACATGATGCGGTGGGATCAGTGCCTTGTTTAACAAAGTAAGCCCCTGCTCTGCCATGCGTGCTCTTACAACCTCAAGCACATTCTCATCGTTCCCGCATACCGGGATACGGCCGTCAAACTCACCATCCATGCTTGCTGCATCTACGGTCAGCATGTTGAAGGACAGGGTAAGATTTCCGGAAAGCTCATCCTCCATAGCCACACCCAGGGTCTTTCCGTTTACATCGCCATGTGGGAACAGGGATGCTGTTTTTCTGACCATGTCAACCTGTGGGCAGGATGCAAAATCCAGTTTTCCAAGGAACACCAGAAGGCCGGTCAGCGCATTATTGCCCACATCCGGAGTAGAGGCGTGAGCACCGATTCCGGTGGCGGTAATTTCAGTCACTGTTCCTTCTGCCGCAAACTCAAAGCTGATGCCGGTCTCTTCCTTTGTCTCGGCCGCAGCTTTTTCCAGTGCTGCCATCTCAAATCCCTCTACCGCAGCCTTCGCCTTGCCAGGAACAACATTCACCTTAGTTCCTGCCTTGATAGAAACCAGTCTCGGAAGTGCATCGGACGCCTCAAATCCAGCAGTAAAATGGCCCGGAAAACGTCCCTTTTCCGTATTAACCAGCGGATATTCCGCATCCGGAGAAAAGGTCATCGGCGCTTCTTTTTCAATGCTGTAGTAATGGCGGATATCGCTGCTGCCACACTCTTCATCCGTTCCCAGGATCAGGCGCACGTTTTTCTTTAACGGAATACCAAGCTCTTTGACTGCGCGCATCGCGTAAAGGGCCGCCACTGCCGGTCCCTTGTCATCTGCGGTGCCGCGTCCGTACAGCTTTCCATCCTTTAATAACGGCTTGAACGGCTCGGTCACAGTCCAGCCTTCCCCGGCCGGTACAACATCCAGGTGTGCCAGGATATCCAGCTGATGAGGAAGCTCATTCATATCTACACAGCCTACATAGCCATCGTAATCGCAGGTCTCAAAGCCATAGCCTTCTGCCATGTCCAGTGCCATGTCCAGACACTCAGCAGTGCCAGGCCCAAACGGCATATCCTCCTCTGCCGGCATCTTCTCGCTGTTGACACGGCAGAGCTCGCAGATATCTTCCAGCATCTCGTCTTTATGCGCGTCTACCCATGCGCTGATTTTCTCTTTATACATAACAAATTCCCCCTGAATTATTTTGTCATTGCTGCCAGAGTCTGGTTTACCAGCTTGCCGTCTGCCTTGCCCTTTACCCTTGGCATCAGGACCTTCATGATCCTGCCCTTGTCTGCCGCGGTCGGCTGCTCAATACCAAGCTCTGCCAGTACACCCCTGATCACCTCAGTGATCTGCTCTTCATTCATATCTTCCGGAGCGAACTCTTTATATACGGCAAGTCTTGCGGCAGCCTCCTCACGGATGTCGACGCGGTCTGCCGGAGCCAGGTCGTAGGTCTCCTGAGTCTGGCGGATCTCTTTCTTTACAACTGCATTCTCCTCATCCTCAGTCAGCTCTTCACGTTTGTCGATCTGCGCGTTCTTCAGTGCGGAAAGCAGCATGGACAGGGAATCTTTTCTTGCCTTGTCTTTTGCCTTCATAGCCTCTACCATTGCAGCTCTTACTACGTCAATCTTGCTCATATCGTAACACTCCTTTTCTGTTTTATTTGCTTTTAGTTGCGTCCGAATTCACTCAGCTTCAGTCCCGGATTACGGTCCTCCACCATGCCAATGCTCCAGCTGTTGACAAAGATCAGCAGCGGATTGTCCTTTAAGTCCTTGATGCGCTTCATGTCGGAGGTTCCCTGGATCTTGGCTACATCCACCTCGTCCTTATTCTCGATCCAGCGGATATACTCGTATGGCAGCTTCTCCAGCTTCACCTCTACATTGTACTCATTCTCCAGTCGGTAGGTCAGAACCTCAAACTGCAGCTCGCCGACTACGCCGACAATAATCTCTTCCATACCGGTATTGAACTCCTGGAAAATCTGGATCGCGCCCTCCTGGGCGATCTGGCTGACACCCTTTAAGAACTGTTTGCGCTTCATGGTATCGATCTGGCGCACGCGGGCGAAATGCTCCGGAGCGAAGGTCGGGATACCCTCAAACTCAAACTTCTCGTTGGACAGGCACAGCGTATCTCCGATGGCAAAAATACCCGGATCGAATACGCCGATGATGTCGCCTGCATAGGCCTCGTCCACGATTTTTCTGTCCTGCGCCATCATCTGCTGCGGCTGGGACAGACGGATCTTCTTGCCGCCCTGAACGTGGTTTACCTCCATACCGGCCTCGAACTTGCCGGATACAATACGCATGAACGCGATACGGTCACGGTGCGCCTTGTTCATATTTGCCTGGATCTTAAAGACAAACGCGGAAAAATCATCGGTAAACGGACTGATTTCTCTTGTGATAGCCCGTCTCGGCAGCGGAGAAGTAGTCATTTTCAGGAAATGCTGCAGAAAGGTCTCTACACCAAAGTTGGTCAGAGCGGAACCGAAAAATACCGGAGATAAATTTCCGCGCCTGACACGTTCCTGATCAAACTCATCGTCAGCACCGTCCAACAGCTCGA
>ENA-UONQ01001089-UONQ01001089.1-human-gut-metagenome-genome-assembly--contig:-CS26-NODE-1089-length-25849-cov-5.356672_pt1 | contig 25849 bp, 22 predicted proteins | sample MGYA00242460_ERZ724007 | MGnify/ENA metagenome assembly ERZ724007
ACGGCTGGTTCGGAAAACGTGATTCAGATGATTCCGGACTGGGGGACTGGCAGGTAAACGAAAAAAAGCTGGGCGGCACCCTTGGAGATTTGTCCGGGCGGATTCACAGTCTCGGAATGAAATTCGGCCTTTGGGTTGAACCGGAAATGGTATCAGAGGACAGTGATTTATACCGGGCACATCCGGACTGGGCGCTGGCTGTGCCCGGAAAGAAACCGGTCCGGAGCCGGTACCAGCTTGTACTGGATTTTTCCAGAAAAGAGGTGGTGGATTATATTTACGGGCAGATCAGCAGTCTTCTGGACGAGGTTCCCATTGAATACTTAAAGTGGGATATGAACAGAAGCATTGCAGATGTATATTCCAACGGGAAAAAGCCGGAAGAGCAGGGAAAGGTGCTGCATCAGTATGTGCTGGGGCTGTACGATTTTCTGGAACGGCTTCACAGAAATTATCCGCAGGTTCTGATTGAGGGATGCAGCGGGGGCGGAGGACGGTTTGATGCGGGAATGATGTATTACACACCGCAGATTTGGTGCAGTGATAACACAGATGCCATTGATCGGGTCTGCATTCAGTACGGCACATCCTTCGGCTATCCGGTATCCGCAGTGGGAGCTCATGTTTCCGCAGTTCCAAACCATCAAAACGGAAGAACCACGCCTTTGGGAACCCGCGCCAATCTTGCAATGGCAGGAAGCTTTGGATATGAGCTGGATCTGAACCGGCTTTCCGAGGAGGAAAAACAGCAGATTTCCATTCATAACCAGGAGTTTAAGGAGCTGTGGCCTTTGATTCACAATGGAGCTTACTACCGTCTGTCGAACCCGTTTGATATGAAGCAGGATCAGGAGACTGCGGCCTGGATGCATGTCAGTGAGGATCAGCAGGAGGCTCTGGTATTTGCGGTGCTTCTCAATGCCCATGGAAATCCGTTGGTTCCAAGGATTCGTCTGAAAGGCCTGAAGGCAGATGGAATGTACTGCAGCAGGGAGACCGGTGCGTTATATTCCGGAGCAGCCCTGATGAGCGCAGGAATTGTGCTTTCTGATTTGAAGCAGGAATACGGCAGCATCCGGATTCGTCTGACAGAGGTGAAGAAGGAGCAGAGCAGGGAAGGGGAAATACAATGAAACGGGATATGGACGAATTTCTGAACCGTCTGAACGGGCATATGGATGAGCTGAGATGGCTGTATATGGAGCTGTATGACAATGGTTCTATGTTTGCAGAGCTTTGCAGCCGGCTGGAGGCTTTCTATAAAGAGAGAGGGACGGAGTTAAAAAAACGTGACAGAGAGAAGCTGGAGACACCGGACTGGTTTCAGAAACAGGATATGCTTGGCATGATGCTGTATATTGATAATTTTGCAGGAGATTTAAATGGAGTAAAGAAAAAGCTTTCCTATCTTCAGAAATGTGGTGTGACCTGTCTTCATCTGATGCCGTTTCTCGATACTCCTGAGGGGCGTTCAGACGGCGGATATGCTGTTTCTGATTTCCGGAAGGTGCGGCCGGATCTGGGAACCATGGAGGATCTGGAGGCACTTTCCCGGGCCTGCCATAAGAAAGGGATCCATCTTTGCATGGATTTTGTAATGAACCACACTTCCGAGGATCATGAGTGGGCAAGACGGGCCAGACAGGGAGACGGCGAGTACATGAGCCGCTATTTTTTCTATGACAGCAGGGAGATACCGGATCAGTATGAGAAGACGGTTCCTCAGGTATTTCCCACGACGGCTCCGGGAAATTTCACCTGGATCGAGGAGGCGGGACATTACGTTTTAACTACATTTTATCCTTATCAGTGGGATTTGAATTATAAAAATCCCCGGGTGTTTAATGAGATGATGTATCATTTCCTGTATCTGGCCAACCGGGGACTTGATGTGATCCGGATTGATGCGGTTCCCTATATCTGGAAAGAGCTGGGAACCAGCTGCAGAAATCTGCCTCAGGTTCATACCATTGTGCGGATGATGCGCATGATTGGAGAAATTGTCTGCCCTTCCGTCGTGCTGCTGGGGGAGGTTGTCATGGAACCCCGGAAAGTAGTTCCCTATTTTGGAACTACGGAAAAGCCGGAATGCCATCTGCTTTATAATGTGACTACGATGGCTACCATCTGGCATACCGTGGCCTCTCAGAATACGGAGCTTTTAAAGCGTCAGCTTTCAGCTGTTTACAGTCTTCCGGATGTCTATACATTTTTAAATTATCTCAGATGTCACGATGATATTGGCTGGGGACTGGATTATGATTTTCTGAAGCAGCAGGGAATGAAAGAAATTCCGCATAAACGATTTCTCAATGAATATTTCATGGGAGTTTATGGGGAAAGCAGGAGCAGAGGCGAGCTTTACAATGATGACCCGGTAACTATGGATGCCCGTTTCTGCGGAACCACTGCTTCTATGTGCGGTATAGAAGCTGCAGCAGAGGAAAACAGCAGGGAGGAAATGGAAAAGGCACTGCGCCTGGATTTGATGCTTCATGCCCTGATGCTCTGGCAGCCGGGAATTCCCATGCTTTACAGCGGAGATGAGGTAGGGCAGCTGAATGATTCTTCCTATAAACAGGATCCGAAAAAGGCCGGAGACTCCAGATATCTTCACCGGGGAAGCTTTCCCTGGAAGCTGGCAGAGGAGGCGCAGAAAAACAAAGACAGCATTCCGGGACGTCTGTTCGAGGGACTGCGGCGGCTGGAGGAATTCCGCGCCCGGGAGGCGGCTATGGCCGGGGATGCCCGGTGCAGCGTCCTGGAAATGGAAAATCCCCATATTCTCTGTCTTCAGCGGGAAAAAGACGGACAGAAGCTGACCGGACTGTTTAATTTTTCCGGTGAAAGCCAGAATGTTTTTCAGAAGGATCTGTGTCTGGAGCCCTATGGCTTCCGTGTGATAAAGCAGGAATAGCAGGATTCAGTAAGGAATTTTGGACCGGTTCCTTTTGGCGGCGGCTGCAAATACTCTGGAAAAAATCTGTGAAATAAGATACAATAGGGACACAGAACACGGAGAAAAAAGAGGCAGATTTATGATGACAAATAAGAAAATGACGATGGATGATATTGCGGAGCGGGCAGGTGTGGCAAAGAGCACGGTATCCAGGTATTTTAACGGAGGCAGTGTCAAGGAAGCTACCAGGAAAAAGATCCAGAAGGTAATTGAAAAATACAATTACGAACCCAATGCCTTCGCACGTTTGAATGCGAAGCAGAGCAATCTCATCGGCGTGGTTGTGCCGACTTTAAATTCCAGGGTTACCAGCCGGGTAATGACCAGCATTGACCGGTATCTGCGGGAGAGGGATTACACTACGCTGATCCGCAGCTCTGACCATGACGTGGAGCTGGAGCTGCAGAATATTCAGAAGCTGATCCGTCTGAATGTGGACGGGATTTTAGTCAGCGCCATTACCATTACAGAGGAACATAAAAAGCTGATGGAGAAGGCGGAGATCCCGATTGTAGTGATTGCCCAGGAGTGTGAAAATGGAATTTCCATTATAGATGATGATTACCGGGCCGGAAAGCATATGGGCGAGTACATTGGAAAAACGGGACATCATCATGTGGCTGTTATCAGTGTTTATGAGACAGATGCAGCTGTGGGAAGAGAGCGGAAGCAGGGAATTCTGGACGGGTTAAGCGCCTGGGGAATTACAGATCCTCTGGTAGAGGAAAGTGATTACAGCTATCAGGGGGGACAGGATGCGGCTCGAAGAATTCTGGAGCAGAAAAAAGAGATAGATGCCATCATCTGCGCAACAGACCGTCTGGCCTTTGGGGCTTACCGGGTATTGCAGGAGGCCGGTCTTCGGATTCCGGAGGATGTGTCAGTGACGGGATTCGGCGGCTATGAGGAAAGCGAGCTGCTGACACCGCAGCTGACAACGATCCGGTTTGATTCCTATGCTATGGGATATCTGGGAGCAGAAACACTTCTCCGGCTCCTAAAAGAAGAACCGGTTCCAAAAAAACTGATTATTGATTATCAGATGATAGAGGGCGGAAGCGTAAAAAACAGAAAATAGGAAGCAGATACGGCAGGCAGCCGGGAAAGTCAGAAGTAAGCTGGTTTTTCCGGCTGTTTTTGTTCACGGATAAGGATGTCCTGTGAAATAAAACGCTTTGCGAGCGTCTTTTTTATTTCATAGGAAAATGCGTCCTATGAAATAAAAACGCTCCGCGGGGATCGCCATGCGGCGGTAGAGAATTTTGTCGCAGAAGCGACCCGCCGCAGGCGGAGAAGCTCGCGAGCGAGCTTCTTTCTTAGATGAAAAACAGGAAATTAAAAATTTCGGAACCGATTCCAAAAAAGATGTTGACAAACAGAAAAAGAAGATCTATAATCAAGACATAAAAGAAATGGAACCGATTCCAAAAAAAGAAAACACTTCGGGGGGAAGTTACAGGAGAGAAGGAGGATCTGATATGGATTATGCAAAAATTGCAGCTCAGGTAATTGAGCATGTAGGGGGAAAGGATAATATCCTGTCAGCAGCACATTGTGCCACAAGACTGCGTCTGCAGCTGAAAAACAATGATCTGCGAAATGAAGAGGCGCTTACTGATGTGGAAGGCGTAAAGGGTGTATTTTTAACACAGTCCCAGTTTCAGATTATTTTCGGTTCCGGACTGGTGAATCTGGTATTTGCCGAGGTGCAGAAGCAGATTGGGGCAGACGGAGATACAGAAGCTGATGAAAACAGGAAGAAAGCAGATTCTGAGCAGGAAAAGGGAAAACGGGGAAATCCGCTGCAGAGCTTTGTTAAGCTGTTAAGTGATATTTTCGTGCCGATTATTCCGGCGATTGTTGCCGGCGGTCTTTTGATGGGTATCAACAATCTTCTGACCTCCGCTCTGTTTCATGGACAGTCTCTGATTCAGCTTTATCCCCAGTGGGCAGGGCTGGCATCTGCAGTCAACACCTTTGCCAATGCGCCTTTTACCTTTCTGCCGGTTCTGATTGGCTTCAGCGCTACGAAAAAGTTCGGCGGCAATCCTTATCTGGGAGCGGCTATGGGAATGATTATGGTGCATCCGGATTTGCTGAATGCCTATAGTATTGGAATCAGCGAAGCCCCGGTATGGAACATTTTCGGATTTGAAATTGCAGCAATCGGCTACCAGGGAACCGTGCTTCCGGTTCTTGCGGTTTCCTTTATTCTTGCAAACATTGAGAAAAAACTCCGCAAGGTGACACCGACCTGGCTGGACAATCTGACTACACCGATGCTGTCTATTTTGATTACCTCATTTTTAACCTTTATCTGTGTAGGTCCGGTTCTGAGAGAGGCAGGAAATCTGCTGGCAGACGGAATTACCTGGATTTACAATAGCCTTGGTTTTGTAGGCGGCGGTTTGTTTGGACTGGCTTATGCGCCGATTTGTCTGACAGGAATGCATCACAGCTTTATTGCCATTGAAACCCAGCTGATTGCAGATGTGGCAAAAACAGGAGGAAGCTTTATTTTCACCACAGCAAGCATGAACAATGTAGCCCAGGGCGCTGCAGTTCTGGCTATTTTATTCCTGACCAAGAATGAAAAGATGAAATCCATCTGTTCTGCATCCGGTGTTTCTGCTCTGCTGGGAATTACGGAGCCGGCGATGTTTGGTGTAACCCTGAAACTGAAGTATCCATTTTATGCGGCTATTATCGGCTCTGCAGTGGGAAGCGCATACTGTGCGGCAACCAAGGTGCTGGCCCAGGCTCTGGGAGCGGCAGGACTTCCCGGTTTTATTTCCATGAGACCGGAGTCTTACGGTAACTTTGCCATCGGTCTTTTATTATCCATGGCAGTTTCTGCCGGGCTGACGGTGATTTTCTGGAAAAAATACCGTCCGGAGGAGACGAAAACAAACTAAAAGAGAAAGAATGGAAAACTCTGATAACAGAAAGGAATAAGGAAGCGGGTCAAATGCTGAAAAAATATGAAAAGGTTTTAGAACAGGATTACAGAAGCTGGTACAAAACTGCAGAGGCTTACCGGAAAAAGGTGGCAGAGGATCCGGACAGACTCCATTTCCATCTGATGCCGAAAACAGGATGGATGAATGATCCCAACGGGCTGTGTCAGGTGGACGGCATGTTCCATATTTATTATCAGTACACGCCCTTTGAGCCGACAGGGGAGCTGAAGCTGTGGGGACATTATAAGACCAGAGATTTTATACACTATATCGATGACGGCCCGGTGCTGTTTCCGGATACAGACTATGACGCTCATGGTGTGTATTCCGGCTCGGCCTATGTGGAAAACGGCCGGATTCATTTCTTCTATACGGGAAATGTGAAATATTTTGACCGGGAAGACTATGATTATATCAATTCCGGGCGAGGCAGCAATACTATGACCTGCACCAGCCTGGACGGACATCAGATGTCGGAAAAGAAATTTCTTTTTGGAACAGAGGATTACCCGAAGGATTTAAGCAACCATGTGCGGGATCCGAAGGTTTTTTGCAGGGGAGATTACAAATATATGGTTCTGGGAGCCAGGGATCGGGACAGCAGAGGACTGGTGCTTCTCTATCAGTCTGAGGATCTGGAGCACTGGACTTTGAAGAGCCGCATTACTACAAGGGAACCCTTTGGATATATGTGGGAATGTCCGGATATGTTTGAGATAGACGGACAGTGGTTTCTTACCTGCTGTCCTCAGGGCGTGGATTCCAGGGGAATTGATTATGAAAATGTCCATCAGAGCGTATGGATGAAGCTGGAATGTGATTTTGAAACGGGAAATTTTGAAGTACAGGAAATTCACCAGCTGGATCGGGGATTTGATTTCTATGCCCAGCAGACCTTTGAGGATGAGAAGGGAAGACGGATTCTGATAGGCTGGATGGGAATTCCTGATGCAGAGTACACCAATCCTACTGTGGAGGCCGGATGGCAGCATGGACTGACTCTTCCCAGAGAGCTGACTGTGAGAAATGGAAAGCTGTGCCAGCAGCCGGTGGAGGAATTAAAGGAGCTGAGAGACGGAAACGGAGAAACCTGTTTATTTTCCAATCCGGGCGGGGAGTCAGCGCTTTTGGATGACAGCTTTGTCTATGAGGCAGAGGTGGAGCTGGAAAGCTGTGAGAGCCTGCAGATGACTCTGCGGGATGGAGTGACCTTCTGCTATGAGGATCACAGGGCGGTTCTGGATCTGGGAAAAGCAGGTTCGGGACGTACCACAAGAAGCGCTGCCCTGGACAGTCTGAGAAATCTGAGGATTTTTGCAGACACCAGTTCCGTTGAGATTTTCATTAATGACGGAGAGGAGGTATTTACCTCCAGAATGTACAGCAGAGAGGGAAGGGTAAGCCTTTCCGGAGCCTGCAGGGGGAAGATGACTCTGTATCCTTTGAAGAAATTTACAATCGAGGATCTGGAAGCTTAAAGAAAGCAAAAGGGAAACAAGAAAAGAGCGGTATCAGGCCTGTTTTATGCAGACAGGCTTTTGATATGGCTCTTGTTTTTATGGCTTTGGTCGTTTAAACTGTAGGAAGAGGGGCAGCAAAAACCATAAGCGAAGGAGGTTATCTTATGTTTCAGAATGTCAGACAGGTACAGGAATTTATTCAGGAGAAGGGAATCCAGTTTGTGGATTTTAAAATGATTGATTTTCGCGGCCGGTGGAAACATCTTTCCATCCCGGCAGCCAGATTTACAGAGGATATTCTGGAAAACGGCATTGGCTTTGACGGTTCTAATTATGGCTATGCCATGGTAGAAAACAGTGATATGGTATTTATCCCGGATATTGCCACGGCGGTGGCGGATCCCTTTATTGAGGCGCCGACTCTGTCCATGATCGGAGATGTTATGGTGATTGAGCATCCGGAAAACCGCCCGTTTAATCAGTATCCCCGCAATGTATCGAGAAGGGCTGTTTCCTACATGAAGGAGCTGGGAATTGCCGATGAAATGATCATTGGACCGGAATATGAGTTCCATGTGTTTGACGGAATGAGCTGTGTGGAAAAGCCAAATGAGATTGGATACCGACTGATAAGCAGGGAGTCCCAGTGGTCGTCGAATTGTCCGCCTGAGGAGAACAACGGCTTCCATATCCGTCCTCATGACGGCTATCACGCAGATCTTCCCGGAGACAGAACCTTCCAGCTGCGCAATCAGATCTGCCTGGAAATGGAGCGGTGGGGAATTGATGTAAAATACCACCATCACGAGGTAGGCGGCTCCGGTCAGCTGGAGGTGGAAGTGGAGCTGGGAGAAATGACCCGCCTGGCTGATGCCACAATGGCAGCCAAATACATTATCCGCAATACAGCGGCAGCCAACAGGATGACAGCCACCCTGATGCCAAAGCCGATTCCGGGAGAGGCAGGAAATGGTATGCATGTCCATATGCTGTTAAAAAAGGACAGAAAGCCGGTGTTTTACGATCCGGATCGTTATGCACAGCTCAGTGAGACTGCCATGTATTTTATCGGCGGACTGCTGACTCATGTGCGGAGTCTCTGCGCCTTTACCAATCCGTCAACCAACTCCTACAAGCGTCTGATTCCGGGCTTTGAGGCGCCGGTAACCATAGGATACGCCATGGCAAACCGCAGCGCTGTTGTGCGGATTCCGGCCTATGTAAAATCCCCGGACAAGAAGAGGTTTGAGCTGCGCAATCCGGATGCAACCTGCAATCCCTATTATGCCTATGCCGCAATTTTGATGGCAGGTCTGGACGGCATCCGGAGAAAAATTGATCCGGCAGGCAAAAACTGGGGACCCTTTGATTTTAACCTGTTTGAGCTTTCTGAAGAGGAAAAGGCAAAGCTGGGCCATCTGCCTGCCAGCCTGGACGAGGCTCTGGATGCGCTGGAGTCAGATTACGAGTATCTGACAGAAGGCGGCGTTTTCCCGGAAAGCCTGATCAAGAACTGGATCCGGACCATGAGGGCAGACAGCAGGGAAATCAGCAGAATTCCCCATCCGGCAGAATTTGTCCGGTATTATGATTTATAGGAGGGAGAAGGATACGGGGGTCTCGTTTGGCAGATAGGATAAGTTTAAAATTGTAGATATATACTGCGCGCCGGGAAAATGGCTGCTGATGCAGCCACGTTCCGGCGCAGGAAAATAGTTACAAATATTGGCTGAAAAAGTAGAATGGAGGGATTACTTCTGAAGCGAATAGAAAATTTATATAAGAAAACAGAATTTCTGATTTATATATCATGTATACTCTTAATTTTTGCTATCTGTATATTAATCTATGCCGATGGCGTTATAAGAGATGAATATAATGTCCCCATTGATGGAATTCGGCTGAGGCAGAATTTATTAATGCTTGTGTTGTTTCTGGGATTATTTCTTGCACTTAGACGTGTTTTAAAGAGTAAATCTGCAATGCTCACTATTTTGATTGCGTTTCTGGCAGTTTCTTTTTATTCACTTATTACAATTAGTGCGAATATATTATCAATTAAAAAAATTGTTGAGAACGATAAAGACAGAAAAACAGAGATTACACAGACTTATCCTGTAAGCCCAGATGATATCGAAGGTGTGATAGAGGATGTGAAGCTTACATAGTCTGTTGACAGAGAAAAGCTTTATTCTGAAGAGAAGCCGGAGCCTGTTTCGCTTTCGAAAAGGTCTGGTATGACGCCGCGCTATGAGCAGGTGGCTGTCCCCATTCCCCTTGCGATTCGTATCTGTCATTTTTGCAGGAAAGGCAGTTTTTGAAGCAAAATGCAAAAATATAAAAAGCAGCGCTGTTTTGTAGATGATTTCTCATCTGCTTCGCAGCGCTGTTTTTTCACTTCCTAAGGTATTTGTTTTGTCTGAATAACGATACACCACTGATGCTGACGCCGGGCTTGTCATGCTGCGGAAGCAAATTTTATTGCAGAAGTGGCCTGCCGCAGGCGGAGAAGCCAGAGAGATTCTCTTTTACATCAAAATACGACAGAAAGATTTATAACTGTCTTGTCACATGACAAAACAAGTGGTATAATGCCAGATGTTGCAAAATTGTAACTGTTCAGGACGGGGCATCTTCTTATTCGGCTTTGCCGGACAAGAAGCATCGGGGATTCCTCCGATGCGAGATCTGGCGGGAAAAGCCGCTTACAGGCAAGCCTGATACGGCTTTTCCCGCCGGTTCTCCCGCTGTCCTGAATCGCTGCGTGAAATTTTAAATATTTCAGAGAAATGGGCATTATGGAGGGACTCATGTCAGTAATAGAAGAAATCGGGCGTTTGAAGAAAGAAAAAAATGCAGTGATTCTGGCTCATTATTATGTGCCGGATGAGGTGCAGGAAATAGCAGATTATATTGGGGATTCCTTTTATTTAAGCAAGGCGGCACAGAAAACAGATGCAGATATAATCGTGTTCTGCGGTGTAAAGTTTATGGGAGAAAGCGCTGCCATTCTGAATCCGGAAAAGAAGGTTCTGATGCCGGATATGACGGCAGACTGCGCGATGGCTCATATGGTGCAGCTGGAAAAAATCCGCGAAATGAGAGAAAAGTACGAGGATTTGGCGGTGGTATGCTATATTAATTCCACGGCAGAGATTAAAACCTTCTCTGATGTGTGCGTGACCTCAGCCAATGCGGTCAGGATTGTAAAAAAACTGCCGAATCACAATATATTCTTTATTCCGGACGGAAATCTGGGACGGTATGTGGCGGAACAGGTTCCGGAAAAGAATGTGATTCTCAATGACGGCTGCTGTCCCATTCATGCGGCTATGTCTGCAGAAGCAGTAAAGCGGGAAAAGGAAAAGCATCCGGAAGCAAAATTTCTGGTGCATCCGGAGTGCACCGGGGATCTGCTGAATCTGGCAGACTACATAGGAAGTACCTCAGGTATTATCGATTTTGTCGCAGGAGATGAGGGGAAGGAATATATTATCGGCACTGAGGCGGGGGTATTGTATGAATTAAAGAAACAGAATCCGGATAAAACCTTCTATACTCTTTCGGATAACCAGATTTGCACCGATATGAAGCTGATTACTCTGGAAAAGGTTCTGGAGGTTTTAAAACAGGAGACAAATGAAGTAAAGGTTACAGAGAAAGTGAGGGTTCAGGCAGGAGCACCGCTGGAGAAAATGCTGATGCTGGCCAGATAAATAATGATGAAGACAGATGTTTTGATTGTAGGAAGCGGCTGTTCCGGTTTATACTGTGCGCTGAATCTTCCGGAAGATAAAAAAATTACAGTGATTACAAAAGCGGGCGCCGAGGAGAATGATTCCTTTCTGGCCCAGGGCGGCATGTGTATGCTGAGGGATGAAAAGGATTTTCAGAGCTTTTTTGAGGATACTCTGAAAGCCGGTCATTATGAAAATGATAAAACCTCTGTGGAGATTATGATTCGATCCTCCCGGGCGGTTGTAGAGGATCTGCTGCGGTTCGGGGCAGATTTTCAGAAGGACGAGAAGGGCGAGCTGGCATTTACCAGAGAAGGGGCGCATTCAGAAAAACGGATTATTTTTCACGAGGATGTGACCGGAAAGGAGATTACCAGCACTTTGTTAGCCCAGGTGAAGGAGCGGTCCAACATTACGCTTCTGGAACATACGGCCATGGTGGATTTGATTGAGGAAAACAATGTGTGCTATGGAGCGGTTGTTCAGACGCAGGATGGCCGGCTTGAGGCGGTGGAGGCAGATTATACGGTGATGGCGACAGGGGGAATCGGAGGACTGTACCGTCATTCAACGAATTTCCGCCATTTGACAGGAGATGCTCTGGCTGTTGCAATCCGCCACGGAATTGCATTGAAGGACATTTCCTATGTTCAGATTCATCCCACAACCCTGTATGCAGAGGAAGAGAGAAGCTTTCTGATTTCGGAATCTGTGCGGGGAGAGGGAGCTGTGCTTCGCGACAAAAACGGAGAGCGGTTTGTCAATGAGCTTCTTCCGAGAGATCTGCTGACAAAGGCAATTCTGGAACAGATGGAAAAGGACGGCACGGATTTTGTGTGGGAGGATCTGCGGACGATTCCGGAGGAGGAGCTGAACCGTCATTTTCCCAACATTGTTGAACATTGCAGAGAAATGGGGTATGATGTAACAAAAGAGTGCATCCCTGTAGTACCGGCCCAGCATTATTTTATGGGAGGCATTCAGGTAAACCATGAGAGCAGAACCTCGATGGATCAGCTGTATGCAGTCGGAGAGACTGCCTGCAATGGTGTTCACGGGAAAAATCGTCTGGCCAGCAATTCTCTGCTGGAGAGTCTGGTATTTGCAAAACGGGCGGCCTGCGATATGGCAGAGCATGTGCAGGAAGTGAAAAAGAACAGCCGCCTGATTGCGGAAACGGATATGGAACAGTACCGGGAGATTTCCGGAATTTATGAAGCTTATCAGAAGCTGGTGAAAAACGGGATTCAGGCAGCAGGACGAGCTTAGAGGAGTATCGGAGAAGGCTGGAAAAGCCGGAAGTGGAAAAGAAAACGGAAGAGCTTAGAACGGAAGCCGGGGACAGAGGCCAGAACAGTAGCCCAGGGCAGAAATTCGTGACAGAGCCAGTAGTAGTCCAGGGCAGAAATTTGTGACAGAGGCTTCAGAACAGAATAAAAGAAACGCTGCGGCCCTGGAAAGAAAAACAGAGGCTGCGGGAAAGGGAGACAGAAAGATGTACGATCAGGTTACTTTAAAATTAAATGTGGATCCGCTGATTTTAAGTGCACTGCGGGAGGATATTACAAGCGAGGATGTGTCTGCAAACAGCATTATGAAAAAGCCTCAGGCAGGAGAGGTGGATCTGATCTGCAAGCAGGATGGAATTATCTGCGGACTGCAGGTTTTTGAAAGAGTATTTACCCTTCTGGATGAGAATACAAAGGTTGAATTTTTTGCAGAAGATGGCGACGAAGTGAAAAAAGGACAGCTTTTGGCCAGAGTTTCCGGCGATATCCGGGTTCTTCTGTGCGGAGAGCGGACAGCCCTCAATTATCTTCAGAGAATGAGCGGGATTGCCACATACACCCATTCTGTGGCAGCCTTACTGAAGGGAACGAAAACAAAGCTTCTGGATACCAGAAAGACAACGCCGAACAATCGTATTTTTGAGAAATATTCTGTCCGTGTGGGCGGAGGAAATAACCACAGATACAATCTTTCCGACGGGGTTCTTTTAAAGGATAACCATATCGGGGCAGCAGGAAGTGTGGAAAAGGCTGTTAAAATGGCAAAGGAGTACGCGCCCTTTGTCCGGAAAATCGAGGTAGAGGTGGAGACTCTTGATATGGTGAAGGAAGCTGTTGAGGCCGGGGCAGATATTATTATGCTGGACAATATGACTCATGAGCAGATGAAGGAAGCGATGGAATATATTAACGGACGCGCAGAAGTAGAGGTATCCGGAAACGTAACAAGAGAAAATATTTCACGTCTTACGGATCTTGGAGTGGACTATGTATCCAGCGGCGCCCTGACACATTCAGCGCCGATTATGGACATTTCATTGAAGAATCTTCACGCAGTTTAAGCGGTTTTACAGAGTTTAAGGAGAAGGAAGGCAGAGGGACAGGATGAGCGGGAAAGAAAGACGGGAACAGATTCTGAATATACTGAAGGACAGCGGGAAACCGGTTCCCGGCGTGGAGCTGGCCAGGCTTCTTCAGGTCAGCCGCCAGGTCATTGTACAGGACATGGCGCTGCTTCGGGCCAATGGGGTGGAAATTCTTTCCACCAACCGGGGGTATGTAGCCGTCCGGGAACACAGCTTCAGCCGTGTATTTAAGGTGATTCATACGGAGGAGCAGGTTGAGGAGGAGCTGAATCTGTACGTGGATTTCGGCGGAACCGTGGAGGACGTATTTGTATATCACAAGGTTTACGGAGTCATCCGGGCGGAGATGAATATCAAATCACGAATGGATGTAAAAAAATATCTCCAGGATATCTCATCCGGAAAATCCACACAGCTGATGAAGCTGACTTCCAACTACCACTATCATACCATTTCTGCAGAGCGGGAAGAGATTCTGGAGATGATCCAGACAGAACTGGAAAAGCGGGGATTTCTGGCCCGGCTTCAGGATTATGAGCCTGTGGATTTCTGGGGAAAGAACCAGGCCGGGGACGGAAATTCTTACGAGTGAGATAAGGTCCGCTGCGGTTCGTGAAGCTTTTTGAACTGCATGGGGGAAATGGAAAAGGCCTGCCTGAAGGCGCGGTAAAAGGTGGAATAATCTACAAATCCAACCTGTTCGCCAATGGATTCCAGGGGTTCTCCATTGAGAATCAGCACCTTTGCCGCAATTAAACGGCGCTGGGTGACATAGCGGTAGAAGCTGACATCCATTTTTTCACTGAACAGGCGGGAGATGCTTCGTTCGCTGATGTAAAAAGCAGCGGCAGCAGATTTTAACGTTATTTTTTCTGCCAGATGGTTTTCAATATAGGCGATTAATTCATCTAAAAGCTCCCGCTTTTCTGTCAGCGGCTCTAAAACCTTACTGTGGGCGCAGGCTCTTGTTAAATGAATCAGAATCTGAATGGCATTGGAATAAATACAGCCCTGGTATCCATCCTGTTTTGTGGCTGATTCCATGCATGCGGATTGAAAATAAGATTCCAGATATTCCCATCCGCTGTCCTTTGTCCGCAGCAAAACGGGAGAGGATAAGGTCTGAAAGCCAAAATGGTCGTTCAGTGATTTTATAAAATCAGGATGAATCCACATGACATAGCGGGCGTAAGGTTCCACCAGACGATCCAGATACAGCGGTCTGTGGCTGATGCCCGGCGGAACGAAAATAATATCGCCTCTGCGGACTCTGTATCGATCCGGACCAAGGAGATACTGGACATTTCCGCTTCGACAGTACAGGACTTCATAAAAGGTGTGGCTGTGAAGCTGCACCTTGTCTTTTGTATAATTGACATCCTCCTGGCAATCTATGGTGTTGGAATTCATTTCCAATTCCTGGTAAAAATTAGACAGAATGATGCCTTCTGCAATCAGTGATTTCTGAACTTCTTCATTGCTGATTTCAGTGCCTTTCAGCTCTGAAATCAGCTTTTTATATTTCTGCGCTTCTGATAATTTCATTCATTTTTTCTCCTGGAAATAATGTGGTTTTTTGCGGTAAAAGATGATGATAACAGAAATACTATATCTGAATTTGGCGATATTTGCAATATTATATGCGATATTTGTAATAGAAATTGTAATACTGGTGTAGTATGCTTAATGCACAATGATGCATGAGGCCTGAAACATCGTATCAAAAACTAAGAATCACAGTTCTGCAGTTTTTTTGCTGCAGCAAGGAGGAGCTAAGATGAATGAAAAATCTGTACGTCCTTTTGGCGTAAAGGACCAGCTTGGTTATGTCTTTGGAGATATGGCCGGAAGCTTTGTAAACTTATTTGTAGATGCCTATTTTTTGACATTCTGCACCTATATTCTGGGAATTTCACCAGGATGGATGGCAGGTTTGTTTTTGGCAGCCCGTCTCTGGGATGCTGTCAATGATCCGATTATGGGTTCCTTCCCGGACCGTTGGACTCTTGGAAAAAGCGGTGACAAATTTAAACCGTGGGTAAAGCTGTTTATGATTCCGCTGGCACTTTCCGGTGTTCTCTGTTTTACCAAGGTTCCTTTTGAGGGAATCGCTCTTCACGCCTGGGTTGCATTTTCTTATGTTTTATACGGAATGTGCTATACTGGAACCAGTATGCCGTTTGGTGCAATGGCAAGCGTTGTGTCTACCGACCCGATTGACCGTTCTAAATTATCCAGAGCAAGAAGTATCGGCGGTACCCTGGTTGGTTTCGGCGCTTTGTCAATTATCCCTGTTGTTTGTTTTGATAAAGATTCCAATATTCTTCCGGAACGTTTCACCATGGTTGCAGTTGTATTTGGAATTCTTTGTGTTGTTTCTTATATTCTTCTGTGCAATCTGACTGTTGAGCGTGTCCGTCAGACAAGTGCGGAAAAAGAGCCCTTTAATTACGGTAAGGTATTAAAGGCAGCATTTAAGAACCGTCCGTTAATCGGTGTTATGATTGCAACTGTAGGAAGCATGCTGTATATCACAGGTTACAGCCAGCTGAAGAGCTATATCTACAAAGAGTTTTATCAGGATACCAGCTTTATGACTCTTGCAAGTCTTGGCTCTATTCCTGTTATGATCGTCTGCTTTGTTCTGGTTCCCAAGATTGTGGCAAAATTTGGAAAGAGAACAGTTATTCTGGTTATGAGTACCTACAACCTGTTGGTTTCCTCTTTTATTTTGTTCTTCCCGGTAAAAAGTCCTCTGGCCTACACGGTTCTGGTTCTGCTGGCTACCATCGGACAGACCGCCTTTACGATTCTGATTTGGGCTCTGGTTACTGACTGCCTGGATTACAGTGAATGGAAAATGAATTTCCGCGCAGACGGAAGTATGTACAGCTTATACACCTTCAGCCGGAAAATCGGTTCTACCATCGCATCTGCCGGAGCTGCATCTGCACTTGCAGCCATTGGTTATGTAGCCGGTGCAGGAGCTGTCCAGAGCGCGGAAACCGTGAACAATATTTACTATCTGGTAAATGCAATCCCGGTAATTACCTGTATTTTGGAATTAATCGGAATTGGACTTGTCTTTAATCTGGACAAGGAGAAAACTGCAGAAATGTATGCAGAGCTGGATGCTCGCAGAAAAGCAGCCGCTCAGAGATAAGAGTCCGGATAAAACAGGTTTCCGGACAGTGACAGATTTCCGGCCGGAAAAAAGTTTCCGAACAGGAAAAAAGCTTCCGGATTGGGAAAAAGTTTCCGAACAGGAAAAAAGATTCCGGATTGGGGAAAAGTTTCCGAACAGGAAAAAAGCTTTTGGATTAGGAAAAAGTTTTTCAGAAAGGAAAAAGCTTCAGAAAAGGAGAATTCTATGGGAAAAATTGATTTGCACCTTCATTTGAGTTTTCATTCTCTCCCGAAAGGTGATAAAATGTCTGTAAGCAGTTATCAGGAGATGCTGCCTCATTTGAAAGAACTGGGAATTGAAAAAGGTGTGCTTATGTCCAGCGGGGAAACCCCTTCCCTGCTGCCCATGGGAACCAATGAAGAAAATTACAGGATTGTGTCAGCAGATCCGGAGCATTATGCCTGGATGTGCAATCTGGATTATGATGGAAATTCAGAGACCATTTATGAACGACTCCTGGCCTGTAAGGAGAAAGGGGCTGTCGGAATCGGCGAATTGATGATAAACCGCAGACTGGACGATCCTTTCTTTTGCCGGTTGTTTGACGCAGCCGGAAAGCTGAAGCTTCCGGTAACCTTTCACATGAGTCCGGAAGTGGGGTATTCCTATGGTGTGGTTGATGAGCCAGGTCTTCCGCTGCTGGAAGAATGTCTCAAAAATCATCCGGATACCCTGTTTCTGGGACACAGCCAGACCTTCTGGATTGAAATGAGCAAGGATGCACCTGCTGATAAAGAAGGGCGCAACAGCTGGGGACACGGACCGGTCCTTCCGGGCGGCCGGGTTCCGGAGCTGTTTGCAAAGTATCCGAATCTGTGCGGAGATTTAAGTGCAAACAGCGCCGGCTGTGCGATTATGAGAGATCCGGAATTCGGATTGAATTTTTTAGAAACTTATTCAGAACGATTGTTTTTTGCTACGGATATGGTCAATACAGATATGGTCTTTCCGCTGGGACAGTGGCTGGATGAACAGGCAGCAGCAGGAAAACTGACAGAGACTGCCTATGAAAATATCTGTTTTAAAAACGCCAGGCGTGTGTTTGGACTGTAGCAAAGACATGAAGATTTTGAAAGGGAAGGAGAGTATTGATGGAACTTCGTACACGTATTCTGCCTCGGATGTTAAACAGTGAGGTAGAGGCATATTTAGAAGAAAACGATATTATTATTGTTCCTGTCGGAACTGTAGAAATGCACGGCGGAATGCCGTTAGACAGTGAAACCGTTATCAGCGAAGCCTATGCTTTAAAAATGGCAGAGGCATGCAATGGTCTGGTGCTGACCGGACTTCCGTATTTTTATGCGGGGGCAACGGCAAGCGGCCGGGGAACGGTTCAGGTTTCTATCCGCCAGGGAATTGATTATCTAAGCGCAATTGCCCACAGTCTTCTGCGTCAGGGCTTTAAACGTCAGATTTACATCAGCTTCCACGGTCCGGCCCATATGACCTGCAGCCCTATGGTACGGGACTTTTTTGATGAAACAGGAGTGCCGATTCTCTACATGGATCTGACGATGCAGATGCTGAGAAATGCAAAGGATCTGTTTAAAAGCATGGACAGCTTCCATGCAATTACAGTGGGAGCTTATCAGATTATGGGGCGTTTGGGTGATGTTCCGCTGACTACGGAATATTTCCATCAGAAGCCTCAGACATGTAAAGAATTTGATGATCTTTTCGGTCTTGCCTACCAGAGTGCAGCCATCGGCTACTGCTTTGGCGCTCCGGAGGATCATATGAGTACCCCTGCAATTCCTGATGAAGAAACACGCCAGCGTCTTGCAGATGAGGGTGCAGATCTGATTGAAGCTCTGGTAACCCGCATGGATCTGCCTCATGTTGCCGAGCAGATGCGGAAGCTGGAAGCGTATAATCATGCAAATGAGGCAAAATATCCATGGATGCCAAGCGCATGTCATAAAAATATCTGAAAATAAAACACCTGGAGAAACAGGATATATTTTGAATCAAAGTGAAGGTATAGCTGTATAAAAAGAAGATAAGTTCTTTTGTGCAGCTATACTGTTTGTTTTGGAATTACACCAAATCGTGCGTTTTACGCTCGCGGACTTTACCGCCAATCGGGAATTTCACCCTGCCCCGAAGACACTTTTATTCCGTTGTTTCCCCGCAATTATGACATCAACTATTTTTGGAAGCAATGAGCTGAAGATAGTTCGGAAGTATTTCGGAAATCGAGTCATACTCAGTTACAGTTTTTCATACGAAACTAAGTCAGTGAGTGGAATCCTCATGTGTTCATGTCTTTCTGTATCTGCAGCTTCTTCATTTCCATAACCGATTACCAAAATATTGATTGGCTCTAAATTATCGGGCAAATCAAATTCTTTTCGGATAACTTCAGGCTGAAAGTAGCATACCCATACGGTACCTAAACCTAATTCTGTTGCCTCTAACATCATATGAAAGTATAATGGAAATATTAAGTGCTTTTATATTAGAAAACAGTTTGCAATGTTGGAGAAAAAGCGGTATTTTTATCAAAAATTTAATTTGAAAAATGTGCAAAAAAAGTTCTGGAATTAGTTTAATAATACATTAAGAGGGGAATGTACAGTTTGTAAATATGTACAGTCCCCTGATAAAAAATAAAACGAAACATTGAAAGAAATCGGGCATACTAGAGAACATCCATAGCATCTTTCATAGATTTTACATAGGCACCAATGTGTTCTGGGGCACTGGTCCCATACTGTTCCAGGAATTTGACAATAGCAGAGCCGACGATTACGCCATCTGCCAGTCCGGCCATTTCCCGGGCCTGTTCCGGTGTGGAGATACCAAAACCAATGGCGCAGGGAATAGAGGTATTTTGGCGGACTACCTCCATGATTTTCTTTAGATCGGTCTGAATTTCAGTCCGGACACCAGTTACCCCCAGACTGGAGACAATGTAAAGAAAACCTTCCGCATCTTTTGCAATTTTGGCAATCCGGTCTTTGGAGGTAGGGGCAATCAGGGAAATCAGATCTACTCCGTATTTCCGGCACACAGGCAGAAATTCTTCCTTTTCTTCAAAGGGCAGGTCAGGGAGAATCAGACCGTCTATATTAAGGCGGCTGCAGGCGGAGAGAAAGTCCTCTGCTCCATAGGAAAATACCACATTGGAGTAGGTCATGAAAACTATGGGAACCGTAATGTCCTGGCGCAGATTTTCCACAAACGCAAAAATTTTATCCGTAGTAATCCCGCCTTTTAATGCCCTTAAATTGGCACCCTGAATAACAGGGCCTTCGGCAGTAGGATCGGAAAATGGAATCCCTAACTCAATCAGATCAGCCCCTCCTGAAACAGCAGCTCGAATAGCTGCTTCTGTGGTTTCCAGATCTGGATCACCGCAGGTAATAAATGCAATAAATGCCTTGTTGCTTTCAAATGCCTGTTTGATCTTACTCATAGATATCCTCCCCTCGATAGCGTGCAATAGCAGCGCAGTCCTTGTCTCCCCGTCCGGAGATGGTGACAACGATAATCTGTTCTTTGTTCATAGATGGAGCCAGCTTCATGGCATAGGCCACAGCATGGGCTGACTCGATGGCAGGGATGATTCCCTCGGTTTTAGCCAGATACTCAAAAGCACAGACAGCTTCATCATCCGTTACGGGAACATAGGTTGCCCGCTTTGTGTCGTGAAGATAGGCATGTTCCGGCCCGATTCCAGGATAGTCCAGTCCTGCGGAAATGGAGTAAACAGGAGCAATTTGTCCATATTTGTCCTGGCAGAAATAGGATTTCATTCCGTGGAAAATACCAAGTTTTCCAGTTGAAATAGTGGCTGCAGTCTCAAAGGTATCTATGCCTCTTCCTGCTGCCTCACATCCGATTAACTGCACTTCCTTATCTTCGATAAAATGATAGAAGCTTCCAATGGCATTGGAGCCTCCTCCTACACAGGCGATGACAGCATCAGGAAGACGGCCTTCTTTTTCCAGAAGCTGTGCCTTGATTTCCTTAGAGATTACCGCCTGAAAATCCCTTACAATAGTAGGAAAAGGATGGGGGCCCATGACGGAACCAAGACAGTAGTGGGTGTCTGAGATACGGGAGGTCCATTCCCGCATGGCTTCGGATACAGCATCTTTCAGGGTAGCAGTTCCGGTGGTCACAGGAATGACTTCAGCCCCTAAAAGCCGCATCCGGTATACGTTTAAAGCCTGACGGATGGTATCCTCCTTTCCCATAAAGACTACACATTCCATTCCCATAAGTGCAGCGGCGGTAGCAGTGGCAACTCCATGCTGACCGGCGCCGGTTTCGGCAATGAGCCGTGTTTTTCCCATTTTTTTTGCAAGGAGGGCCTGGCCTAATACATTGTTGATTTTGTGGGCTCCAGTATGGTTTAAGTCTTCTCGCTTGAGATAAATTTTTGCTCCTCCCAGATCCTTTGTCATTTTTTCAGCATAGTAGAGGCGGGAGGGACGTCCTGCATATTCGTTTAAAAGAGCAGTCAGTTCTCTGTTAAAATCAGGATCCTGTTTGTAATGGTTATATGCTTCTTCCAGCTCGATTACTGCATTCATCAGGGTTTCCGGGATGTATTGCCCTCCGTGAATGCCAAAACGCCCGTTGGGATTTGTCATTGTATCTCTTCTTCCTTTCTTACGGCGGCTGTAAATGCCGCCATTTTATGTTTATCTTTTTTTCCATTTATTTCGATTCCGGAGCTTACGTCTACGCCATAAGGGGAAAGTGTCTGGATGGCTGCGGTCACATTTGCGGAATTTAATCCGCCTGCCAGAAAAAAGGGACGCTTTATGCGGCAGCAGATCAAAGACCAGTCAAATACAACTCCTGTACCGGCTCCGGAATCCAGGAGAATCAGGTCAGCGCTGCTGGTCTCAGCCCTGTTTATATCATCGGCGGTCTGTATGGTAAACGCCTGGATGATGGGAGCGGAGGTCAGGGAGCGGAGAGTCTTTATGGCCTGTTCCGTTTCCTGTCCGTGAAGCTGGATCATATGAATGATGTTTTGATTCGCCAGCTCCGCCATTATTTCTGGTTTTTCATTTAGAAATACACCTACGGCCTGAATCTTGGGATTCAGCCTGACTTTCAGCTTTTTTGCCATTTCCGGTGTTACATGCCGTCTGCTTTGGGGAACAAATACGAAGCCGATGTAATCAGGTAACAGAGTATTGGCTATTTCGATATCCTGAAAGCAGGAAAGCCCACAGAACTTTATTTTTGTCATAGGCAGTTTCTCCATGTTTGCAGAAGGGCTTTTTTGTCAGGAGAACGCATCAGGGCTTCTCCAACCAGAACAGCGTCAGCTCCGATTTCAGAGAGAGCCAGGATATCCTCTGTGGAGCTGATTCCACTTTCTGCCACAAAGATCCGGTCTGATGGGATCAGTGTCCGAAGGCTGCGGCTGTTGTCCAGATTCACAGAAAAATCTTTCAAATTGCGGTTATTTATACCAATGATTCTGGCTCCTGCGTCTATGGCTGTCAGTACCTCCTCTTCACTGTGGGTCTCTGTCAGTGCGGATAACCCCAGTTCGTCACAGATCCGGAGATATTCCTGCAGCTGGCTTTGGCTTAAAATAGAACAGATCAGAAGCACTGCAGCTGCCCCAAGAGTCTTAGCTTCATAGATCATGTACTCGTCTACTACAAAGTCCTTACGCAGGCAGGGAAGTGAAACTGCGGAGGCAATTTCTGCCAGATAGGAGTTTTGTCCCAGAAACCACTTCGGCTCCGTCAGAACGGAAATACAGTCGGCTCCGGCTTCCTGGTATTCTCTGGCAATGTCCAGGTAAGGAAAGTCCGGAGAAATCAGCCCTTTGGAAGGAGAGGCTTTCTTGCACTCACAGATAAAGGACATTCCTGGATTTCCAAGGTTCCGTTCAAAGGAGAAGTTCCCCTTTGGAAGAGAAAGAGCCTCTTCCCTGATTTCAGACAGGGGTAGTTTTTCTTTTGCCAGCAGGGTACGCTCTCTGGCATGGCCGGCAAGCTGGTCAAGAATGGTCATCACATCACCTCCGGAATATTGCTGAGTGTAATCAGTTTTTGAAGGGTTTCTGCTGCCTTACCAGAATCAATGAGTGACGCAGCAAGCTCTGTGCCCTCTTTCAGGCTTTGGGCTTTCTCTCCGATATAGAGAGCCGCCCCTGCATTTAGAAGAACAGCATCCCGCTTTGGCCCTTTTTCTCCGTTAAGGATCGCCAGAGTAATGCGGGCGTTTTCTTCTGGAGTTCCCCCTCTTAAGTCTTCCTTTTTGCAGCGGGCAAATCCAAATTCTTCAGGAGTAATCGTATAGGATTTAAACCAGCCGTTTTTAATTTCACAGATTCTGGTTGGAGCGCTGAGGGAGATTTCGTCCAGCTTATCCATGCCATATACCACCATGCCGCGCTTCACGCCCAGATGGATCAGAACCTGAGCCAGAGGCTCTGCCAGATAATCATCGTATACGCCCAGCAGCTGCATGGAAGGAGAACCAGGGTTTGTGAGAGGCCCCAGGATGTTGAATACGGTTCGAAATCCCAGTTCCTTTCGGATTGCTCCTACATATTTCATGGAAGAATGGTACTTCTGTGCAAAGAAGAAGCACATGCCGGCATCTTTCAGAAGTTCTCTGCAGCGGTCAGGACTCTGATAAATATTTACCCCAAGGGCTTCCAGACAGTCTGCAGTGCCACAATGTGAGGAGGCAGCACGGTTGCCATGTTTTGCTACCTTCATACCACTGGAAGCAGCAACGAGAGCTGCAGTGGTGGAAATATTGAAACTTTGAGCATTGTCTCCGCCGGTACCCACAATCTCAAACAGGTCCATATTCGTTTTTACCTGCTCGGCATGCTCCCTCATAGCGGCTGCGCAGCCGGTGATTTCATCAGTGGTTTCAGCTCTGGCGCTTTTTGTGGAAAGAGCGGCTAAAAAAGCGGCATTTTGTGTGGCAGTGGTTTTTCCGTCCATGATCTCATTCATTACTTCATATGCTTCTTCATAGGACAGATCCTGCTTGTTGACGATTTTTACAAGGGCTTCTTTAATCATGGCTGTATCTCCTTTATAAAGTTTTTGATCATAGTCGTTCCGTCAGGCGTGATAATGGACTCAGGGTGAAACTGCAGGCCGTAAATGGGAAAGGACTTGTGTTGCACGCCCATGATCTCTCCATCTGCGGTGCGGGCGGTAATCTGCAGGCAGTCAGGGAGAGTGTCCGGATCGGCTGCCAGAGAATGGTATCTGGCAACAGGAGCCCTTTGGGGACATCCGTGAAACAGGGGACAAGCTGTCTCAAAGAGAACCTCCGATTGCTTTCCATGCATCAGTTCTCTGGCATAGGTAATGGAAGCGTCAAAGGCGGCACAGATGGCCTGATGGCCCAGGCAGATGCCAAGAATGGGGATTTTGCCTCCAAGCCTTTGAATCAGCTGAATCATGACGCCGCCGTCTTCCGGTCTTCCAGGCCCGGGAGAAAGGATAATCCGGTCAGGGTGGAGGACCTCGATCTCATCCACTGTTTTTTCATCGTTTCGGATGACCAGGATATTCGGATCAAGCGTACCGACGATCTGGTACAGGTTATAAGAAAAGCTGTCGTAATTGTCGATTAAAAGTGTCATAGCAGATCCTCCTGTGCAAGTTCAAGGGCTTTCAGGGAAGAACGGGCTTTATTGAGGCATTCCTCATACTCCTTTTCAGGAACAGAGTCAGCAACAATTCCGGCGCCGCTTCTCACATACACCTGTCCGTTTTTCTTGTAGGCAATGCGGATGGCGATGCAGGTATCCATATTTCCGGCAAAATCGATATAGCCGATGGCTCCTCCATAAATGCCCCGCTTATTTTGTTCCAGCTGGTTAATTAGCTGGCAGGCTCTGATCTTCGGTGCGCCGGAGAGGGTTCCGGCCGGAAGCACCGCTTCAATGGCATCCAGGGCATCATATCTGGGATCGATTTCTCCCTTGACTGTAGAGCCAATATGCATCACATGGGAAAACCGCTGGATGGAGTGAAACTGTTCCACCTGAACCGTTCCGAACCGGCTGATTTTCCCAAGGTCATTTCTTCCCAGATCCACCAGCATATTGTGTTCGGCCAGTTCTTTTTCATCAGTCAGAAGCTGTTCTTCCAGTTTTTTGTCTTCCGTTTCACTGGTTCCTCTTGGACGGGTTCCAGCCAGAGGAAAGGTACGGAGAACCCCGTTTTCCAGCTTTACCAGTGTTTCTGGGGAAGCTCCTGCGACCTCCAGATCCGTACCGGAGAAATAGAACATATAGGGAGATGGGTTTAGGGTGCGGAGAATCCGGTAAGTCTGGAACAAACTGCCTTCAAAGGGAGCGCAAAAGCAATTGGAAAGTACAATCTGAAAAATATCGCCTTCCCTGATTCGCAGCTTCGCTTCCTCAACCATATTGCAGAAGGTATCCTTGTCAAACAGGGATGTAAGATTTCCAAGAAGTTTTCCAGTAAGATTCTGTTCTTTTTCCCCATTTTTCAAAAGCTCTGCCAGATGTTTCAGTTCCAGAACAGCCTTGTTGTAGCTGATCTCAGGGTCAGCAAGGGAAATATTGACTATAAGGATGATTTTCTGCCGGACATGGTCAAAGGCAATTACTTTATCAAAGAGCATCAGATCCAGATCCTTGAAGGTATCGTCTGCTCTGTTGCCGCAGCGGACAGAAGGCTCGCTGTATCCAAAATAGTCATAGGAAAAATATCCTACCAGTCCTCCTGTAAAAGGCGGAAGATAATCAAAACGAGGACTTTTGTATTCACCAAGTATTTGGCGGAGAACGGAAGATGGCTCATCTGTGTGAATCGTAAAATTTCCAGCTTTTAAAAACCCGTTGGTACAGGTGATTTCCAGTTTGGGATCAAAGCCAAGAAAGGAATAGCGTCCCCAGGTTTCGTTGGCTGCAGCCAATTCCAGCAGATAGCAGTGTGAGGAAACATGTTTTAAAATTTTTAAGGCTTCAATGGGAGTGATAAAGTCGGACAGAAGCTCACAGCTTACGGGGAGTACATGATAAGTCCCTAAAGCTGCCATATCCTGTATGAAACTGAGAGATGGTAATATTTTCATAGACTGCCTCCTTCTAAAATGATTTTGGTAAATTTCTGCCAGAAGGGGAAGCTTTTTATGAACAAGAAAGAAGCTCGCTCGCGAGCTTCTCCGCCTGCGGCGGGTCGCTTCTGCG
>ENA-UONQ01001090-UONQ01001090.1-human-gut-metagenome-genome-assembly--contig:-CS26-NODE-1090-length-25846-cov-11.905820_pt1 | contig 25846 bp, 19 predicted proteins | sample MGYA00242460_ERZ724007 | MGnify/ENA metagenome assembly ERZ724007
ATGAGCAAGGTATACACCCTGGAGGGCGGCTTTACAAAATGGAGCGAGACCTATCCGGACCAGATCGAGAAATAAACAGGCAGAAACCGTATTGACAAATACCCGGAAATATGCCATAATCAGATGGTATGTGAGCGCCGGCACCCAGTCTTTGGACGACTCCAGCCAGGACTTAGTGACCGGTAAGAATATCATCTATATTTTAAGGAGGAACTTTCAATGATTTCTAAGGAAAAGAAAGCAGCTATCATTGCTGAGTACGGCAGAAAAGAAGGAGATACCGGTTCACCGGAGGTACAGATCGCGATCCTTACTGCCAGAATCGCAGAGCTTACAGAGCATTTAAAGGACAACCCGAAGGATCATCACTCCAGACGCGGCCTTCTTATGATGGTAGGTCAGAGACGTGGTCTCCTTGCTTACCTGAAGAAGAAAGACCTGGAAGGTTACCGTGCTCTTATCGAAAAGTTAGGCATCAGAAAGTAATCACAGACCTAAGGGTGGGGGCCAGGAATGGACTCCGCCCTTCTTTTTACACGTGCGGCAGGCCAGGATCTGCGTTTGTATGGATCCCTGGCAGCAGCCGTGGCTGCCTGGAAAGTCCGCAGGACGTGCTTTCCATTATCTGACCAGGCAGGAGAAACATCCGAGACCGCTAAAGGACGCAGGAGCGGATCCTGTGCCGTTTAGTAGTTTCGGCTTCTTCTGCCAGACTATATTTTATTGAGAAAAGGAGACGAAGCCATGTTTAAAAGTTTTTCCATGGACTTAGCCGGACGTACCTTAATCGTTGAGGTGGGCCGTGTGGCAAAGCAGGCCAACGGTGCAGCGTTCATGCACTACGGCGATACAGTCGTTCTTTCTACGGCAACTGCATCCGATAAACCCAGGGACGGGATCGATTTCTTCCCCTTAAGCGTTGAATTTGAAGAGAAATTATATGCAGTCGGAAAGATCCCGGGAGGCTTTACAAAGAGAGAAGGAAAGGCGTCTGAGAACGCAGTCCTTACTGCCCGTGTCATCGACCGCCCCATGCGTCCTCTGTTCCCCAAGGATTACAGAAACGACGTGACCCTTGACAACATCGTTATGTCTGTGGATCCGGAGTGCAGCCCGGAGCTGACCGCAATGCTGGGCTCTGCCATTGCCACCAGCATTTCCGATATTCCCTTTGACGGCCCCTGCGCCACCACTCAGGTGGGCCTCATCGACGGCGAGTTCATCATCAACCCCACTGCGGCGCAGAAGAAGGTTTCCGATCTGGCCCTGACCGTGGCTTCCACCAGGGAAAAGGTCATCATGATCGAAGCCGGAGCCAACGAGGTTCCCGAGGATACGATGATCGAAGCCATCTTTAAGGCTGACGAGGTAAATAAAGAGATCATCGCCTTCATCGACAAGATCGTTGCCGAGTGCGGAAAAGAAAAGCACTCCTACGAGAGCTGCGCGATTCCGGAAGAGCTGTTTGCTGCTATCCGGGAGATCGTTCCGCCGGAGGAGATGGAAGAGGCCGTATTTACAGACGATAAGCAGACCCGTGAGGAGAACATCCGCCAGATCACAGAGCGTCTGGAGGAAGCGTTTGCAGAAAATGAAGAGTGGCTTCCGCTGGTGGGAGACGCCGTTTACCAGTACCAGAAGAAGACAGTCAGAAAGATGATCTTAAAGGATCACAAGAGACCGGACGGCCGTAAGATCGACGAGATCCGTCCCCTGGCTGCGGAAGTGGATCTTTTACCGAGAGTCCACGGCTCTGGTATGTTCACCCGCGGACAGACCCAGATCTTAAACGCATGTACACTGGCTCCCCTTTCCGAGGCCCAGCGTCTGGATGGTCTGGATGAAAATGAGACCACCAAGAGATATATGCACCACTATAACTTCCCGTCCTTCTCTGTTGGCGAGACAAAGCCGTCCAGAGGACCGGGACGCCGTGAGATCGGCCATGGCGCTTTAGCAGAGCGCGCTCTTCTGCCGGTACTTCCCAGCGAAGAGGAGTTCCCCTACGCCATCCGTACTGTATCTGAGACCATGGAATCCAACGGATCCACCTCCCAGGCCAGCATCTGTGCTTCCTCCCTGTCCTTAATGGCAGCAGGCGTACCGATCCGATCCATGGTAGCCGGTATCTCCTGCGGTCTTGTGACCGGAGAGACCGACGACGACTACCTGGTGCTTACAGATATCCAGGGCCTTGAGGACTTCTTTGGAGACATGGACTTTAAGGTAGGCGGTACCCATAAGGGAATCACAGCCATCCAGATGGATATCAAGATCCACGGCCTGACCCGCCAGATCATCGAAGAGGCCATCCGCCGCTGCCGTGAGGCACGCCTTTACATCATGGACAATGTAATGGCTCCGGTGATCTCCGAGCCCAGAAAGCAGCTTTCCCAGTATGCGCCCAAGATCTCCCAGATCATGATCGATCCCCAGAAGATCGGCGATGTGGTAGGAAAGCAGGGCAAGGTGATCAATGGCATCATCGCTGAGACCGGCGTAAAGATCGATATCACCGACGACGGAGCTGTAAATGTATGCGGCACGGATCAGGAGATGATCGACAAAGCGATTTCCATTATTAAAAATATCGTTACCGAGGTAGAGGCAGGCATGATCTTTACCGGTAAGGTAGTCCGGATCATGGAATTCGGTGCCTTCGTGGAGCTGGCTCCCAACAAGGACGGCATGGTCCACATTTCCAAGCTGTCCGATAAGAGAGTAGCCAAGGTGGAGGATGTTGTGAACATCGGCGATGTGGTAACCGTCCGCGTGACCGAGGTGGACCGCATGGGAAGGATCAACCTGACCATGAGACCGGAGGACATGACTGCGGATCTTGAAAAGCTGACCCGTCCGGAGAAACGCGAGGAAAGACGCGACCGCGGGGACAGAAGAGGCGGAGACAGAGAACGCCGCGGCGACAGAGAGCGCAGGGATGACAGAAGAGAGAAAAGAGAAGAGAACGAATAAATAAGCAAAAAGCGGAGAGCTGCCGGGAACGGCGGCGTCTCCGCTTTTTAAGAATACGTTTTAATGATCTCCCCGGCGATGGTCTGTCTGGTAACGCAGCGGTCCATGGCCTGTTTTTCGATGTAGCGGTGGGCTTCAGGCTCGCTCATGGAGAGCTGGCTGATCAGAAGCCACTTGGCCTTATTGACCAGACGGATCTCAGCCATTTTTTCTTCAATGGACAGGGATTTTTTTTCGAACTGTCTCAGACGCTCTCTGGCGCTTTCAAGCCAGCTGAGCGCATAGGTCATGGTTGCTTTCGATATGGGCTTTGACAGGGTGAACACGCCGTATTCGGTGACCTGTTCATGGATCCCGTTATGCAGGTCGCTTTTTACCAGAAGGAGGACCACCGACTGCCGGCTGCTGCACAGATCGATGGCAAAACGGACGCCCATGTCGTCGGGCAGAGGGGAATTGATGATAACAAAGTCATACGCCTTTGCCGCAGCCGCCCGTCTGGCGGCGCTGATGCTTGATACCGTCCGGACGGGGGAATACCTTGCCTCGGGCAGCAGGTCCGCGAAGGCGGAGGTGAGGGAGCCGGCTGCGGAAACGATGAGAATGCTGTATGAACGTCCTCTTAAGCTCATGGTTCACCCTCCTTCTGGGAATCCGGTCTACTGGCCGCAGTATATTTTTAAAATGGCCTCCGGGATATATTTTCTGATAAAGGCGCTGCCTGCGGCGGCGGCGCGGGCAGCCTCAAGATCCTCTGGAAGCTGTCTAAAAGCCGCAAGGGCAGAGGCGTCTGCCCGGTACAGATTGAAATCCGCAGGCGGCGGCGGCACCAGCCTGCCCTGAAGGCCCTCGAGGACCGCATAGATCATAAGGGCAAAGGCCAGATAGGGATTTGCAGAGGGATCCGGGGAGCGGAGCTCCACACGCCGGTACGCACCCACGGCCGCTGGGACACGGATCAGCTGGGAGCGGTTTTCACTGGACCAGGAGATGTACCTGGGAGCCTTATTGCTGCCAAAGCGCTTGTAGGAATTGGCGGTTGGATTTAAAAATACGGTCATATCTGAAATTTTATCCAGGATGCCGGCGATCATGGGATCCATATGGTCGGCGCCGTCGGAGGACTTTACGGACATGTTGATATGGAAGCCGTTTCCTGCCTTGTTTTCCAATGGCTTGGGACTGAAATCGGCAAAGATGCCGTTCAGCCCGGCAATGGTCTTTACTACGGTCTGAAAGGTCATGGAGTTGTCGGCGGCAGTCAGAGGGTCAGAATAGCGGAAGTCGATCTCATTCTGCCCAGGCCCCTCTTCATGGTGCGAGCTTTCCGGCAGGATCCCCATCTGGTCCAGCATAAGGCAGACCTCGCGGCGTATATCCTCGCCCTTGTCTTCGGGGGCGATATCCATATAGGCCGCGTGGTCATGGGGGATCTTGGTGGGCGTTCCGTTGTCGTCCAGCCGGAACAGATAAAATTCCTGCTCCGCTCCAAAGAAAAACTGGTATCCGGCCCTGTCCGCGTCCTGGACGGCCCTCCTTAACAGGGAGCGGGTATCACATTCGAAGATTTTTCCATCCAGACCGGTGATGCTGCAGAACATCCGTACCACGCGTCCGTGCTCCGGCCGCCAGGGCAGGGCCGTCAGCGTATCCGTGTCAGGATGAAGGAACAGGTCCGAATGGCTTTCATCGCCAAAGCCGGTGATGGCAGACGCGTCAATGGCGATGCCGTACTCAAAAGCCCTGGGCAGCTCCTGCGGCATGATGGAAATATTTTTCTGCCGTCCAAATACATCGCAGAACGCCAGACGGATGAATTTCACGTCCTCCTCCCGCATATACTGGAGAACTTCTTCTTTCGAATATTTCATAATCTTACCTGCTTTCTTTACGATTGCTGCTGAAAACGTAAGAGGCGCCCATTTTTAGGCAGAAACATACTGCTGTAAAAATGAACGCCCTTGCTCATATCTAATATATATATCGTGGATCTGAGCGTTTGTCAAGAGACAAAAAGGTTTTTTCAGCCGGGCCGGCGGGAAATGGGCAGAGAAAAAATAAAAAAGGGATTGACAATTTTTTTTCCGGGGTGTATGATGCAACCCATAAAGGCAAAGGCGTCTTTGAGACAGGATCTCAGAGGCGCCTTTGCCTTTGCATTTTTTTAACAACAGGCGAGGAGCGATAGTATGAAAAATGTACCGGATTTTTTTGGATGCAGCGTATTCGATGACCGGGTGATGAAGGCAAAGCTTCCCTCAAAGGTATATCTGTCATTGAGAAGGACCATTGAGGAGGGCGAAAAGCTGGATATCAGCGTAGCCAATGCCGTTGCGGACGCCATGAAGGACTGGGCAGCCGCCAAAGGGGCCACGCACTATACACACTGGTTCCAGCCTCTGACCGGTGTGACGGCGGAAAAGCATGACAGCTTCATTTCCCCGTCCCCGGATGGAGGAGTGATCATGGAATTCTCGGGGAAGGAACTGATCAAGGGGGAGCCGGACGCGTCCTCGTTCCCCTCCGGCGGACTCCGGGCGACCTTTGAGGCAAGAGGCTATACGGCATGGGATCCCACCTCATACGCGTTTATCAAGGGAAAAACCCTGTATATTCCCACGGCATTCTGCTCCTATGGAGGCGAGGCACTGGATAAGAAGACTCCGCTGCTCAGATCCATGGAAGCCTTAAATAAGCAGGCCCTGCGCATCCTCCGCCTGTTTGGAAACGACGATGTAAAATATGTCCGTACAGCCGTGGGGCCGGAGCAGGAATATTTTCTTATTACGAAGGAAATGTATGAGCAGAGAAAGGACCTGCGGTTCACGGGACGGACTCTTTTTGGAGCGAAGCCTCCCAAGGGACAGGAAATGGGCGATCATTATTTTGGAGTGATCAAGCCAAGGGTAGCCGCATATATGGAGGATCTGAATAAGGAGCTCTGGAAGCTGGGAGTTCTGGCGAAAACAGAGCATAACGAGGTGGCTCCGGCCCAGCATGAGCTGGCGCCCATTTACACCACCACCAATATCGCAACGGACCATAACCAGCTGACTATGGAAATGATGCAGAAGGTGGCGGCAAAGCACGGCCTGGTATGCCTTCTCCACGAGAAGCCGTTTGCCGGAGTAAACGGAAGCGGTAAGCATAATAACTGGTCGATGGCGACGGATAAGGGGATCAACCTTCTGTCTCCGGGGGAAACGCCCTATGAAAATGCCCAGTTCCTGCTGTTTTTGTGCGCTGTGATCCAGGCAGTGGACGACTATCAGGATCTGCTCCGCATTTCCGTGGCAACAGCTGGAAACGATCACAGGCTTGGCGCCAATGAAGCGCCTCCGGCGGTGGTGTCCATCTTTCTGGGAGACGAACTGAACGGAGTCCTGGAGGCCATCGAAACCGGTACGCCGTATGCGGGAGCAGAAAAGACACAGATGAAGCTGGGGGTCAATGTTCTTCCAAAATTTAACCGGGATACGACGGACCGCAACCGCACGTCGCCTTTTGCGTTTACTGGGAATAAATTTGAATTCCGTATGCTGGGCTCTTCCAACAGCATTGCCTGTGCCAACATCATGCTGAACAGTGCAGTGGCAGAATGCCTGAAGCTCTATGCGGACCGGCTGGAGAAGGCGGGGGATTTTGAGACTGCGCTTCATGAAACGCTCCGTGAGACCATCCGGGATCACAAACGGATCATTTTTAATGGGAATGGCTATGACGACGCATGGCTGAAGGAGGCTGTGGAAAAAAGAGGGCTTCTGAATTACCGGACAACGCCGGACTGCATCCCCCACCTTCTGGATGAAAAAAATGTGAGGATGCTGACGTCCCATAAGGTATTTTCTGAGGCGGAACTGAGATCCAGATGTGAGATCCTGCTGGACAACTATTGCAAGACGGTCCTGATCGAAGCAAACACCATGATCGATATGGCGAGAAGGGAGATCGCTCCGGCGGTGAGCGGGTACGCAGCGGAGCTGGCCCATACGGCAGCGGCCAAGAAAGCTGTGGACAGCTCGTTATCCTGCGGCTATGAGACGGAACTGCTGAAGAAGCTGGCAATGCTGGAGGATCAGATCATGATCCGGTCTGAGGAACTGCAGGAGGCTGTGCTGGAGATCCGGAACATTGGGGATATTGCAGAGGAATCCCGCAGGATCCGGGATACTGTTTTAGGAAAAATGGGGCAGCTCCGGGTCGCCTGCGACAGTGCGGAAACCATGACGGCAAAGAAATACTGGCCGTTCCCCACCTATGAGGACCTGTTATTCAGCGTAAGATAAAACGGGGAAAGGAAATTGATAATGAAACAATACAGATTTGAAACGCTCCAGATCCATGTGGGCCAGGAAATGCCGGATCCGGCCACAGATGCGCGCGCAGTACCGATTTACGCCACTGCGTCATATGTTTTTCATGACTGCGCCCATGCGGCGGCCCGATTTGGGCTAGAGGATCCCGGAAATATTTACGGCCGTCTGACCAATTCCACTCAGGAGGTGCTGGAAAAGCGGGCTGCCGCCCTGGAGGGAGGCACAGCAGCGCTGGCGGCCCTTGCCCACAGACATGGCATTCCTCTTGTTGTGGACAATACCTTCGGCACACCGTATTTCATCCGTCCCATCGAGCACGGAGCGGATATTGTGGTACATTCCGCTACAAAATTTCTTGGGGGCCATGGCACGACCCTTGGAGGCCTCATTGTGGATTCGGGAAATTTCGACTGGGCTGTCTCGGGGAAGTATCCGGCCATTGCAGAGCCGAACCCAAGCTATCACGGTGTTTCCTTCGTAAAGGCCGCCGGTCCGGCCGCCTTTGTCACCTATATCCGCGCGATCCTGCTCCGGGACACGGGAGCGTCCATTTCTCCATTTGCGGCGTTTTTGCTGCTGCAGGGGATCGAAACGCTGTCGCTCCGTCTGGAACGCCATGCGGAAAACACGAAACGGGTGGTGGAATTTTTAAATGGCCATCCACAGGTCGAAAGGGTGAACCATCCGTCGCTCCCGTCCCATCCGGATCACGCACTTTACCAGAAATTTTTTCCCAATGGGGGAGCATCTGTTTTTACGTTTGATATTAAGGGAGGAGCAGAGGCTGCGTATAAATTTATCGATAATCTGCAGGTGTTTTCACTGCTTGCCAATGTGGCGGATGTGAAAAGCCTGGTGATCCATCCGGCAACCACGACCCACAGCCAGCTTTCTCCCGAAGAATTGGCGGACCAGGAGATCCGGCCCAATACGATCCGGCTTTCCATAGGGACCGAGCATATTGAGGATATCCTTGAGGATCTGCAGATGGGATTTCATGCGGCGGAGCAGATGGGCCTGGATGCTGCCGGGGTGGGAATGCCGGAGAAAACGGAGGAACGGTCATGACAAAATATATATTTGTGACCGGAGGTGTAGTCTCTGGTCTGGGAAAGGGGATCACAGCCGCCTCTCTTGGCAGGCTTTTAAAGGCCAGGGGCCTGAAGGTGGCGGCCCAGAAGCTGGATCCGTATATCAATGTCGATCCGGGGACCATGAGTCCGTACCAGCACGGAGAGGTATATGTGACCGAGGACGGGGCGGAAACCGACCTGGATCTGGGCCACTATGAGCGGTTCATTGACGAGGACCTGAACCAGTACTCCAATCTGACAACCGGAAAGGTCTACTGGAACGTTCTCAACAAAGAGAGGAGAGGAGAATACCTGGGCTCCACGGTCCAGGTGATCCCTCATATTACCAATGAGATCAAGGAGTTCGTGTACCGCGTGGGAAAAAAGACAGATGCGGACGTGGTGATCACAGAGATCGGAGGGACCATCGGGGATATTGAATCCCAGCCGTTTTTGGAGGCTGTGCGCCAGATCGCTCTGGAGGTGGGAGATGAGAACAGCCTGTTCATCCATGTGACCCTGGTCCCCTATCTGAGCGGGTCTGAGGAGCATAAATCAAAGCCGACCCAGCATTCCGTCAAGGAGCTCCGGGGCATGGGGATCAATCCCGATCTCATCGTTCTCCGGACAGACAGACCGCTGGAGGAGGCCATTTTCCGGAAGATCTCCCTGTTCTGCAACGTAAAGGAGGACTGTGTGATCGAAAACAGGACTCTGGCGAATCTGTACGAAGCGCCTCTGATGCTGGAATGCTCCGGCTTTTCGGATGTGGTATGCAGAGAGCTCCGCATTGATGCGCCGGAGCCGGATCTGGCCGAGTGGGAAGCCATGGTGGAGCGGATCCGGAGCCGGTCAGAGGAGGTACATATCGGCCTGGTGGGCAAATACGTAAAGCTCCATGACGCCTACCTGTCTGTGGCGGAGGCAATGAACCATGCGGGCTATGGACTGAATGCGTTTGTGAGGATCCACTGGATCGATTCTGAAACGATCAAAAGGGAAACGGCAGCCGGGGTCCTGGGCGGACTGGACGGGATCATCGTTCCAGGCGGGTTTGGAAACCGCGGGATCGAGGGAATGATCCTGGCCGCGGAATACGCCCGTGAAAACCAGATCCCCTACCTGGGGATCTGTCTGGGGATGCAGATCGCGGTCATTGAATTTGCCAGGAATGTTCTGGGGCTGACAGACGCCAATTCGGGAGAATTCGACGAACAGTGCGCGCACAAGGTGATCGATTTTATGCCGGGACAGAGCGGGGAGATCCATAAGGGCGGCACCCTGCGCCTGGGAAGCTATCCCTGCCGCATAAAGGAAGGAAGCAGAATGGAAGGGTGCTATGGCGCCGGACTGATCCATGAGCGCCACCGCCACCGCTATGAGCTTAACAATCAGTACCGCAGGGAGATGGAGCAGGCGGGACTTGTGATAAGCGGCGTCTCTCCGGACGACCGGCTGGCAGAGGCCGTAGAGCTGCCGGACCATCCGTTTTTTGTGGGAGTGCAGTTCCATCCGGAATTTAAGAGCCGGCCCAACCAGCCCCATCCACTGTTTAAAGGCTTTATTTCAGCCGCATTGCAGCAGGCGAAGGGAAAAGAGGTGTAGGACTATGTGCGGGATCATTGGATTCGCGGGAAATACAGAGGCAGTTCCCATTCTGCTGGACGGGCTGGAGCGGCTGGAATACAGAGGATATGACTCAGCCGGAGTCGCGGTGGCATCGCCGGAGGGAAGGCCCCAGGTAAAAAAATGCAAAGGCCGCCTTGGCGTTCTCCGGGAGGCCCTGGCCGCCCAGAAGCCTCTGACCGGGCAGGTGGGCATCGGCCATACCAGATGGGCGACCCATGGGGAGCCGAACGATGTAAACGCCCATCCCCATGTGAGCCAGAGCGGGAAGCTTGCAGTGGTCCACAATGGGATCATAGAAAATTATCTGGAGATCAAACAGTCTCTGCTCCATAAAGGCGTTGTGTTTGCCTCTGATACGGATACAGAGGTCATTGTCCAGCTTCTGGAGTATTATTATAAGAAGAGCTCCAACCTGATGGACGCGGTGTATGAGGTTTTAAACCGCATCAAGGGCGCTTACGCCATGGGGATCCTCTGCTCGGATTTCCCGGAGCAGCTGATCGCCGTACGAAAGGACGCGCCGCTGCTCATCGGCTACGGAGCAGACGGAAATTATATTGCCTCTGACGTGACCGCGCTGCTTGCCCACACAAGGACGGTCACCTATATGGAGGATGACGAGGTGGCAGTGGTCACGGCAGACCATGTGCAGATCCTTGGAAGGGACGGCTGCTTTCTGGAAAAGGAAAAGCATCAGATCCAATGGGACGTTTCAGCAGCGGAAAAAGGCGGGTACGCCCACTTTATGTTAAAAGAGATCATGGAGCAGCCGGAGGCCGTCCGCAGGACCATCCAGCCGAGACTGGCAGATGGGGAGATCGTGTTTGAGGAACTGGAGGATGAAAGGGACCTGATGAAGGGGATCTCCAGGATCTATCTTGTGGCCTGCGGCTCCGCATACCATGTGGGAATGATCGGAAAGTACGCCCTGGAAAGACTCCTGGGAATTCCTGTGGAGGCCTGCCTCGCGTCTGAGTTCCGGTACAGCGGGCCGCTCTTGGGCGAGTCGGCGCTGGTGATCGTGATCAGCCAGTCGGGAGAAACGCTGGATTCCATGGCGGCGCTCCGGGAAGCGAAGCGGAGGGGCTCGAAGGTCCTTTCCATCGTAAACGTCATGGGAAGCTCCATTGCCAGGGAATCGGATCATGTGCTTTATACGTGGGCGGGGCCGGAGATCGCCGTGGCGACCACAAAGGCATATACCACACAGACCGTTCTTCTTCTCATGCTGGGCGTTTATCTGGCCAGGCGGCTGGACCGGATCGGAAACGGGGAGTACCAGGAGATCGTCCGGGAGCTTCATGGCCTGCATGAAAGGATCGGTATGGTCTTAAAAAACCTGGAGCTTTACCAGAAAACGGCAGCCAGGTATTTTAACCATGACAGCGTCTTTTACATCGGACGGAACCAGGACTACGCCCTGGGGATGGAGGGCTCCCTGAAATTAAAGGAGATCTCCTACATCCACTCGGAATCCTATGCGGCGGGAGAGCTGAAGCATGGGACCATTTCCCTGATCGAGCCGGGAACGCTGGTGGTTGCCCTGGCGGCCTATGAGCCGCTGGTGGAAAAAATGCGGTCCAATATCGTGGAGGTAAGGTCCAGAGGCGCGGAGGTGGTCGCAATGACCACGGAAGAGACCAGGGACATGATCGGCAGCCAGGCATCGGAGGTATTTGTGATCCCAAAGATCCATACGCTCCTGCAGCCGGTGCTGGGAGTGGTCCCACTGCAGCTGTTTGCCTATTATATCGCGCTGAACAGGGGCTGCGATATTGATAAGCCAAGAAATCTTGCAAAATCGGTTACGGTAGAATAGGGAATGGAGGCAGGAGAAAGGAGCAGTATGGGAATTCACGAAGAATGCGGCGTGTTTGGAGTGCTCAGTGCAAAAAAAGAAAATGTGGCGGAGCTGGTCTATTACGGGCTCTATGCCCTGCAGCACAGAGGGCAGGAAAGCTGTGGGATCGTGGTCAATGACGATGGGGTCTTTTCCTCTTACAAGGACCTGGGACTGGTGAGCGAGGTGTTTTCAAAGGATACCCTGTCTCATTTTCCCGAAGGGACCATGGCGGTGGGCCATGTGAGATATGGGACCACCGGAGGAAACACAAGGAGCAACTGCCAGCCCATTGAGGTCAGCCACCAGAAGGGGAAAATGGCCCTGGCCCACAACGGGAACCTGACCAACGCCTTAACGCTCCGCGACAGGCTGGAGCTGTTAGGCGCTATTTTCCATACGACCAGCGATACGGAAACCATTGCGTATATGATCACCAGAGAACGGCTGGGAGCGTCCAGCATCGAGGAGGCCGTCAGCCGCGCCATGGAGTCTCTGGAGGGAGCGTATTCCCTGGTACTGATGTCCTCTGCGAAAATGGTCGCCGCGCGGGATCCATATGGATTCAGGCCCCTGTGCTATGGCAGGATGCCGGACGGCGCCTATGTGGCCGCGTCGGAGAGCTGCGCGCTGTCTGCGGTGGGGGCGGAGTATGTGAGGGATGTTCTGCCTGGGGAGATCGTGGTCTTCCGTCCGGACGGTGTGGAATCCAGAAGAGAGCACTGCAGAACCCAGAGGCAGAAGACCTGTATTTTTGAATATATCTATTTTGCCAGGCCGGATTCTGTGATCGACGGCATATCGGTCCACGAATCGAGAAGAAGGGCGGGAGAACTGCTGGCAGAGCGGTATCCGGTGGACGCGGACCTGGTGACCGGGGTTCCGGACAGCGGGCTGGACGCGGCCCTGGGATTTTCGGAGCGGTCCGGGATCCCCTATGGGATCGGGCTGATCAAAAATAAATATATCGGAAGGACCTTTATCTCTCCGGGACAGAGGGAGCGGCTGGATCAGGTCAGGATCAAGCTCTCTCCTGTAAGGAGTGTCATTGAAGGGAAACGGGTGGTTTTGATCGACGATTCCATTGTCCGCGGAACCACCAGCAGGCGCATTGTAAAGCTTCTGCGGGACGCGGGAGCCAGAGAGATCCATATGAGGATCTCTGCTCCGCCGTTTCTGCATCCCTGCTATTATGGAACCGATATTGATTCAGAGGAAAATCTGATCGCCTGCCATCACACCACAGAGGAGATCGCGAAGCTCATAGGAGTGGATTCCCTGGGCTATCTGGAGGTGGAAAGCCTGGGCAGGCTGACAGGCAGCAAAAATTACTGCGCTGCCTGTTTCCAGGGAGATTATCCGACAAAGATACCGGCCGACCTCCGGAAGGACCGTTTTGAAAGAAGGCTGTCAGAGGAGATCGGAGGAAGAAAGGAAGGAACGGAATGATACCAAATACCAACTATAAGAATTTAAAGGATTCCTATCTGTTTTACCATATCGCACAGAAGACAAAGGCGTATCTGGAGCAGCATCCCGGGGCCTATCTGTACCGCATGGGCATCGGCGACGTGTCCCTGCCCCTTTGCGACGCGGTGATCCAGGCCCTTCACAAGGCCGTAGACGACCAGGCGGTCAAAGCCTCTTTCCATGGGTATATGCCGGAATGCGGTGATCCGGAGCTCCGCAGGACCATTGCCGGATACTATAAAAAGAGGAACGCGGACCTTTCGCCGGAGGAGGTATTTATTTCCAGCGGCGCCAGCGACGAGCTGGGAGATATCCTCGATCTGTTCGGCAGGGACAAGAAGGTTATGATCATGGAGCCAGCCTATCCGGCTTATGTGGATGCCAATATCATCGCAGGCAATACGATCATACATATCCCATCGGGAGAGGCAGAGGGCTTTGTGCCGCAGCCCGGTGAAAGGGATCGGGCGGATGTGATCTATATCTGTTCCCCCAACAATCCGACGGGGGCGGTCTTCAGCCGCGAGAGATTAAAGCAATGGGTGGATTACGCCAACCGGACCGACGCGGTTCTTCTGTTTGATGCCGCCTATGAGGCATTTATTGAGGACGAGGATATCCCCCATAGTATTTTTGAAATAGAGGGGGCAAAAACCTGTGCCATTGAGATCTGTTCCCTGTCGAAGACAGCCGGATTCACAGGGACCAGGCTGGGCTATACGGTGATCCCCAGGGAGCTGGAGCGGAATGGGATGCGCTTAAATGAAATGTGGATCCGGAACCGCACAACAAAAACCAATGGGGTCTCCTACATCATCCAGAAAGGCGGAGCAGCTGTGTTCACTGAGGAAGGACAAAAGCAGGTCCGTGAAAGGATCCAGGTTTATAAAAAGAATGCGAAGGTGCTCATGGAGGCCCTGGACCGGCTGGGGATCTGGTACTGCGGCGGAAAAAACGCGCCCTACATCTGGATGAGGTGCCCTGGGGGAATGGGAAGCTGGGAGTTTTTCGACTACCTGCTCCAGGAGATCCAGGTAGTGGGAACGCCGGGAGAAGGCTTTGGAGCATGCGGGGAAGGATATTTCCGGTTTTCCACCTTCGGCTCACCGGAGGATACAAAGGAGGCGGCAGAACGGCTGGTGAAGCTGCTGGGCTGACGATTCCTTTCCCGCCCTGCGGGGCCAGGCCACTGGCTGCTTCATTCGTTCTTGTTTTGTCAATATCAACTAAAATTCAAGGAATGCCCAGTCATAGAATCGTCCTTTTTACAAGTTGCATATAACTAACTGATGTGCTATACTCTGCGGGTAACGCAAGATAGGATTGCTTTTGCGTCAAAAATATCTGCGTTTTTTATTTATACACAGGTTAGTTAAAACTAATTAAAGGAGGCAATACTATCAGACAATATCGCTCAACAGTATTACTTGTGGTCCTGCTGCTGGTCGCGTCCGTTATTTCACTTTTTATAGGCGTGATTGAACTGCCGCTGCAGGAGCTTCTGTCAGGAAATCTGCATTTATGGGAGATCTTTTTGGTATCCCGTCTTCCGCGCCTGCTGGCGATCCTTTGTACCGGTGTGGGAATGAGCGTGGCCGGACTCATTATGCAGCAGCTGTGCAGCAACAAATTCGTGTCGCCCACAACTGGCGCCACCATTTCTTCGGCCCAGCTTGGCATTTTGCTGGCACTGCTGTTCATGCCGTCGTCTACTTTGTGGACCCGGGCGCTTTTTGCCTTTGCGGCAGCAATCCTGGGCACCTGGATCTTCGTCTGGTTCATCCAGCGCATCCAGTTTAAGGATGCGGTGATGGTCCCGCTGGTGGGTATCATGTGCGGCAATGTCATCGGCGGCATTACCAGTTATCTGGCCTATAAATACGAAATGACCCAGGCCCTGTCCTCGTGGCTGGTGGGCCATTTCTCTCTGGTGCTGAAGGGGCGGTATGAGATCGTCTGGCTGACAGTGCCGCTGGTGGCGCTGGCTTTTGTATTCGCCAACCATTTCAATATTGTGGGGCTGGGAAAGGATTTTTCCAGGAACCTGGGGGTTCCCTATAACCTGGTCCTCTTTTCCGGACTTACCATCTCTGCCATGATCACTGCCAGCATCGTGGTGGTTGTCGGCTCCATCTCCTACATTGGTCTCATCGTGCCCAATGTGGTGGCTATGTATAAAGGGGACAGGATCCGGGGCACGTTGGTGGATACTGCCCTGTTCGGCGCCATTTTCGTACTGGTGTGCGACATGATCGGCCGGGTGGTGATCTTTCCTTATGAACTGCCCATCGAACTGATCGTTGGCATACTGGGCAGCCTCATCTTCATTGCCCTGTTGTTTTACCGGCTTAAATATGGACGCAGGGCTATCCGGCTGGGCGGTACAGGGACAGGCTGCTGCTCCGCCATGCCCGGTCTGAAAGGAGGTGCGGAACAGTGAATACTGCTGCTATACGCGCCAACCGGCGCAGGCTGCTGATCCTGACCGTAATAGTCCTTTTCTGCGCAGCAGCCTATATGCTGGTGGAAGTGGACTTTTCCAACCCCAGGCTGTTTGCGTATGCCATGAAGCTCCGGGCCCCAAAGCTCATCGTCATGCTCATTACCGCCTTTTCCATCGGAGGGGCTTCACTGGTGTTTCAGTCCATCATCAACAACACCATTGTGACACCCTGTCTGCTGGGGATGAATTCCCTCTATACCCTCATCCATACGGCAGTGGTATTTTTCCTGGGATCGGCCAGTGCGGCAGCCTCCAATGCGAATTTGTCCTTTGCAGTGGATGTGGTGCTCATGGGCATTGCGGCCACAGTTATTTACAGCTGGATCTTTAAAAAGACAAAGCACAATGTACTGTATGTGCTGCTGGTGGGTACAGTGCTGACCTCCTTCTTCGGCAGCATCCAGACGACGCTGACCCGGGTCATGGATCCCAATGAGTATGACAGTCTGATGAACACCCTGGTGGCCAGCTTCAGCAATATAAACTCTGAGATCATTGTTTTTTCCCTGATCCTTCTGGCAGCCGTAATCTTTGCCCTGCGAAAAGAGCTGGCCCTGTTGGACGTACTGACCCTTGGAAAGGAGCAGGCCATCAATCTGGGTGTGGATTATGACCGCTGCATCCGCCGCCTGCTGCTGGGCGTAGCCCTCTGCATTGCTGTGGCCACCGCCATGGTGGGACCCATCTCTTTTTTGGGCCTCATCATCGCGAACCTGTCCAGACAGCTGCTCAAGACCTACCGGCATACCCAGCTGGTGCTTGGCTCAGCTCTGTTTGGTATGATCGTACTGGTGGGCGGGCAGCTCATTGTGGAGCACATATATTCCTATTCCGTTCCGGTGAGTGTATTCATTACCGTGGGCGGCGGTCTTTACTTCCTTTATCTCCTATTGACAAGAAAGAAGGTGTGATTATGAATGTGCAGGAATTGAAGAAACAATATGACGGAAAAACTGTGGTGGACGGCGTGAGCTTTGCCATCCCCAAGGGGAAGGTGACTTCCCTCATCGGTCCCAACGGTGCGGGAAAGTCCACAGTCATGGGCATGATCTCACGGCTTATCGCCCACGACAGCGGAGTGGTAGACTTCGAGGGAAGGGATATTGGAAAGTGGAAAAGCAGGGAGCTTTCCAGACGGCTTGCCATCCTGACCCAGTCCAACAGCATTCAGATGAAGCTGACCGTGCGGGAACTGGTGGCCTTCGGGCGCTTTCCCTATTCAGGGAACCGGGTCACCCTGGAGGATCAGAAGATCATCGACCGGGCCATTTCCTACATGGAACTGGAGGGCTTCCAGGACCGCTTCATTGACGAGCTTTCCGGAGGCCAGAGGCAGCGGGCCATGATCGCCATGGTCATTGCCCAGGACACCGAGTATGTACTTCTGGACGAGCCTACCAATAACCTGGATATCTACCATGCTACCAATATGATGAAAATCGTCCGCCGTCTCTGTGACGAGCTGGGAAAAACAGTGATCCTGGTGCTGCATGAGATCAACTATGCGGCATTTTATTCCGATTATATCTGTGCCTTCAAGGACGGAAAAATCGCCAGATTCGGCACTGTGGAGGAGGTGATGACAAAAGAGAATCTGTCTCAGATCTATCAGGTGGATTTTGAGATCCTGACCATTGCAGGAAAGCCCTTATCCATCTACTATTGACCCTGTTTTTCAGTACTTTTTTAGAAAAGGAGCAATCAGACATGAACATGAAAAAAATGATCTTTTTTGCCCTGGCCGGCGTGATGTCCCTTGGCCTTGCAGCCTGCTCTGGGGAGAACATAAAAACCACATCCGGGGACAGTATCCCGCCTGCCAGCAGCCAGACCGCCAGTGGACCGCAGAACAAGGAGAGGCCTGAGTCCGTGACCATCATAAGCCTCAACGCCAGCAAGGAGGAAACGGAGCTGGAGGTACCCTACGATCCCCAGCGCATCGCCATTCTGGATATGGCTTCCCTGGATATTCTGGATGCCCTGGGCGTGGGGGGCCGGGTCGTTGGCACTGCTGATACCAGCCTGGAGTATCTCCAGAATTACATCAATGACGACATTTCCAGCCTGGGAACCATCAAAGAGGCGGATCTGGAGGCGGTCATGGCCTGCGAGCCGGATGTTATCTTCATCGGAGGCCGCCTGGCTTCCAGCTATGACGCTCTCAGCGAGATCGCTCCCGTGGTCTATCTGGCCACGGACACTGAACTTGGCGTAGTGGAAAGCGTCCGACGGAATGCCATGACCATCGCATCCATGTTTGGGCTTGAGGATAAAGTAGATGAATTAATGGCTGGCTTCAATTCCCGCATTGCTGCCCTGGCTGAATTTTCTGCCGGAAAGACTGCGATCATAGGGCTTGTCACCAGCGGCAGCTTCAACGTGCTGGGCAACGATGGACGCTGCTCCATGATCGGACGGGAGATCGGCTTTGAAAATATCGGCGTGGCCGCCGATATTGATACCTCCACCCACGGCAATGAGGCTTCCTTTGAATTCATTGTGGAGAAGGATCCTGACTACATCTTCGTCATGGATCGCGACGCAGCCATCGGCACCGATGGGGCACAGCTGGCCCAGGAGATCATGGAGAACGAGCTTGTGATGGGTACGGACGCCTATAAGAATGGTCATCTCGTCTATCTGGCCCACCCGGCTGTGTGGTACACCGCCGAGGGAGGCATCACCGCTTTGGATCTTATGCTGAAGGATCTGGAGAGCAGTCTGCTGGGTTAAGGCAGTTTCCATATAGCAGCAGTGTATACAAACACGCACCGGTTACAGAGCCCATAGGTATGCTGTGCCCGGTGCGTGCTGCGTTGTGTGCCTGGTCTTGCACATTTCTAAAGGGTGCAGGTCCAAAATTCGCCCGGCAGCGGGAAGGATATAGGGGGAGGCAAGGGGGTTCATCGTGAGGTGGAATCTGAAGGCAGTTGGATGTGGGGAATCTACCAGCCCATGGGCAAGCCTCTGGTCTGATGAACAGAAATGTGGACAGGGAATAAAAGAACGGATGTTCGATGACTCTGTACTTTTGGAATTATTTATGGTACAATGTCTGCAAAACAGACATTGTACCATTGCGCATCTGGTTTCTGTGTTTAACATGGTTTGTCCCTGTTTCGGCCATATCGAATTACATGGGTACGGCAGGCTCAAAAAAACAAATTCTGTTTTAAATCCTGGAGGTGGTTCTTATGCAAAATGAACAAAAAGTTTTTGAATTACATTCCGAATACGCCCCCACCGGCGACCAGCCCCAGGCCATTGAGGCGCTGGTCAAGGGATTTCAGGAAGGCAATCAATTCCAGACCTTATTAGGAGTTACAGGGTCCGGGAAGACCTTTACCATGGCCAATGTGATCCAGCAGCTAAATAAGCCGACGCTGGTGATCGCGCACAATAAGACCTTAGCAGCACAGCTCTATGGTGAGTTCAAAGAGTTTTTTCCAAATAATGCAGTGGAATATTTTGTCTCCTACTATGATTATTACCAGCCGGAGGCATATGTCCCTTCCACTGACACATATATTGAAAAAGACTCGGCCATTAATGACGAGATCGATAAGCTGCGCCACTCGGCCACAGCGGCGCTTTCAGAGAGAAATGATGTGATCATTGTGGCCTCTGTATCCTGTATCTATGGACTGGGAAGCCCCATCGACTATAAGGAGATGGTGATCTCCCTGCGTCCTGGGATGGAGAAGGACCGGGACGAGGTGATCCATAAGCTGATCGACATCCAGTACACAAGAAATGAGATGGATTTCCGGCGGGGATCCTTCCGGGTCAGAGGAGATGTCCTGGAGGTGTTCCCTGCGTACTCCGGCAGCGAGGCCTACCGGATCGAGTTTTTCGGCGATGAGGTGGACCGGATCTCAGAGATCGACGCGCTGACCGGGGAGGTGAAGGCTCAGCTGGGCCATGTGGCGATTTTTCCGGCCTCCCACTATGTGGTGCCCAAGGAAAAAATGATGGCTGCGACAGAAAATATCCTGGCGGAGATGAAGGAACAGGTGACATTCTTTAAGAGCGAGGATAAGCTTTTGGAGGCCCAGAGGATCGCAGAAAGGACCAATTTTGACGTGGAGATGATGCGGGAGACGGGATTCTGTTCCGGGATCGAGAACTATTCCCGCCACCTGACCTTTGGAAAGCCGGGGGAGCCGCCCTGCACGCTTCTGGACTACTTCCCGGAGGATTTCCTTATTATCGTTGACGAGTCCCATATTACGCTTCCCCAGGTGAGAGGGATGTATTTTGGCGACCGGTCCAGGAAGAAGACTCTGGTGGATTATGGGTTCCGTCTGCCGTCGGCGCTGGATAACCGTCCCTTAAATTTTGAGGAATTTGAAAGCCACATCAGCCAGATGATGTTTGTATCCGCCACGCCATCCGTATATGAGGCAGAGCATGAGCTGCTTAGGACAGAGCAGATCATCCGTCCCACCGGCCTTCTGGATCCGGAGATCAGCGTCCGTCCGGTGGAGGGCCAGATCGACGATCTCATCGGAGAGATCAACAAGGAGGTGGAAAGCCACAATAAGGTCCTGATCACAACGCTGACAAAGCGCATGGCTGAGGATCTGACGGATTATATCCGTGAGGCCGGGATCCGGGTCAAATATCTCCACTCAGATATTGATACCCTGGAGCGGGCGGAGATCATCCGCGATATGCGCCTGGATGTGTTCGACGTACTGGTGGGCATCAATCTTCTCAGAGAGGGGCTGGATATCCCGGAGATCACTCTGGTGGCGATCCTGGACGCCGATAAGGAGGGCTTCCTCCGGTCTGAGACCTCTCTGATCCAGACCATCGGCCGCGCTGCCAGAAATGCAGAGGGGCATGTGATCATGTATGCCGATTCCATCACCGATTCCATGAAAGCTGCCATCGATGAGACCAACCGCCGCCGGGAGATCCAGCAAAAGTATAATGAAGACCACGGCATTACACCCCAGACCATTAAAAAGGCCGTCCGTGACCTGATCTCCATTTCCAAAGCGGCAGCAGCAGGAGACGGGGAATTAAAAAAGGATCCGGAATCCATGGATGCAAAGGAGCTGGATAAGCTGGCAAAGGAACTGGCAAAGAAGATGCGCCAGGCAGCGGCCGAGCTGAACTTTGAGGAGGCGGCCAGACTGCGAGACCGTATGAAGGAGGTAAAGCAGATGCTCCTGGAGCTGGAGGGCTGAGACGGAAACGGTCAGAAGGATGTAAGTTTATATTGACAACCAATCCCGGTAAGGCTACAATATCTGCGGAATCGAAGCAGATCCGGGAAGAACAGGATGGGAACCATGAGACTGTGTGACTGTGCTGCCGGAAAGCTATATATGATCCGGACGGTTACGGCAGAGGAAACGATCGTCCGGCGGCTGGAGGCCCTGGGACTCGTCGAGGGAACAAAGGTCCATATTCTGATGAAAAAACAGGACGGCTCTCTGATCGCCGCATTCCAGGGGACACGTCTGGCGCTGGGAAAAAAGATCGCTGGAGCCATTGAAGCGGAGGACTGTGAAGAACATGGGCGCTGAGAGTGTGACGGTCTGCTTTACAGGAAATCCCAACTGTGGAAAGACCACGCTTTTTAATGCGTATACTGGCGCAGGGAAAAAAACAGCCAACTGGCCTGGCGTTACTGTGGCGCTGTCGGAGGGGAGCCTGATGCACCGGGGCCGTCTGGTGCACCTGGTGGACACACCGGGAATTTACAGCCTGGATCCCTATACTATGGAAGAAACAGTGACCAGACAGTGCATAAGGGACCAGAAGGCGGATGTGATCATCCATGTGGCAGATGCACTTTTGCTGGAAAGGAGCCTGTTTCTGACCATGCAGCTATTGGCAGAGGGAAGGCCGATGGTCCTGGCTCTCAATATGATGGATCTGGTCCGGGAACGGGGGATGGACATTGATACAGAAGGACTGTCCGGGCTCCTGGGAGGGATCCCGGTGATCCCGGTATCAGCCAGAAGGAGGACTGGGCTGGAGGAGCTGATGGATGCCGCCGTGGAAGCGGCCAGAGCCCGCCGGATGGCAGACGGCAGCAGCTGTTTTGTATCGGGAGCCCGTTATTCTGTATACAGAAGCCATTCTGCGCACAGCGATGGGCCTGCATATGGCGATGGCCCTTCTGGATCCGGAGGCTCCTGGCATGGCCCGGTGTCTGCCAGGGAGCTCCATGACCGGGCCCGGCAGCTTGCCGCTGCCTGTATCCGGTACAGAGGCAGTCCCGCACAGAATAAAAGGAACACGGATCCCAGCGTTGGGAGAGTATTGGATTCCTTCACTGACCGGGCGGACCGGCTCCTGGCCCATCCAGTATGGGGGATCCCTATATTTTTTGGGATCCTGACCCTGGTATTTTTTCTGACATTTTCTGCTGGAGGCTTTTTGAGAGGATATTTTGAGCGGGGCCTGGCCATGCTTTTAGCGTATATCCTGGAGCTCCTGGGCCGGTGCCGGGTCTCCGGCTGGATCATTTCCCTGGTATCCGATGGGATCCTGGCCGGAGTGGGAGGAGTCCTGGGCTTTCTGCCCAATATCAGCATCCTGTTCCTGGCCCTGGCCTTCTTAGAGGACAGCGGCTATATGGCCAGGATCGCCTGGGTCATGAACGGGACTATGGCCTCGGCGGGACTTTCGGGAAAAGCCGTTCTCCCGGTGCTCCTGGGATTTGGCTGTACGGTCCCGGCAGTCCTGGCATCCCGGATCCTGGAGAATGAAAAGGACCGGAGGCGGACGATCCTTATGACGCCGTTCATGTCCTGTTCAGCCAGGCTTCCGGTCTATGTGCTGTTTGCGGGAATGTTCTTTCCGGAAGCATCAGCGGCGGTGATCGGAGGCTTATACGTTCTGGGCGTCCTGGCGGCCCTGGGGACGGCCTGGGCAGCCTGGAAGGCAGGACGGGAGGAGCCGTATGAGGATATTCTGCTGATGGAGCTGCCGGAATACCGGTGGCCGGATCTGGGAACTGTGGTCTCCTGTGCCTGGGAACGGGTCAGGGACTATCTGGAAAAAGCCGGGACCACGATCTTTCTGGCCTCCCTGGTCCTGTGGTTTTTCCTTCATCTGGGGCCACAGGGAGCTGCGTGGGATGTATCAGAAAGCTTCGCGGCAGTCCTGGGACGGGGCCTGGCTCCGGTCCTTGCTCCTGCTGGCCTGGGAGCCTGGCAGACAGCAGTGGCGCTGCTCACCGGACTTTCGGCAAAAGAGGTGGTGGTATCCAGCTTCTTTATTCTTTACGGAGCCGGGAACAGAGGTGCTGGAGGAGGCCATGAGGCTCTTGCAGCCAGTCTTGCAGCCGGCGGCTTTACCGGAGCCAGCGCCCTGGCACTTCTGGTATTCTGTCTCCTTTACACACCCTGTGCGGCGGCCATGGGGGCCATAAAGCAGGAGACAGGATCCCTCCGCTGGACTGTGGGACTGGCGGTTTATCAGCTTTTTCTGGCCTGGATATGCGCCGTGCTCGTATACCAGGCAGCCAGCCGGATCCCGGGGCTGGGATGACGGAAAGAATTCTGGCCTGTATGGAAGCAGGCGGGAGTGAAATAGACAAAGAGAGGAAAACAGAATGGATGAGAAACTTCTTCTGAAGGCCGTTGTTCTGGCCGGAGAGATCATGCTGTCCAGCGGCGCAGAGGTATCCCGTGTGGAAAATACCATGCAGTTCATGCTGCGGCGGTCCAACTGTGAGGTCACGGAGGCCGTGGTCCTGGCCACAGGACTTTTTGTGACTATGGCTGACCCGGGCGGAGAGCCGATGACCTTTTCCAAGCGGATCCCTGCCAGAAGCACAAACATCAACCGGATCTGCCGGGTCAATGAGGTCTCCAGGCAGTTCTGCCATATGGAGCTGACGGTGGAGGAGGCCTACGAGGAGCTGAAAAGGATCCAGAAGGAGATCCTTTATAAGCCATGGATGAAGCTTGCCGGGATCATCGGTATATCTGTCAGCTTTATCTTTATTTACGGCGGGAACTTCCTGGATCTTTCCACTTCGGTCCTGGTGGGGATCTGTATGGCGGCGGCGGACCGGTTCACAAAGATCCTCCGGCTCAATGATTTCAGTACCACGGCCTTCTGCGGGTTTGTGGTGGCCTTTTCTGCTATGCTCATCCAGGAACTCTGTCCTTTTAAGGTCAGCGGCGATGTGATGATCATGAGTGCCATCATGTATCTGGTGCCCGGGATCCCCTTTACTACTGCGGCCCGGGATACCATTAACGGAGACTATGCCGCCGGATCTGCCAGGATGCTGGAATGTATCGTTGTGGCCCTGGCCGTGGCTGTGGGCGTGGGCTTTGGAATGGTCTGCTTCCGGACATTATGGGGAGGAACGCTATGATGATACTTCAGATACTCAGCGCTTTCAGCGCTGTGCTGGTATTTACCATGATCCTGGAGATACCGAAAAAATATATGCTTTATGCGTCCGCCTCGGGTGCGGTGGGCTGGTGGGCCTACCTGATGGTCCAGAACAGCGGCCATTCGTCTATGCTGGCAGCGTTTTTATCTACTCTGGTGGTGGCCTTTTTAAGTCATATCCTGGCCAGGGTCAAAAAGGCCCCGGTGACAGTGTTTCTGATCACGGGAACGCTTCCGGCAGTGCCGGGAGCCGCCATATACCGGAGCGTTTATTATTTCCTCCAGAACGACTCGGCGCTGGCTACAAAAAATCTTCTGGAGACCATCCAGATCGCCGGAGCCATTGCCATGGGGATCTTTACCATGGACTCTCTGTTCCGGCTGGTTCTGGCCTATGACAGGAAAAAAGCGGAGAAGGGATGATGGTCCCTGTTTCCCGGCTGAAGATATAGATGCGGTCCGAGAGCACGTCCTCCTCAGAGACGTCCTCCCGGTTGATCTCCTGGACCGTCCGGCACAGGAACGCATGATCGAACATAAGATGATCTGGAAATAAAAGGACTTCGTGGATACTGGAAGGCAGGATGATCACATCCGTCTCTTCCTGGTCTGCGAAGTCTTTTATTATATCCCTGTAAAGCATACAGGAGGCTCCGTAGATCCCGCGGCGGTTGGTGAGCACATGGAGTGCCGGCCCGTCTGCTGGGATCTCCACCGCAGGCTCAGCCGCTTCCAGCCCCTTCGCAGCTGCCATAGGCTCAGTGTCTCTTAGGATCTCCGATGCAGCCACATGTTCTGCCGTCTCCAGCCTCTCTGCAGCTGCCATAGGCTCAGTGCCTCTTGGGATTTCCGCCGCAGCCGCGGATCCTGTCGTTTCCAGATCCCTTTCCGTCTCCGCCAGGTCCGGGAACGGGGTGTCTACGTAAACGGACGGTAGAAGGAGCTCCGTCAGAGGCGTTAGGACAGGGGGAAAGAGAATGGGGGTATTTTCCTCTGCCAGGGAGCGCAGGGTATCTGCATCCATGTCCCAGGCGGAAAGGAGCGGCCAGTGGACCAGGGCGGACACCAGATCGGCAGAGTCCAGGTCCAGGCAGATGAAAAAGACCATAGCCAGATCGTGAAAGGGGAACCATGGGATATGTTTCAGCAGTTTTTCATTCCGCTCCTGGGAAACCAGACGGAAGGCAATGCGGGTTTTTGCAAATTCTGGATCCAGGATCTCCTGGCATATGGAGGATGGGAACGGGGGCCTGCGCTCCAGAAAAGAAAGAACAGAGGCACATATGGTCTCCATAGGTATGCCTTTTTGGTACTGGTCATACAGAGGCTCCAGATAGACGACCGGCCCCAGGGCACTGTCAGCAGGGAGTGCAAAGAGGACATCCGGACATACGCCGTTATTTTTGCAGAGTGCTTTTTGAATAAATTGAGTGCCTGGATCTGAATTTTTGCGCAATATATCCGATATAGCTGAACAAAACTGTGAATAGTGCATAGAAATTACCTCCAGAAATGAAGTTGAATGTGATTAAAAGAAATGGTGTCTATATTGTAAGGGATAAAAAACATGAAATCAATAGTAATTTATGCTTGATTTCTTGGAATAAATGTGATAAAACCTGACTTCCGTCGTTTCTCTCAAAACATAGTACTCAGGAGTCCAGGAGGATAC
>ENA-UONQ01001099-UONQ01001099.1-human-gut-metagenome-genome-assembly--contig:-CS26-NODE-1099-length-25699-cov-6.858641_pt1 | contig 25699 bp, 20 predicted proteins | sample MGYA00242460_ERZ724007 | MGnify/ENA metagenome assembly ERZ724007
GGCGGGGCTGCGACACTCCGCTGGCCCGACATCAACCGTCGGGTCTGCCGAGGCCGGTTCCGCTGGGTCGAGGCCCGCGCAAAGTGTTTTTTGCGACGTACACGCCGCCGCAAAAACGAATTTCATCTTATTCGCGGCTTCCGAGCCGCGAACTCCGTGAGACCTTTTGACGATAAAAGAGGAGCGGATTCCGGTTGGAATCCGCTCCTCTTTTTTAGAGCTTTTTGTATGGAACGTGCCAGATTGTGTCGGCGTAGTCCGCGATCGAGCGGTCGGCGGCGAAGATGCCGCTGCGCGCGATGTTGTGCAGGCTCATCCGGTTCCACGTCTCGGGATCGGCGTAGGTGCGCTCCATCCGCTCACCTGCCGCGCAGTACGACGCGAAGTCCGCCAGCAGCAGGTACTGATCCGGCGGGCAGTCCGCCCCGTGCAGCAGCCGTTGGTACAGATCCTCGTACTGCTTGCCGTCGCGGAAGCCGACCTTCAGCTGGTCGACCGCCCGGCGCAGCACCGGGTCGCGGCTGTAGAGCAGGTACGGGTCATAGCTCGCGCGCAGACCCGCAACCTCCTCCGCCGTCAGGCCGAAGAGGAAGATGTTCTCGTTGCCGAGCGTCTCGTGCATCTCGACGTTCGCGCCGTCGAGCGTACCGATCGTCAGCGCGCCGTTCATCATGAACTTCATGTTGCCCGTGCCGCTGGCCTCCTTGCCGGCGGTCGAGATCTGCTGGCTGACCTCGCTGGCCGGGATGAGCACCTCGGACATCGAAACGCGGTAGTTCTCGAGGAACACGACCTGGAGCTTCCCCTTGCAGATGGGATCGTGGTCGATCTGGTCGGCCAGCGAGCAGATCAGCTCGATGATCCGCTTGGCCACGGCGTATCCCGGCGCGGCCTTCGCGCCGAAGAGGAAGGTCTGCGGCTGCATGTCGCGGTTCGGGTCGTCCTGCAGGCGCTGGTAGAGCGCGATGATGTGCAGCGTGTTGAGCAGCTGCCGCTTATACTCGTGCAGGCGCTTGACCTGTACGTTGAAGATGCTGTCCGGGTTGAGCGTCACACCCTGCTGGCGCTTGGCCCAGCGCGCGAAGCGCTGCTTGTTCTCCGCCTTGATCTCGGCGAGACGGTGCAGAACGGACGCGTCGTCCGCGTACTTCTCCAGCTCGCGCAGGCGGCCCGCCTCGGCCAGATACCCCTCGCCGACCAGCTCGCGCAGCAGGCCGTCGAGACCGGGGTTGCTCTGGCTGAGCCAGCGGCGGTGGTCGACGCCGTTCGTGACGTTTCTGAACTTCTCCGGCTCCATGCCGCAGGCGTCTTTAAACACGTCCGTGCGCAGGATGTCCGAATGGAGCGCCGAGACGCCGTTGACGGCCATGCCGCCCGCGATGCAGAGGTTCGCCATACGCACCGCGCCGTCCCAGACGATGGCCATTTTCTCCGTCTTTTCCGGGTCGTGGTAGAACTCCTCCACCTGCTTCTGCCAGCGGTGGGCGATCTCCTGAATGATCTGCCACGGGCGCGGCAGCAGCTGCTCAAACAGGCTCTGCGGCCAGCACTCGAGCGCCTCGGCCAGCACCGTGTGGTTCGTGTAGGCCACGGAGTGCGTCGTGATGTGCCACGCCTCCTCCCATGAGAGCCCCGCGTCGTCGATGAGGATGCGCATCAGCTCCGGGATGACGAGCGCCGGGTGGGTGTCGTTGATCTGGATGACGTTCTTCTCGTGGAAGTTACTGAGCGTGCCGTACTGCTGGATGTGCTGGCGGGTGATGGACTGCACCGTCGCCGAGACGAAGAAGTACTGCTGCTTCAGGCGCAGGGACTTGCCCTCATAGTGCCGGTCCTCGGGATAGAGGATCTTAGAGATGACGTCCGCCATCGCCTGCTCCTCCGTTGCCTGCAGATACTGTCCGTCGCTGAAGAGCTGCATGTCGATGGGCTTGGGGCTCTTCGCCTCCCACAGGCGCAGCGTGTTGACGTGCCCCGTGTCATAGCCCGCGATCATCATGTCGCACGGCACGGCCAGCACGCGGGTATAGTCCTCGTGGACGACCATGAGGTGGCCGTTGTCCCACCGGGTGCGGAGCTTGCCGCCGAAGTGGATCTCCTCCGTCTCCTGCGGCTTTTGCAGCAGCCACGCGTCGCCGCCGTGGTTCTTCCAGTCGTCCGGCAGCTCAAGCTGCTGACCGTCGACGATCTTCTGGCGGAAGATGCCGAGGTCATAGCAGATGGAATACCCCGTCGCGGGGATCTCGAGCGTCGTCATGCTGTCGAGATAGCACGCGGCGAGACGGCCGAGACCGCCGTTGCCGAGCGCCGCGTCCGGCTCCGCCTCGAACACCTCGTCCGCGGAGAAGCCCAGCTGCTCCAGTGCCTCGCGCATCGGGCCGAGCAGGCCGAGGTTAAACGCGTTTTTCACAAGGCTGCGCCCCATGAGAAACTCGAGCGACATGTAGTGTACCTTCCGCTTTTCGTCGCGGATGACCTGCGCTTTTGTTCGCACGCCGCGCTCGGCCATAATGTCGCGCAGCACCAGCGCGCAGGCCTTCATCATCTCCGCCTCGTTCGCCTGCTTTTCCGTGCAGCCGTAGTTCAGGCGCAGCTTCTGGACGATGGCCTCGCGCATGGCTTCGGTATTATAAGTCATAGAAATTTCCTCCGTCTGATATCACAAGGGCGCGTTTACCGCCCCGAAATGCTCTCGTAAATGCGCAGATATTCCCGCGCGCTCGCGTCCCAGCTGAAATCCTTCGTCATGCCGCGGCGGCGCAGCGCGGCGAATTCGTCCGGCGCCTGCCGCAGCATCTGCGCCGCCCGCCGCACCTCGCACAGGAGATGGTACGCATCGTACTGCTCAAACACGAACCCGCAGCCCTCCGCCGACTCCGGCGGCAGCACCGTGTCGCGCAGGCCGCCCGTGCTGCGCACGATGGGCACCGTTCCATAGCGCATGGCGATCATCTGCGACAGGCCGCACGGCTCGCTGCGCGAGGGCATGAGCAGCAGGTCGCTGCCCGCGTAAACCCGGCGCGCAAGGCCGTCGGAATAGGTGATCTGCGCGCTCACGCGCCCCGGCCAGCGCGCCTGCGCCTCGCGGAAGGCGTTTTCGTAGTGCGTCTCCCCCTGTCCGAGCACAAGCAGCTGGCAGCCGCACTCGACGATCCCGTCGAGTGCCTGCACCACAAGGTCGGTACCCTTGTGGCCGACAAGGCGGCTCACGATGCTCACGACCGGCGCGTCCGCGCATACCTCCAGCCCCGCGTCCCGCTGCAGCGCCGCCTTGCAGGCGGCCTTCCCCGCGAGATCGTCCGGGCCGAAGTTCGCGGCGATTCCCTTCGCCGTGCGCGGGTCGATCGTCTCGACGTCGATGCCGTTGAGCACGCCCCGGAGCTTCCCCTCGCACAGGCGCACCACGCTCTCGAGCCCGCAGGCATACGCCGGGTCGAGCAGCTGCCCGGCATATGTCGGGCTCACAGTTGTGACGGCGTCCGCCGTCATCATTCCAGCCTTCATGGCGTTCGCGCAGCTGCCCATCTCGAGTGTCTCGTGCCAGCGCTCCCACGAGAGCCCCAGCAGATCCGTCACCGACGAGAGCGCGAGACGCCCCTGATACTCGATGTTGTGGATGGTGAACACACTCGCCGCGCCGCGCCCCAACTCGCGCAGGTAGACCGGCACGAGCGCCGTCTGCCAGTCGTTGCAGTGGACAACGTCCGGCTTTTCCGGGAGCACGTCCGTCAGCTGCGCCGCCGCGCGGCAGAAAAACGCGAACCGCTCGCCGTCGTCATACTCACCGTAGAGCCGCCCGCGGCGGAAATAGTGCTCGCTCTGCACGAAGTACCACGTCACGCCGCGCCGCTCAAGCTTCCACAGGGCGCAGGGCTCGTGACGCCACGCGAGGTCGGTGTACCCCTCCCAGACGCACGTCATCTGATCGCGCCAGCTCTGCGCGATCGTATCGTAGAGCGGCAGCAGCACCGCGGTGCGCTGTCCGCTTGCCGCCAGCGCGACCGGCAGGCTCCCCGCGACGTCGGCCAGGCCGCCTGTCTTGCAGAAGGGCTCGGCCTCACTCGTTATAAACAGGATGTTCATTTGCTCCCTCCTCCATGCGGCGCACGCGCCGCGAATCAGGCGTTTTATGATGGGGTTTTTGTTCTTGATGTAGGATTGGTGTGTGAATTCCCTTGTCCTGCCTCCGGCGGGGTACTTTTCCCACGCGGGAAAGTACCCAAAAGCGCGCCAGAAACCGTAGGTTTCTGGACTTCCTTTCCGGTCGGCACGTAGGGTTTTCAGTAGGACGCATCCTAAGTTTTGTATCGTCTTCCCTTCTGCGACGCTGCCGCTGACGGCGTGAAATGAAGGGGCGCAATGTTCTTTCGTTCGGGACGATGTAGGCATCGTCCCACCGTTCGATGCTTGTGCCCCTACATTTCAGAGCGGCAGCGGCGCTTCGGCATTTCCAAAGCCTTGGTTTTGGCGGCGTTTTTTGCATACTTTTTGCCGCTGCTGGCAAAAAGTATGCCGCCGAAGGCATAACAGCTGATTTAACTGCCAATTAAATTACCCCCGCGCTGTATCCTCCAGCACGGCTTCCCTCGCGAGCACCATCGGATAATCCGCGTGACCCGCGAGGTGTACCCCCTCGCCGACGCGGACGTATTTGTCCGCGATCACATGGCGCAGCACCGCGCCGCGCCGCACGACCGTCCCCTTAAATAAGATGCAGTTCTCCACGACCGCGTCCTTTTCCACGCGCACGCCGCGGAAAAGGATGCAGTTGCGCACGCTGCCCTGAATGTCGCAGCCGTCGGCGATGAGCGAATTCACGCACTGCCCTGTCGGGTCGATATACGTCGGCGGCGCGTCGTTCTCCTTGGCGTAGACAGGGCGCTCTGTGCAGAACAGCGCCGCGCGCTGCGCCGGGTCGAGCAGCTCCATGCTGCGCTGGTAATAGCTCTGGATCGTGCTGATGCGGGCGGCGTAGCCCTCCCACACCCACGCGTGCAGGTGCAGCCGCTCCCGCATCTCCTGCAGAACGCCGCGGCGGAAGCTGTGCTGGTTGTGCGCCGCGCACTCCTCCACGATACGGAGCAGCAGCTCCGTGCGCAGGATGAACACGTTCAGGCAGCGATAGCCCGCGGGCGCGCGCAGATACGTCGCCGTGTCCGTGATGCGCCCGGTCTCGTCGAGCTGAAAATAGGTGTCGTGCGCATCGCCCGGCTGCGGCGTGCAGACGGCGGTGACGTCCGCGCCCGTCTCGATGTGCGCGTGCAGCACGTCCCGCAGCGGGAGGTTCGCCACGAGGTCGCTGTCGGACAGGACGACGTACTCCTGCCGGATGCCGCGCAGATAGTCCATCACGCACGCAAGCGCTTCCACGCGCCCGCGGAAGCTCCCGTCCCCGCCGCCGCGCTCGCGGTAGGCAAACGCCGGCAGCAGCGTCAGGCCGCCGTGGTTGCGGCTGAGATCCCAGCTCTTGCCCGCGCGGAGGTGATCCATCATGCTCTGGCACTTGCCGTGCATGATGACGCCCACGTCGCGCACCCCGGCGTTGACCATGCTCGAGAGCGCGAAATCCACCACGCGGTAGTCCCCCGCGAACGGGATCGACCCGTGGACGCGGTGCTCGATCAGCTCGCGCAGCTGCGTCTGCTTTTCATAGGAGAAAATAATCCCGTGCATGCCGTTCATGCTTCCACCTCCCCGTGATGCCGGTCGAGCATGGCCTTCGGCCGCACGACCTCGCCCTCGGCCACGACCGTCCCCGGCCCCAGCACGGCGATGCCCCAGCTGTCGGGATCCGCCGCGCTCTCCGGCGGCGCGCCGACCTGCGCAAAGCGCCCGATGCGGCACTTTTCGCCCACGATCGCGTACTGCACGACCGCGCCCGGCTCAACGACCGCGCCCGGCATGAGCACGGAATATGCCACGCTCGCGCCCTCGCCGATGGTGGTGTCATAGCTCAGGACGCTGTTTTTCACCTCGCCGCGCACGTCGCAGCCCTTGGCGATGGCGCTGTTGCCGACGTCGGCGTCCGGCCCGACGAACGCGGGCGGGCAGGAGGGTGTGCGGCTGTAGATCGGCCAGCGCCGGTCGAGCAGATTCAGCCCCGAGCCCGGCGCGAGCATATCCATGTTCGCGTCCCAGAGACTGTCGAGCGTGCCGACATCCTTCCAGTATCCCTCGAAGCGGTAGGCGGCCATCTTCTCGCCCGCGGCCAGCATGGCCGGGATGACGTTCTTGCCGAAGTCGTTTTCCGATGCGGGGTCAGCCTCGTCGGCGATGAGGTACGCGCGGAGTTTGCTCCACGTGAAGATGTAGATGCCCATGGAGGCGAGGTTGCTCTTCGGCTCGCGCGGCTTCTCGGCGAACTCCGTGATGAGGTCATTTTCGTCCACGGCCATGATGCCGAAGCGGCTCGCCTCCTCCCACGGCACCTCCATCACCGAGATCGTACAGGCCGCGCCCGTTTCCCGGTGCCGCCGCAGCATCTGCGAATAGTCCATTTTATAGATGTGGTCGCCCGAGAGCACCGCGACGTACTCCGGGTCATACAGGTCGACGAAACCGATGTTCTGGTAGATGGCGTTCGCCGTCCCCTTGAACCACGTCGCGCCCGTCGCGCTCTGATACGGTGGCAGGATATGCACGCCGCCGTCGAGCCGGTCGAGCTCCCACGGCTGGCCGCTGCCGATATAGGCGTTGAGCTCCAGCGGCCGGTACTGCGTCAGCACGCCGACCGTGTCGATTCCCGAGTTCGTGCAGTTTGAGAGCGGAAAGTCGATGATCCGGAACTTTCCGCCGAACGGCACCGCGGGCTTCGCCATGTCGCCGGTGAGCACATACAGGCGGCTTCCCTGTCCGCCCGCGAGCAGCATGGCCACGCATTCTTTCTTCATTGCCGCACCCCTCCTGATGCATCCTTCTGCTTTTCTGCCGGCGCCGCCTCGAGGAACACCGTCCCCAGCGGCGGCAGCCGCAGCGTCAGCGAATAATCCTTGCCGTGGGACGGCTCCGGCCGCGCCGTGACCGGGGCATTGCAGACGCCGCTGCCGCCCCAGCGCAGCTCGTCGGTGTTGAACACCTCGTGCCAGACCTGCGCCCCGCCCGACACGCCGAAGCGGTAATTCTCCCACGCGAGCGGCGCGAAGTTCACCGCGCAGATCAGGCTCCGCCCGTCGCGCGCCGTGCGCTGAAAGACGAGCACGTTGCTGTATCGGTCGTCCGCCACGAGCCACGAAAAGCCGTCCCAGTCCTCGTCGTTGTCCCAGAGGGCGGGGTGTTCGAGATAGAACCGGTTCAGCGCGCGGATGCACGCGTGCGTGCGCGCGCAGTCATCGCGGTCCAGCAGGTACCAGTCGAGCTGGCCGCGGAAGTCCCACTCGTGCCACTGGCCGAGCTCCGCGCCCATGAACAGGAGCTTGCGCCCCGGATGGGCCAGCATGTACCCCCAGAACCCGCGCACGCCCGCCAGCTGCTTCCAGTCGTCGCCCGGCATCTTCCCGCGCAGCGACCCCTTCATATGCACGACCTCGTCGTGCGAAATCGGCAGGATGTACCGCTCGGAAAACGCGTACATCATCGAAAAATTCACATTGTTGTGGTGGTACTGGCGGTAGATCGGGTCGGTCTTGAGATACTGGCAGAGATCGTTCATCCACCCCATGTTCCACTTCCAGTCAAAGCCCAGTCCGCCTTCGTCCGCGGGTTTTGTCACGCCCGGCCACGCCGTCGACTCCTCCGCGATCATGACGGCGCGCGGCACCTCGCGGTGTACCGTCTCGTTGAGCAGACGGAGAAACTCGATGGCCTCGAGGTTTTCGTGCCCGCCATGCCCGTTCGGACGCCACTGCGCGCGGCCGTAGTCGAGATAGAGCATGGAGGCCACCGCGTCCACGCGCAGCCCGTCCATGCGGAACTCCTCCAGCCACCAGAGCGCAGAGGAGAGCAGGAAACTCCGCACCTCGGGCCGGCCGAAGTCGAACACCCGCGTGCCCCAGCCGTCGTGTTCCCGCTTGAGCGGGTCGGCGTACTCATAGAGACTCGTCCCGTCGAAGTCCATCAGCCCGTGCGCGTCCTTGCAGAAGTGCGAGGGCACCCAGTCGAGGATCACGGCCAGCCCCGCCGCGTGCAGGCAGTCGACGAGGTACTTCAGGTCGTCGGGCGTTCCGTAGCGCGATGTCGCCGCGAAGTAGCCCGTACACTGGTAGCCCCACGAGTCGTCGAGCGGGTACTCCGTCACCGGCAGCAGCTCCACGCAGGTGTAGCCCATGTCGCGCACATAGCCCGGCAGCTGCTCGGCCAGCTCCCGGTACGACAGGAACCGCCCGTCCTCCCCGCGCCGCCACGAGCCGAGGTGTACCTCGTAGATGTTCATCGGCCCCCGCGGCAGCTTCCGCCGCTTCGTCTGCCAGCGGAAGCGCGAGAGGTCAAAGAGCTTGCTCGCCGTCTCGGGGCGGGTCTGGCTGTGTACCGCGTAGGGGTCCGCCTTCCAGCGGGTGTGCCCGTCGGCCCCGGTCACGACGTATTTGTAGCTGTCAAACTCCTTCGCCCCCGGCACGAAGCACTCCCACAAGCCGTCCTTTCGCACCATCGGCAGCGGCTGCCAGCCGCTGAAATCCCCCGCGAGGGAAACATCCGACGCGTTCGGCGCCCACACGCGGAAGCGCCATCCGTCCCGTCCGCCGCTGCGCCCCGGATGGGCGCCCATCTGGCGGTATGCCCGGCTCCATGTGCCGGAGCAGAGCTTCTGTACGATCTGATTCATAGGCTCCTCTCATCCTCCGCCGCGCCGCCGGGCATTATGCCCCCGCCGCGCGGCCTGTCTGCCTTTGTTCCATCCCTCTGACACACATGATACTATAGTTACATATTTTACTTGATTCCGTCCCCATCGTCAAGGCGGCAGCCCCTGTGCGCCGGAATTTTACACGGCCCGCCCCGCCGATTTCCCGCACAGCTTGACAGTCCCACGCGCGCAGAGTATAATCAAAGGACGGTTCGGGGAAACCGGCTCCGATCCGCCCTGTTTAATGCCCTTTGGGGCAGCGGGAGACCCAACTTTTCTGGGGTGAAGCCGCCTGTGCGGCCGGGAACCTTCTTTCCCGAACCCGTCAGCTAATCCCGTCAACGTAAGAAGGCCAAACAGGCAGACCCGCGCGGCGGGCCTGCGTGTCTTCGTGCGCTGATCTGCGGATCGGCGCATTGCTTTTGTCACAAAAGAGGAATCATACTATGAATCATCGACTCATCGCAACCGTTCTGGGCTATACGCTCTGCGTGGAGGGGTTTTTCCTGCTCCTGCCCGCGCCCGTGTGCGTATATTTCGGCGAGGGCGACTGGCGCGCCTTTCTGGCCGCGGCGGCTCTGTGTCTGCTGCTGGGGGCGGCGCTTACGCGCGTCCCCGTCAAGCGCCGGCAGCTGCAGGGGCGCGACGGCTATATGGCGGTCGCGCTCGTGTGGGTAGTTCTGAGCCTGTTCGGCGCGCTGCCCTACGTTTGGAGCGGGGCGATTCCGAACTATATCGACGCTCTCTTCGAGACGATCTCCGGCCTGACAACGACCGGCGCGACGATTCTGAATGGCGTCGAGCAGCTTGGCCGCGGTGTCCTCTTCTGGCGCTCACTCACGCAGTGGATGGGCGGCATGGGCGTTCTGGTGCTGTTTCTGGCGCTGATGCCGCACCTCGGCGACGGCGCGGTACACCTCATGCGCGCCGAGAGCCCCGGCCCCATCAAGTCCAAGCTCGTCCCCAAGGTCGGCCAGACGGCGAAGATCCTCTACGGCATCTACATCGGCCTGACGCTGCTGGAGTCGGTCGCTCTGCGCATCGCGGGCATGAGCTGGTACGACGCGGTCAACCACGCCTTCACCACGATGGCCACCGGCGGCTTCTCCGTGAGAAACGCGAGCATCGCGGCCTATAACTCCCCGCTCATCACATGGATCATCACGGTGTTCATGTTCCTCGCGGGCGTGAACTTTTCGCTGCTGTTTCTGGTGCTGCGCGGGCGGCTGCGCGAGGTGCTGCGCAGCGAGGAGCTGCGGATCTATACGATCATCATCGTCTGCGCGACGGTCTTCATCTGTCTCGACCTCAGCGCCCACAGCCACCTCAGCTTCTCCCAGACGTTCACCGACTCCGCCTTTCAGGTCGTCACCATCATCACCACCACCGGCTATGCCACGAAGGACTTCGCCCTCTGGCCCACGACGAGTCAGGTCGTGCTGACGGCGCTGATGTTCACGGGTGCGTGCGCCGGGTCGACCGCCGGCGGCATCAAGATCTCGCGCATCTCGCTGCTGGCCAAGAGCCTGCACCGCGAGATGAACCGCCTGATCCATCCGAACCACATCAGCGTCATCAAGTCGGAGGGCCGTCCCGTCGATGAGCGGGTCGTCTCCTCGGTGAGCGTGTTTTTCGTGAGCTTCATCCTCGTCTGGCTCGCCGGAACGCTCGTTGTCAGCTGGGACAACCTCGGCTTTAAGGAGTCGTTCACCGCGTCGCTGACGTGCATCAGCAACGTCGGCCCCGGTCTCGGCATGCTCGGCCCGGAGGAGAACTTCTCCATTCTCTCCCACGTCAGCAAGCTCGTCTTGTCGCTGCTGATGCTGATGGGGCGTCTGGAGCTGATGCCCATTCTCGTTCTTCTGCGTCCCTCCGTCTGGAAGGAACGCTAAAAACTGCCATCCGGTCTGTTGCAGCGGCAACAGACCGGATGTGCATTCTCTGCTATACTATGCACAAAGGCTGAAAAAATGCCAATTCAAAAAGGAAGTGATTTTATGATCCGGAAGATCATTCATATTGACGAAGAGAAGTGCGACGGCTGCGGCGCGTGCGTGAATGCCTGCCACGAGGGCGCGATCGACCTCATAAACGGCAAGGCCAAGCTCATGCGCGAGCACTACTGCGACGGGCTGGGCGACTGTCTGCCCGCCTGTCACGCCGGGGCCATCACGTTTGAAGAGCGCGAGGCCCCCGCCTACGACGAGGCCGCCGTCAAGGCCGCGCAGGCCGCGAAGAAGCAGCCCGTACACACCGGATGTCCCGGCGCGGCCATGCGCCAGATGCTCCGCCGCCCGGCTGACCCCTCCCCCGCCGCGCAGGACGCGCAGAGCCAGCTTGTGAACTGGCCCGTCCAGATCAAGCTCGCGCCCGTCCGCGCGCCGTACTTCGAGGACGCGGCGCTGCTCATCGCGGCGGACTGCACCGCCTATGCCTACGCGGCGTTTCACAGCCGCTTCCTCGCCGGCCGTGTCTGCCTGATCGGCTGTCCGAAACTCGACGACGTCGACTACAGCGAGAAGCTCACCGAGATTCTGCGCGGCAACTCCATCCGTTCGGTCACGATCGTGCGCATGGAGGTCCCCTGCTGCGGCGGGCTGGAGATGGCCGCAAAGCGCGCCCTCCAGCAGAGTGGGAAGTTCCTCCCGTGGCACGTCGTGACCGTCCACATCGACGGCAGCATCACCGAAGACTAAAACAAATCACCCCAGAGGGGTATAGCCCCTCTGGGGTGAGAGAATTTCGCTGCGCTCCGCGCCTTGCCCCGCCGTAGGCGGGGCTGCGACACTCCGGCTCTGCGCAGAGTGTTTTTTGCGGCGTACATGCCGCAAAAAACGGATTGGACTTTATTCGCGGCTTCCGAGCCGCGAACTCTGTGAGACTATTTTAAGTATCATAAAGGCCGGGCTATGCCCGGCCTTTATGATACTTAATTTTCTCTTATCATCCGCAATGCTTTCTGGATGCTCGGGGGATTGCCCTTGTAGAGCAACATCATGCGGTAGATCCGCCCCGCGAGCCACGCGATGGCCACGGCGCACACCAGCACCAGCGCGCAGATGGCCGCCCCCTGCGCGAGCGTCAGCTCACCGAGCAGCACATGCGCAGGCGCAATCAGCACCGCTGTGAACGGCACCCAATCCAGCCACGCGGCGCCGTCCATCCCGCCCGCGATGATGCAGGCGAGGAAGCTCGCCACCAGCACCATGGAAAACAGCACGTTTGTCGTGCCGAGATCCTCGGCCTTGCCCGCGAGCGACCCACCGATCGCGGAGAGCGAGCAGTACATGAGAAAGCCCGCGAGGATGATTGCGGCCGCGAGGAGCAGGGCGGGCAGGCTGAACAGCCCCGTGAGCTGTGCCAGGCTCTCCATCACCTGCACGGCGGCGGGCGTCTGCCCCGGCACCGCCGCGCGGGCGAGCGCCGTTCCGAGGGCGCCCCCCCCGGCGAGCGACGCGAGCCACACCGCCATCTGCAGAATTCCGGCCAGCGCCGTCGCGAGGATCTTGCCGAGCACCATCGCCGCCGGTTCGACCGTCACGAGGAAGAAGTCCATCAGCTTGGACGTCTTCTCCATCAGCACGCACCCGGCGACGCTCTGCCCGTAGAACAGCACCATGAAGTAGAGCACCATCAGGCACAGATACGGCACGAGCATTGCAAGCACGCTATACGCCGCGTCCGCCAGCGTCTCTTCGTCCGCCGTCTCAAACGGGGCCAGCCCCGCCTTGGCGCGCAGGATATTGTCCGCATAGCCCGAGAGGAACGACGCATACGCGTCGGCATCCGCCTGCGTGAGACCCGACCCCTCCGGCACGGTGACAGCGAGGGTGAACTCCCCGCTCTCCGCGCGCTCGAGCGTGACGAGCAGCACGTCCGCGCCGCCGCGGGAGGCATCGGCGGACGTATAATCCGCGGACGGCCAACCCTCCGGGCGCAGGTCGTTGAGCCAGCCGAGCGCGACCGGCTCGCCCTCTGTGCGGTCGAGCACGACGATCTCCCGCGCGGCGCAGAGCGGCACGTCCTCCGCCGCGCCCCCCGCGGGGGCGGCCGTGAGACGCAGGAACAGCGCCGGGAGCAGCAGGCACAGCAGCGCCAGCAGGATCGTCAGCCGCCGGTAGCCCGGCTGGGCGAGCTGACGGCGAAACGTGAAGGAAAAGACGCGGCCCAGTCCGCGAAAACGGTTTTTCATGCCTGCGCACCTCCCTTGGCCATTTTCAGCAGCTGTTTGAGCTTCACGCGGCTGCCGCGGTGGACGATCAGCTCGCGGTAGACCCGCGCGCAGAGCAGCATCAGCGCGGCGATGACTATGAGCTGCAGCGCCCACGACGCCAGCAGAACGGCGAGCGGCACATTCCCCGCCGCCCACTGCACCGGCGCGCAGTAGAGCGAGAGAATCGGGCAGAGCGAGGCGAACACGGCCAGCCCGTGCGACGGCACCACGCCCACAACGCACGAGACGAGATACCCTCCCATCACGATGAGCAGCACCGCGCCGTTGGCCGAGCCGACGTCCTCCATATTGCTGCAGCAGGCGCCGGCGATGCCGCCGACGACCGAGAGCGTCAGATACGCCAGCAGCAGCGACACCAGAACCACCAGCACCGTCCCGATCGCGTGCAGGATGCCGCCGTCCGCGCCGGTGAGATACGGCAGTACCGCAGACAGCGCCTCCGCCCCCGTACCGGGGCCGAACAGCAGCCCCGCGAGCAGCACCGAGCCGCCCATACCGAGCAGCACCAGAAGCAGCAGTGCCGCCACATACAGCATCACGGCGAGGATCTTCCCGCCGAGCAGCGCCAGCGGCGACACGCTCACCATCAGCAGCTCGACGAGCTTCGACTCCTTCTCCTCCACGACCGCCCGCAGCAGGAAGGCTGTGGACATCATGCAGAGCATCATCACGACGATGGCGTAGCCATACTGCACCCAGAAGCCGTCCATGCTGTCATCGGCTTCATCCAGCTCATCGGCGGGCGCTTCATCCGGCGCGGCGATATCGTCCGTTATCACCGTGATGCCCGACGAGAGAATGTCCCGCTGCGCATCGGTCAGCCCGTCCTGCTCCACGATCGCGGGGACATCGGGCCCGACGCTTCCGTGCCCGTTTGTGAGCTGGATGAGCGGCACGGAGACAAGCGCCATCACCAGCAGGATCACCGCCGAGACGATATTGGCGCGGCTTTTGACCATCTGTCCGAGCGTGAACGAGAACACATGGCCGAGCCCGCGGAAGCGCGCGTTACTCATCGCTGTCTCCTCCCACCGTCTCGACGAAGATCTCATGCAGGCTCGGCTCGCGCAGATCGAACGTCACGACCGGGATCCGGTCGGCAATGAGCGCGGCCAGCAGGCGGTTGGCCTGCTCCTCGCCGCTGACCTTGATCTGATAGTCAAACTCCTTCTCCGTCACGATGCGCGCACCGGCGGCTTCGATGTAGGGCCGCACATCCTGCTCGACCTTCAGGTGCAGGTTCACGCGGCCATAGCTCTTCTTGATGTCGTTGAGGTGCCCCTGCAGCACGGCGCGGCTGCGGTGCAGAATCGTGAGGTCGGTGCAGAACTCCTCCACGACGGACATCTGGTGGCTCGACATGATGAGGTACTTGCCGCGGGCGATCTCCTCGCGCAGGATGGACTTGAACAGGTCGGCGTTCACCGGGTCGAGCCCGGAGAGCGGCTCGTCGAGGATCAGCAGCTCCGGATCCGACAGCAGCGCCGTCATGAGCTGGATCTTCTGCTGGTTGCCCTTGGAGAGCTGGTCGGCCTTCTTCGGCTTCTGTATTTTCTGGCGCGCCATGACGGGGCGGCGTTTCCTGCCGCCGAGCAGCGCCTGTTCGGGCGCGGGCTTCGGCATCTGCGGATAGAGATACTCCCCCACCTCCAGCCGCTCGGCCCAGTACTTGATTCGCTTGCGCGCCTCGGCGCGGTCGACGCCGCGCAGCGACGCAAAGTAGACCAGCTGATCCATCAGGTCATATTTCGGATAGAGTCCGCGCTCCTCGGCGAGATAGCCGACGTTGCAGGTGTCCGTGTTGAGCGGGCGGTCGTTCCAGAGCACCGTCCCGCCGTCACGGGCGAGGATGCCCAGCATCATGCGGATGCTCGTGGTCTTGCCCGCACCGTTCGAGCCGAGCAGCGCGTAGACGCCGGGCTGATCCATCCGGAAGGACAGGTGGTCGACGACCACCTTGTCCCCGTAGCGTTTTGTCAGATCCTGTACAATCAGGCTCATGCTTCTTCCTCCTCTTCTGTCCAGAACAGTTCGTCCAATGTCGTGCCCAGCGCGCGGCAGATGGCGCGGCACAGGCGGATGGTGGGGTTATAGTCCCCCTTTTCGATGGCGTTGATCGTCTGGCGGGAGACGCCCACCAGCTCGGCCAGCTGCTGCTGGCTGAGGTTGCGGGCGGCGCGCGCCGCCTTCATGCGCAGATTCTTCATTCCTCGGCGTCATCCTCCCTGTCCCGTCGGATGCGCACCAGCGCACAGATGAGAACCACCAGAAACAGCAGCGCGCAGGCGGGCGAGAGCACGTCATAGGTCAGCAGGCCGTCTTTGACGAAGTCGCCATTGCGCGCGTGGATCACGGTGTTCGGGATCTGGCAGGCAATCACGAGCGCAAAGACAAGCAGCCAACTGCGCGGGCGCTCGGCGAGGGTAAAGTACGCGTCCCAGTGGACGCACGCCACAACGAACACGCCGATCGAGAGAAACACACACAGAAACACGTCGACACCGCGCTCCGCCCACGGGCGCAGCAGCGCCGTAGCCGATACGTCGGCCAGCAGCGCGAGCATCAGCGTGAAATACGCGAGACGGTAGGCGATGCCGCGCGCGGTGAGCTGCCGCTCGTCATATTTTGCCCGCTCCGTGCCGCGTTTTCTGCGCACAAGGCGCAGAACCGTGCCCACCGTAAACACGCAGAGCAGGCCGACCAGAAAACCGGCCAGATAAGAATCCATCGGGCAACACTCCTCTCAGTTCGGGGGTATCATATCATGCCGCCGGGCGTGTGTCAAGTATATTTTACTTTTTGTAAATTAAAAGCGGCATAATGGGGTGGGTTTTGGTGCGGGATTGGCAGTAGAATCGGCGTGCCAACCGATTCCCGGCCACTTCGTGACCGCCAATCGGGACACTCCCTCGAAACCGCAGAGACGATACTACATTTAAGACCCCTTGCAAAATTCTCCAAACGTATGGGACGCATGATAACAACATTTCCGGCATGGGGCGCGCTTAGGATTTCAAAACCTTGGTTTTGGCGGCGTTCTTTGCATACTTTTTGCCGCTGCTGGCAAAAAGTATGTCGCCGAAGACACCCCATGAATATCTCCAAAAATCCGGGCAAACTACTTGACAAATACCCCGCCGGGGTATATCTTATAAATACCCCAAGGGGGTATACGAAAAACAGTGAGGTGCCGACGATGGACGAAAAAAACTGCTGCCACTGCTCTCAGCGGAAAAAGGAGCGCTCGCCGGAGGAGTACAAAAAGCTCATCCACCGGCTCAACCGGATCGAAGGACAGATCCGCGGCATCCGCAGCATGGTCGAAAACGGCGCCTACTGTCCAGACATCCTGATCCAGTCGGCGGCGGTCAACGCGGCGGTCAATGCTTTCAATAAGGAGCTGCTGGCCAGCCACATCCGCACCTGCGTGGCGCAGGACATCCGGGACGGCAAGGACGAGGTGATCGACGAACTGGTCGCCACGCTGCAGAAGCTGATGAAATAGCAAGGAAGTGAACACATGGAGCAGTACAACGTAACGGGCATGAGCTGCGCCGCCTGCTCGGCCCGTGTGGAAAAGGCGGTATCGAAGGTGCCGGGCGTCACGGCCTGCTCGGTGAGCCTGCTGACGAACTCGATGGGCGTGGAGGGAACCGCCTCGCCGCAGGAGATCGTCGCAGCCGTGCAGAACGCGGGCTACGGTGCGTCGCTCAAGAGCGCGGGCGGCGGGACGCAGAGTCCCTCCGCCGCCGAAGAGCAGCTCGAGGACCACGAGACGCCGAAGCTGCGGCGCAGACTCCTGTGGTCGGTGGGCTTTCTGCTGGTACTGATGTATTTCTCGATGGGACACATGATGTGGGGCTGGCCGCTGCCGTCGTTTTACGACGGGAATCATGTGGCCATGGGTTTGACGCAGCTGCTGCTGACGGTCATCATCATGGTCATCAACCAGAAGTTCTTCATCAGCGGCTTCAAGGGGCTGATCTACCGCGCGCCGAACATGGATACGCTCGTGGCGCTCGGCGCGACAGCCGCCTTCGGCTACAGCACCTATGCCCTCTTCGCCATGACCGGCGCGCAGATGCGCGGCGACGACGCCGCGGTCATGCGCTATATGATGGACTTCTACTTTGAGTCCGCGGCGATGATCCTCACGCTCATCACCGTCGGCAAGATGCTTGAGGCGCGCTCGAAGGGCAAGACGACGGACGCGCTCAAGGGGCTGATGAAGCTCGCGCCCAAGACGGCGACCGTCCTGCGCGGCGGCAAGGAGCTGAGCGTCCCCGTCGAGCAGGTGCAAAAGGACGAGGTGTTCCTTGTCCGCCCCGGTGAGAGCATCCCCGTCGACGGCGTGGTGCTCGAGGGCAGCAGCGCCGTGAACGAGTCGGCCCTGACCGGCGAGAGCATCCCCGCCGACAAGGCGGAGGGCGACCTCGTCTCGGCGGCGACGGTGAACCAGTCGGGCTTTCTCAAGTGCCGCGCGACGCGCGTCGGCGAGGACACAACCCTCTCGCAGATCATCCGCATGGTGAGCGACGCGGCGGCGACGAAGGCCCCCATCGCGAAGATCGCGGATAAGGTCTCCGGCGTGTTCGTGCCGGTCGTCATCACGATCGCCGTCATCACCACCGCGGTCTGGCTCCTGCTGGGGCACCCCGTCGGCTATGCGCTCGCGCGCGGCATCTCGGTGCTCGTCATCAGCTGCCCGTGCGCGCTGGGCCTCGCGACGCCGGTCGCGATCATGGTCGGCAGCGGCCTCGGCGCAAAGAACGGCATTCTCTTCAAGACGGCGGCCTCGCTCGAGGAGACGGGCCGTATCCAGATCGTGGCGCTCGACAAGACGGGCACCATCACCTCCGGCGAACCGAAGGTGACGGATATTCTCCCGGCGGAGGGCGTTGCGGAAGACGAGCTTCTCGCGCTGGCCTATTCCCTCGAGCGGCGCAGCGAGCACCCGCTCGCGCGGGCGATCCTGCAGCACGCGGAGGAGCGGCACATCCCGGCGCAGGAGGTCACGGACTTCCAGGCCATGCCCGGCAACGGCCTGCGGGCCGCCGCGGCAGACGGCCGCACGCTCTGCGGCGGCAACCTCGCCTTCATCGAGCGCGCCGCGCAGGTGCCCGAGCCGATGCGCGCGCAGGCGGACAAGCTGGCGCAGGCGGGCAAGACCCCGATGTTCTTCAGCGCTGGCGGACGGCTGCTCGGCGTGATCGCCGTGGCGGACGTCATCAAGCCCGACAGCCCGCAGGCCGTACGCGAGCTGCAGAATATGGGCATCTATGTCGTCATGGTGACGGGCGATAACGAGCGCACCGCCAAGGCCATCGGTGCGCAGGCGGGCGTGGATCAGGTCATCGCGGGCGTCCTCCCGGACGGCAAGGAGAGCGTGATCCGCGAGCTCAGGCGGCGCGGCAAGGTGGCCATGGTCGGCGACGGCATCAACGACGCCCCGGCTCTGACGCGCGCGGACATCGGTATCGCCATCGGCGCAGGCACGGACGTCGCCATCGACGCGGCGGACGTCGTGCTGATGAAGAGCAGGCTCAGCGACGTCCCGGCGGCCATCCGGCTCAGCCGCGCGACACTGCGCAATATCCACGAAAACCTGTTCTGGGCGTTCTTCTACAACACGATCGGCATCCCCATCGCCGCCGGCGTGTTCATTCCGCTCGGCCTGACGCTCAACCCCATGCTGGGCGCGGCGGCCATGAGCCTTTCCAGTTTTTGTGTGGTATCCAACGCCCTGCGGCTGAACCTGTTCAAGCTCCGGGACGCGCGGCATGACCATAAAAGGAGCAAGCAGCTCAAAGAAATTCCCATTGAAAATCATAAGGAGGATACAAACGCTATGAAAAAGACGATGAAGATCGAGGGTATGATGTGCGGCCACTGCGAGGCCACAGTGAAGAAGACGCTCGAAGCAATCGAGGGCGTGGCGTCCGCGGACGTGAGCCACGAGAGCGGCACCGCTGTTGTGACGCTGTCCGCCCCCGTCGAGGACGCGGCGCTGAAGAAGGCCGTGGAGGACAAGGACTATAAGGTCACGGGGATTGAATAAGTCCCTGTCAGACAGGCAGAGCCGCCCAAATCGGGCGGCTCTGTTTGTTTATGCAGGGATTGGTAGGCGGCCTTCGGCGACATCATCAGCCGATTCAACCACCTTGCGCCGCCCACCCCCGCATGGTATACTAAACAAAACCACACCAAAGGGGGGAGACGCCGCATGCCGTGCGCTTACGTCTACATCATCCGCTGCCGCGGGGGCAGTCTCTATACCGGCATCGCGCGCTCCGTCTGCCGCCGTCTGCGCCAGCACGCCGAAAAATCCCCCGCCTGCGCCAAATACACCCGCAGCCATCCCGTCGAAGCGCTCGAGGGGCTGTGGCGCGCGCCGGATCTCGCATCCGCGGCGCGGATGGAGTACGCCGTCAAGCGGCTCCCGCGTGAGAAAAAGCTGCTGCTCCTGCGCGAGCCGGAGCGGCTGGGCGCGCTGCTGCCCACTCTTGCGGCGGAGGAATACACCCATCAGCCGGGCGTCAGTCTGGAGATGTGTCTGGAGGGACAGTACGATGAACGATAAACAACTCTACGCCGCGCCGATGGAGGGGCTGACGGGCTGGCTCTGGCGGCGCGTCCACCACGAGCTCTTCGGCGGGGCGGACAAATACTTCACTCCCTTCCTCTCGCCGAACGCGAACCACAGCTTCCAGGCGAAGGAGCGCGACGAGATCGAGCCCGCGCACAACGAGGGGCTCCCTGTCGTGCCGCAGATTCTGACAAACAGCAGCGAGCACTTCATCTGGTGCGCCCGCGAGCTGCACGCACGCGGCTATGGCGAGGTGAACCTCAACCTCGGCTGCCCCTCCGGGACGGTGACGGGCAAGCGCAAGGGCTCCGGTCTGCTCGCCTTCCCCGACGAGCTTGACCGCCTGCTCGGTGAGATTTTCACCGCCCTCCCGGAGCTGCGCATCTCCGTCAAGACCCGCATCGGCAAGCTCGACCCCGCCGAGTGGGAGCACCTGCTAGCCATCTACAACCGCTATCCCATCGCCGAGCTGATCGTCCACCCGCGCGTGCAGAAGGAGTTCTACAAGGGCCGCTCGCACCGGGACGTGTTTGCATGGACGCTCGGGCAGACGCAGCTGCCGCTGTGCGAGAGCGGCGACCTCTTCACGCCGCGGCTGCTCCTCTCCTCCCCCGCCCCGGCGGCGATGGCCGGGCGCGGCCTGATCGCGGATCCCGCCCTCCTGCGCCGCACGCGCGGCGGCGCGCCCGCGTCGCGCGAGGAACTGCTGGCGCTCCACGACCGGCTTTTCGAGGGCTATCGCGAGCGGCTGAGCGGCGACCAGCCGGTGCTCCACCGCATGCGCGAGCTGTGGAACTACCTCTCCCTCTCCTTCGTCGGCGCGCAGCCCGGTCTCAAGGCCATCCGCAAGGCGAAAATCTGCACGGCCTACGCCCCCGCCGCCCGCGAAATTCTCACGAACTGCCCCCTCCGCGAGGTGGCGGAGGAGGACTTTTTCTGAGCATAACATCCGGTCGCTTTCTGGTACTTGTTTTCTTTGTAAAATTTTTGTAAAATGCAGAAAACGCACCTGAAAGAGAGGCTTTTCCAGTGAATACCGCAGCTTTCCGCAAAAATCATCCCACAAAGTGGCTGACTGTCACCGCCATGCTCATGGCGATGAACGTCGCGCTCAGCTCCTTCGGCGTGCCCGTTCCGGGCGGCCACCTGTACCTCAACGACATCGTCATCGACACCGCCGCCATCCTGCTCGACCCGCTGGCCGCGTTCGCCGTCGGCGGCATCGGCGCGTTCATCGGCGACGCGCTGTTCTATCCCGCGCCCATGTTCGTCTCGCTCGTGACCCACGGCCTGCAGGCGGTGGTGATCTCCCTGCTCGCCAACCGCAAGGGCGGCAAGCACAGCGTCAACGCCCTGATCGGCGTGGTGCTCGGCGCGCTCATCATGGTCATCGGCTACACGCTCGGCCGCGCGTTTATTTACAGCACGCCCGAGTACGCCATCCTGAAGCTGCCCTTCCAGTTCCTGCAGGCCGGTGTCGGCGCAGTCGCCGCGATGATCATCTGCTTCCCCGCGCACCTGCTGCGCTTCTGGGAGAAGTTCACGAAGTAACGCGGCCTTACATTCTCGCAAAAAGCAGCCCGGACCGAGTGAGGTGACCCCCAAAAGTTAGACAATATTTTGAAGTAAAAATTGTTCAAGCAGCCGAAAGGGCTTGCTGTCTGTGAATTGCAGGCGGCAAGCCCTTTCGTTTTGCCTTGATCCTGCGGTTGTTGTAGTAATCCAGATATTTGATCCGTTCCTGCTTGAGGTGTTCCATGGATTGAAATTCTTGGTGGTAAATCGTTTTGATTTCTTCCTTAACAGATGCATATTTGTCTTCTTTCTGCATCTGCTTCAGATGGTAGTAGAAAGTTGCACGGGGCAGTTGAGCGATTGAGAGCAGAAGATTGAGAGAATATTTTTGCCTTAGTTTCTGAACTACCAGCGTTTCCTGCGCTGGCGTCGCTCGTCTTCCAAAACCAATGTAGGAGCTGTTTCGCCTTTCACGGGGCGATGTGGGCATCGCCCCCCTACGCAAGTTGAAGAAGGGTTTCGTTTACTGTTGCAGGGGCCGATGCCCACATCGGCCCGAACGTAAGAAGTACACACCGAATATTTTGCAGCGGCAGCGGCGCCAGCGCAGAGACGATTCAAAAGCCTTGCGCTTCGCCGCGTGGGAGATTTTTTCGGTAATGCCCATGGTTCACTTATCCTTTCTGTCGGATCTCACCTCCGCCCAAAAACACCACGGCGGGTGAAGTTCACCCGCCGCAGCCCCAAACACCGGATTGCTGATCCCGCAGCCGGACTGTCCCTCATCGCCCACACAGCAGCACAGTCCCGGTCACGCTGATCCCCTCTCAAAACAGGATACCCGGTGGATTTGGCCCGCCATGGCAGAGGAATCGTTTTGATATTTCCATATCTTAGCGGAATCTTCTCACGGATGCCATAACGGAAACAGCGGTTTTACGCAAATTTGACAAACAGAAAAGGCTGTCCCCGGAGGGACAGCCTTTTCACAGTTTGCCTTAGTCTCGCTCAAATCTTCCCCAGATTCCCTCGAACGGGTTGGATGGGGTCTTGCCGTCATCGTCATCGTCATCTCCGTCGGATGGGTCGACGGCTCCGCCGCCGTGGACGGGGCACTCGCCCTCGCTCGCGTTTTTCAGCAGATACGCGTCGTCATCCGCCGCGATGCCGTAGGCCTCGCGCGAGTAGTCGACGAGCGCCGCGTCAATCACGGAGGACGCCGGGCAGCCGGATGTTGCAATGTGCTTGCCCTCCGTGCAGTAGCTCACCATCGTATGGCGGCCGCAGAAGGCCGTCGGAGCGGTATCCGCCGCGACGGTCACGGTACGCGCGCGGCTGCCGCGCACGTCATGCGTACACGCATCCGTCGCCAGCAGTCCGCTGTCGGCACAGACCGTCACGGTCGTCAGGCCGGAGGCGGACGCGAAGTCCTTGTTCTCCAGCCCCTCGTGGACGCTCTGCATCACGAGCTTCCAGAGCTTGGCGGCGGGGTTGCCGCGGCTGGTGTCGATGTTGGCGTTGCTCTTGTAGCCCGTCCAGACCGCGCAGCTGTAATACGGGGAATAGCCGACGAAGTACCGGTCGCGCCAGTCGTCGGTCGAACCGGTCTTACCGGCGATGGTCATACCGGAGAAATACGCACCGGAGCCGGTACCGCTCTGGATGACCTGCTCAAGCAGGCCGTTCATGATGTAGGCGGTCGACTCCTTCATGGCGACGTGGGACTTGGCGCTGTTTTCGAGCACGACCTTGCCGTCGGAGTCCTCCACGCGGACAAACGTGCGCGGCTCGGTATAGACGCCCTCGTTTGCAAATGCGGCATAGGCCGCAGCCATCTCCTCGGTCGTGACGCCCTGCTCCAGACCGCCGAGCGCCATGGCGCCGACCTGGCTGCCGTCCGTCTGCGTCAGCGTGGAAAAGCCGAGCTTGTCGGTCATGAAGCGGTAGGACTTGTTCACGCCGTACTGCATCGCGACGTCCACGGCGCAGGTATTGAGCGACTCCGTCAGCGCCGTCTGCACGCTCGTCAGGCCATAGAAGCCCGCGTGGGAGTTCTTCGGATAGGGCGAGCCGTTGAGCAGCATCGCCGGATAGTCGTCGAGCGCGCTGGCGGCGGTGATGGTGCCGTCGTCGAGCGCGGGCGCATAGACGGCGATGGGCTTGATGGCCGAGCCGCACTGCCGCGTGGCCGTGGCCCAGTTCCAGCCGCGGTCGACCTTCTTCGGCCCGATGCCGCCGACCATCGCCGCGACGCAGCCGGTCTTGGGATCGACGATCGTCACGCCGGACTGCAGCTGCTCCGTCTCTCCGTTCGTGGTGCGGGTATAGGGAAGGTTCGAGGAATCCTCATAGATCGCCTCCACCTTCTGCTGAAGCGTGATATTCTGCGCGGTATAGATCTTATAGCCGCCGCTGTAGATCATGCTGACGGCCTTGGAGTGCGCCGAGCGGCCGTTCTCCTGATCGGCGGGGTCGTCCTGCAGGTTATACAGCTCGACAAACGCATCCGCCACGTCCTCGATCACCTGATCGGTATAGAAGGAGTTGTTGGCGGTGCTGACCTTCTCCTGCTCCTCGGGGCTGAGCGCCTCGGGGTGATCCTCGACATAGTTGCCGAGACAGGTATAGCCGTCGGTAAAGACAACCTCCTCGTTTTTCGCGGCCTCGTACTCCTCGCTGCTGATCTTGTTCTGATCGAGCATGGCCTTGAGGATCGTCAGCTGGCGATTGCGGTTGTTCTCGCGCGTCCAGTCGCTGAGCAGGGGGTCATACATGGAGGGGTTATTCGTGATGCCGATCAGGCACGCGCTCTCGGCGAGCGTCAGATCGGCGGCGTCCTTGCCGAAATACGCCTGCGACGCGGTCTGCACGCCGTAGCACATCTCGCCGAGGTAGATCGTGTTGAGATAGACCTCGAGGATGTCGTCCTTGCTGTACTCCTTTTCAAGAGCGAGCGCCCGGTAGATCTCCATGATCTTACGCTTGACGTTGTCCTGGTTGTCACCGGTGATGTTCTTGATGGTCTGCTGCGTGATGGTCGAGCCGCCCTGCATGCTGCCGCCGGTCAGGGTGCGGACAATGGCGCGCATGGTACCGTACCAGTCCACGCCGTGGTGGCTCTCGAAGCGCTTGTCCTCGATGGCAATGGCCGCCTGCTGCAGGTAATCGGGGATCTGGCCGAGGTCGACCCAGATGCGGTTCTGCTCATAATAGAGCGTCTGGTACATGTACCAGTCCTCATTCTCCCCGGTTCCGGCGTTCTTGTCATAGTACATCTCCGTGGAGACAGCGGGCTTATACTCGCTCATCGGCACCTCGATCGAACCCTTCATCGTCTTGTTGACGTAGTACATGAAGATTCCGGCGAAAATCGCGATCGTGAGCACGCCCACCAGACAGATCGTCCCGATGACGCCCCAGACCTTTCTGCGTGTGGCCCGCTTCTGGGCCGGGGTCTTGGGCGATTTTGCCTTCCGTTCCCCGCTGGTTATGTTTTTGGCGCTCTGCTGCAGCTTCTCCCGGAAGCCCCGGCTCTTTCTCTCATGGTTTGGCTTTTCCACGACAGGGCACCTTCCTTTCTTTGGTATTTTCAGGGGCGGAAAGTTTTTTCCAGAATCCCCCAGTCTGCACAATACACCAGTATAAAAGTTATTTTACCATACCTGTCAACTTCTTAAAATATCCATTTTTTCAAAAAAGCATCCGAAACAGGAAGTTTTTGACGGTTTACTTGCCCGTTATGGCGCAAAACCGGGCAGAAATCACCGCAAAATGCCACACGGAACACCTTGCTTTTTCGTGACGGTTCGGTTATAATCGGTTCCAGCTAACAAAGGAGGTTTCCGCCATGCAAGACGAATTCGGCCCCAATTTCATCACGCTGACCGACGAGGACGGCAACGACATCGAGTTGGAGTATGTGGACGCACTGGAGCTCGACGGCCAGACCTATATGGCGTTTTTCCCCACGGTGGAGGATGACGCCGACGAGGCCGCCGCGGAGGAGTTCGGTCTCGTCATTCTCAAGACCGTGATGGAAAACGGCGAGGAGCTGCTCAGCACGCTCGACAGCGACGAGGAGCTGAACCGGGTCTATGACCTGTTCATGGAGCAGATCCTGAGCGATGAGGAAGAAAATTCCTGATGAAATTGCCCAAAAGGTCTTTTCATCCGGTTTCATTTCTGCTATACTATGTCCGTAAGCGCGGCAGACGCCGCGCCTGCACCCTGCGCGGTGCGTGATAAGCCTTTTTTATCCTCACATTTTGTTATAGGGGATGTCGGATCAGTGTGTGGATCGCAGGCCTCCCGGCTGCCGTATGCGGCTGGAAGTTGGAAGCGGAGAAGCATGCTGGAGACAACCCACCTGCTGAACCCGGTGCAGGTTATAACTTGGCTTACACGGCCGGGCGGGGCATAATCCAATGCATTGCATCGGATGCCAGCCGCCGCAGCATTTTTGCTGCGGCGGTTTTTTTTGTGTTTTTACGGGATCGGTGGCGGAATCGGCGTGTCCATGCCTCCGGCGGGGTTAATTATGTGGGGACAGAAAGTAACCAAAAAAGCGCCAAAAAACCGGTGGGTT
>ENA-UONQ01001106-UONQ01001106.1-human-gut-metagenome-genome-assembly--contig:-CS26-NODE-1106-length-25547-cov-20.351640_pt1 | contig 25547 bp, 18 predicted proteins | sample MGYA00242460_ERZ724007 | MGnify/ENA metagenome assembly ERZ724007
GCTCATTAAAGGGCAGCAGATAACCGTAGCTGATACCTGCGCCCAAGAGCGGACGCTCGGTGTCCTGATAACGGTCGCGGTTCCATTTCACATTGAACCAGCCCACATGGGCATGTACACCGAAGAAATGCCCCTTGCCGGGTTTCGATAGCCAGTAACGGGCTTCGGGCTGCACGGTAAAGGTCTTGATGGCGTGCTCGCTGCTCACGTACCACGGACACCAGAGTACGGGCAGCTCTACAGAGAAATGTTCGCTCACCTGCACATCGACGGCAAGGTTCATTATTGTACCCGCCCATGCCGCAAGGTTGGTCTTGACGGCGAGGTAACGGGGAGAAGAAGATGCGGTTTCCGGCGTTACCGTGACGGCTTGTTCCGGCTGTTGCTCCGGTTGTGCCGTTATCGCTTCTGCTTTTTCTTTGGCGGTGACGGTTTGCTGTTCCGCTTGTTGTGCTTTAACCGGGGTTTCAGTTTGTTGCTGTTCTGCCACCGTTATTTCTTTTTTCGGGACAGGCGGCGCAACCTTTTCGGCTTCCGCTTCTTGCTTCACGGGTACGGGTTCGGTTTTCGCCCGTACTTCCGGTGCATCCGCGAGGGCAAGCCTGATCATGCCCTGCACATCGGCACGGCGTGCTTTCTTCGGGGTTTCCGCTCCGGTGTCTATGCCGCAACCCTCGAACGTGATCCGTTCCGGTGCAATGCCTTTCTTCACGAGGTAATTGCGCACGGTGCGGGCACGGCGCAGAGACAGTTGTTCATTGAACGCCGCCGTACCGCTTTCGTCCGCCCAGCCGGTAATGACAATCGGAGTGATGGTGTCGGACAATGCCCAGCGCAACATACGTCCGGCCTTTTTATATTCCGACTGTTCAATCCAATCACCATTGTTCAGTGAGAAATAAATGATGTCGGAGTAAACCGTCCGAACGCTATCAGCGATTTGCACCGGTTTGCCTGCCATTCTGTTTTGCGCCTGTAGATGGGGCAAAAACGAGCAAACGAACAGCAAAAGGACGAACATACGACCATTCTTATACTTTCCTGTTTCAGTTATTCTATTCATATTTGATAGTTTTATGTTTTGAAAATAATCCGGGGATAAAAGTAACTCTGAAGGATTGCAGAAAACCGGTCGGTTACTTTTGAATACGAGAGGTATGTGCATGACAAATCGCACAAAAAAGAATGAAATCTGTTTTGTGAAACGCTTATAAATAAGTATATTACGCGCGAAAATTAGGCGGTGTGTGTTAGCAAAATTATCCATTTTGCCAAATAAAAACGGGGATTTTTTCGCATAACCAGTAACACTTTTCATCTTTTTTAAAATTACATTACATTCCACAATTTTTAATCACGTCATTATGCCAAAGAACTTTTCTCCCGAACAGGAATTTTCTGGCATAAATCTAAGCTCCGGTTTTCATTTATCAAAAAAATATTGCCCTATGCGGGGAATCATTTTCCCAATAAGCGAAAACACTTTCCGAATAACATTTTCCATCAGGAAACACACTTCAATGCTGAACTATTTTCCTAATGAACTGTTTTTTTCTACCCAATGGCATCTGCCGGCTTCCCGCCGTTTTCTATTTTCGGGTACTGTTCCTGTTGTATATTTTAACCGTTCATCCTAACACAAGAGCAGCCGTTTGCGGTTGTCGAAAACAGAAAAGACAAAGACCGGCATCAGCAAATGGGAGCACCGGAGCGTTCCCATTTACCGGCACTGTAAATTTAGGAAATGAAAAATTAACGGAAGTTACCTTTCTGCACTAATATGGGTATCAAAACGCATAAAATGCAGATATTCAGGTATCAAAATGCACGGAGGGTATCAAAACGCATTTTTCAGAGCGTTTTTGTATCTTTTTTGGTTTTTTGCTGTAAATATTCACTCGGGAGCATTCCGGTATATTCCTTGAAGTTACGGAGTGCTGTCGCCTTAGAACGGAAGCCTACTTTAAAGAAAGTATCTAATACGTTTACGTATTTATCACTGTCTGCAATTTTCAAAAATTCATCAATCCGGCGACGATTGATAAACTCCTTATAGCCATCATAACCTTGCTCTTGGATTATCTGGGTGAGTTTATTGCGGTTTGTATCTAAAAGGACAGCCAGTTTGGTTATATTCGTGTCCGGGTTTCTCCAAAGTTGTCCTCTATCTATCAGTTCGTTGAGCCGTATCCACAAAGGATTTTTTTTATTTTTCTCCGGGATTATACTTTCATCCGGCGTATCAAGTGTCTCTGATGGTACAGATATATCAGATGATACAGAGGATTCAACTGGGATTTCCCGGAGAGTAACCGGTACGTTTATCCGTAGAAATAGTTCCTGATAGGTGACGAACAGGCACAAAAGACTGCAATAAGCCATGTGACCGATAGCCATAGCCGCAGCACCTGTCAACAGATAAGCCACATAGAATACGCATATTCCTTGGATTCCTATTGTATAGAGAGCAATCCATTTATAATTTGCGCTACTCCGCTTATAATTATATGGGATATAAAAAAGCATTAAACTATAGGGGATGATACACAGTAGGATGATTAACCGAAACCAAACGTTGAACTCGGCTATATTTTCTATAATATCGTAAAAAGAAGTTAATTCCCTAAGCTGGAAAGGTAGAAATAATAACACCAGATCGAGCAATAAGCAGGGAACGAACAGAAAAACACCTTTTTTAAATGTGAGCCATCCCGGGCTAATTACTTCTATCGGATAAAGATAGAGCAACGACAATGAAGTCCATCCTCTACAAAGCGAGCTGATAGACAACACGGCAAGTAAAGAAGGCTCACTTTTAAAAATACGGACAGAAAACATGATGCCTGCCAGAAGAAAAGGAAAGGCCAAAAAGAGCCTTGAGCGATCCCCCGGCTGGCGACGCATCCATAGCAGAATACCACTCAGCAAGAAGATACATGGCGTATAATGAAACAATCCATTGATTAGTATTTTCTCTATTTCCATAAGTTGTTTAAATCACCAATCCTATAACTGTCTGTTTATTTGTATGTTATTCAGTGAATTATCCGCAAAAATACATATATTTTCACTTAAAACCGAAGAAAGACGGCACTTTCTTGAAAATTAATCAGTGCGAGAATCTCATCCATCTGATTTCACAGAACAAAATCTTTCTAAAGAAATCGTTTTGACGAATAAAGAGACCATCTCGGAAAGTCTATCCTCAAAAATGCCTCAATATCCCTTTTTTGATTTCTGCGTTAGAAAGATATATCCCTTCGAGCTTTTCCACCCACAGATAAGTGCCAGTTGTGCAAGACATTTTAGGACAAGTGAAAGGCAGGTGCAGGGTGCAGCTATATATATATATAGCTGCACCCTGCACCTGTAAAATACACATTGAAAATCAACCACTTACAAACTTAAAAAAAGCCCAGTGCAATCCTCGTTTTTGCACCCCTATTTCCATCCTATCCGTTCCCCCTTCAAAAACCACCTCTATAAAAAAAAATCCTGTATTTATTTCCTGTTTTCAGTCCAAATTCGTACATTTGTACCAAGTTATCAAAGCAGAGCGAAGAAACGCAAAGAACCCCGCACCGTTACTAATTCGTTACCTGTCACCTAACTTTCTACTCTTTACGTCTTGACAATTAGTTAATTAAACTTTTCCCGCAGTTTTTTTATAAAAAAGATATTCTTTTATTCCCCGATTATGCTTGCTGAAGAGGGATCGCGCATCATTTGCAAAGATTCTCAGAGAGTTACGTGCATTTACGGAAATGGAGTCAGTGGGGAAATTAATTGGTAGTAATTGATGATTCTTTTTTCCTGATTGAGCGGGACGGGCTGTCCATACCAGGCTATATTCGCAATGGTTGAGTCGGGTGGTACTATCTTTTACTAATTCCATTTTTACCATCAGGCCGCCATCCGTGCGACGGGCGGACATATTGGAAATATAATTCCCCAGTGAATATACTACCAGATGCTTCCCGTTTGTCAGACTGTCTTCGCGAACTTCGATAGGCTGCACAACATGAGGATGACAACCGATTATGTGATTTACTCCTTTTCGAAGCAGCCAATCGGTCAGAAACTTCTGTTCTTTGTCAGGGAGTGACTGGTATTCGATTCCCCAATGCATACAAGCAATAATTGCATCGGGGTTCATTGTTTTACTTGCTTCGATATCTTTGGATATAATGGTCGTATCAGTATAATTAACGATGTTGGGCGGAGTGACAGGGATTCCGTTTGTTCCGTATGTATAGTTGAGTATGGCAATGCGGAAGCCTTTTTTTTCTAATAAAAGAGGGTATTTATTTTCACGCTCTTCAGCGTTGAGGTACGTTCCGGCGTGTGGAATTTTTAAGGAGTCTATTAACTGTATAGTGCGTTCCAAGCCTTTTCTGCCACGGTCGAGACTATGGTTATTGGCGGTTATCAGTACATTGAATCCGGCATTATGGATAGCGGTCAGATATTCATCGGGAGCGCTGAAAGCGGGATAGCCTTTGTACGGTTTTCCTCCGAGAGTAACTTCCAGATTAGCTATGGCAAAGTCAGCACTTTGAATTTCGTCTTTGACATATTCAAAATAGCTGGAATAATCGTAGCCTCCTGTCGCAGTACGTGCAGCGTTAATTTGTCCTTGATGCTGCATAAGGTCCCCTGCAAAAAGAAGCGAAAGGGTGTCTGTTTGCAGGCTGTCAGTTGTCAGTATCTGTGTGGTAGTATCATTTTCTTGCGCTTTGCTGATACAAGAGAATTGTGTAACCAGAAGAAGGGATACTAATAGTTCTTTCATACGTTCAAGAGGATTATAATGTCTTTTCGAGAATGATTGTTACTTAGGCAGGAAACGGACATAATAAGAGAGGGAGAATCGTAATTGTTTTCATAACTGTCAGATTAAGGGAAGGAAAAGGACAGTGAAACACATTTCACTGTCCTTCAATATTCTACTTGTAAATAGCTTTTTTACCGGCTAAAAGTGTATTTTTCATTAATGATACAATCGTCATCGGACCCACGCCGCCCGGTACGGGAGTGATGAATGAGCACTTAGGCGCTACCTCATCAAACTTCACATCGCCTGTCAGCTTGAAGCCGGATTTTTTGCTGGCATCCGGCACACGGGTAGTACCTACGTCGATTACCACTGCACCTTCTTTGACCATTTCTTCTTTCACAAAGTTGGGTTGTCCCAGAGCAGCAATAATAATATCAGCTTCCTGACATTCTTTTACCAAGTCTTTGCTGCGGCTGTGGCATACAGTAACAGTTGCATCTCCCGGATACGCTTTCTGCATCATCAGTGAAGCCATCGGCTTGCCTACAATGTTGCTGCGGCCGAGTACAACACATTTCTTCCCCGACGTCTCTATCTCATAACGTTTCAGCAGTTCGAGAATACCGTTCGGGGTGGCAGATACATAGCAGGGAAGTCCGATAGACATACGCCCCACATTGATAGGGTGGAATCCGTCTACATCTTTACGATAGTCGATCGTTTCGATAACTTTCTGTTCGGAGATATGTTTCGGTAACGGGAGCTGTACGATAAATCCGTCTACATCGTCGTCATTATTCAGTTCGCATACTTTGGCGAGTAGTTCTTCTTCGGTCACGTCACTTTCGTAACGGATGAGGGAAGATTTGAATCCACATACTTCGCAGGCTTTTACTTTGGCGGCTACATACGTTTCGCTGCCACCATCATGTCCTACAAGGATTGCTGCCAGATGCGGGCGTTTGCCGCCACGAGCAACAATTTCGGCTACTTCGGCTGCAATCTCTTGTTTCACTTGTTCGGAAATGGCTTTTCCGTCTATCAGAGTCATATTTTCAGAGTATTTATTGGTGATGGACAAAAGTAAAATAAATAACTGAACTCTCCAAAAGGAATGGACTTTTTGTGGAGAGGGGACAGCGGAACATATTGGAATGCGAGTAGGAAAGAAGGCAAAAAGAACAAGGGAAAGCTCTGATTTTCAGGTAAGAAAAACAGAGCCTCTGTTTAGGTGAAACGGAGGCTCTGTTTACATCAATCAGAGGCTCTGTTCGGGTGAAATGGAGCCTCTGTTTGGTCTTGTCAGATCATGTTCTTATTTGTCAGCAATTTGCCTTTATACTCTCCGGTCAATGTACGGAGGAAGGCGACAATCTTATCTACTTCCGGTTGTGGCAGGTCGATGCCTAACTGATATTTGGCCATGGCGCGAACCGCATCATCCATAGTAGCCATGCTGCCGTCGTGGAAATAAGGAGCGGTCAGTTCAATATTTCTCAATCCCGGCACTTTGAAGCGGTGACGGTCACGCTCTGCTTTTGTCTGCTTGAATCGTCCGTTGTCTTCTTCAGTCATTTCTGCCTGACGGTCTGCGAAATAATCATGCTGTACACCGATCAGTTCATAAGATTGTCCTCCGAGGATTTCTCCCACATGACAAGTCGCACAGTCATATTTCTTGAAAAGGTCGTATCCGGCGATTTCATCTGCGGTGATGGCATCTTTCTGTCCTTTCAGATAACGGTCGAAACGTGAATTAGGAGTCAGCAATGTCTTTTCGAACTCCTGAATAGCATTTGTGATATTCTTTTCGTTCAATCCGTCGGGATATACTTCGTTGAATGCCACTACGAAATTCTTGTCTTCTGCCAGTTTGCTGATGATCTGATCGAATGACTCGCAAGCCATTTCTACCGGATTCAATGGAGGGCCGGCAGCTTGTTCTGCCAGAGTTCCGGCACGTCCGTCCCAGAATTGAACAAAGTTATAGGCAGCATTGTATACGGTCGGGGCATTGACGCCGCCCAACTGACCGCCTACTCCTTCAGAATACTGCTTGTTGTCAACGCCACCGGTATCCAGACCATGACAGCTGGCACATGAAACGGTGTTGTCTGCCGATAAGCGGGTGTCGTGATACAACAGATTTCCTAAGACCACTTTGCGTACATCGACTGAGATCGAGTCGGCAATAGGACGAATTGGTTCGTTAATGAAATCAGGTGCTACTGCCACATCGGTATACAGTCCCATGCGGTGATGTTTTACCCAGCTCAGTGCTACCTCTTTCTTTGCATCATTGAAAGAAGCTCCCCAATGTACAAGGTAATACTTTGCCTGCGGCATCTTTCCGTCGAGGATTACTTTTTCTACTTTAGCCAGATCAACCGGATTGAGAGGGCGTCCTTCCTTCATGTCTTTCTCCATCTGAGTCATGTCGAAAGCGCGATAGGCTTTGCTCACGTCTTCCATTACAATTTTTCCGGCTACAGGCATATTTGCATAGAACGGTAGTTCCGGCGTCGAGGTATGGCATCTCAGGCATCCTGCATCCGTAATAATCTGTTGCATCTGCACGTTTGCTTCCAAATCGGCAGAAGGCACCCGATGCATCAGTCGGTAAATGACTGCCAATGCCGCCACGACTACCAATAATGCTACGATTAGTTTTGTACTTCTCTTCATTTCACATTTGTTTTTTGAGGTTAGTTATTACGATTATATAAATGTACGCTTTGTTGGGCCGCCGGCAGGTAATTGACTCCATACCAGCACATTTGTAAAGCAAGGAAGGAGACTATGAGCAGGGCATAGAGTGTTTTCCGTCCGGTTCTTCTGAACAGGCGGAGGTGGATGTAGAGCAAATATCCCATCCAGGTGATGGCTGCCCAAGTTTCTTTGGGGTCCCAGCTCCAGTAGTTTCCCCAAGCCTCCTTTGCCCAGAGAGAACCTAGCAGCATACCGATGGAAAGAAAAGCGACGCCTGCGTAGACCAGATTGTCTGCTGTATGCAGGTATTCTTCTTTATGACGGAACAATCCGGTCAGGGCGATGATGAAAGCACATCCCAGAACGGAATAAGAGAACATATATACGGTTACATGCGGGATGAACCATACACTTTGCAGCGCCGGCATCAATGACTGATCGTGTATCTCGGGCTTCATCAAATTAATGATCACAAAAACTGTAGAAAGTAACGTCGAGAAAGAGAGAATCCAGCGATACTTCCATCTGATATAGGTTAGCAATCCTGCTATTCCCATAAAGAATGAATACCACAATCGGGTTTCTCCCATAGTGCGTAATGGAGGGCGCTGGAGGAATATCCATAATCCGGCAATAAATATTCCCAATATAATAATGCCGCCGGAAGTAAAACCGATTGCCACCTTATTCTTCGATGATGAACGAAGGGCAAATACAGCTCCTGCCAACCATAAGCAGATGGATACTGCTGCAAATACATAGAAGTTATCCCAGTTTATCATACGCTTTAGCTCCGTTTATAAATAAAAGAACTGCTCCTGCAAGCATCATCAGAATACCCGTTACCATCACATATTTCCAGGGCTGTTTTACGACCTGTAGAATGCAGTAGTTGCTTTCGTTGCCTTTTGTTATGTCGTATCCGGTGAGGTAGACGTCTTCCCCCAGTCGGTAGGAATAGGGATGGTTTACTTCCAGCAGAACGTTCTCATTCCCCAAACGTACATTGGCGGAAAAGCGGGAAGGACGTCCGTTCGGGTAATAATCTACAGCGAACGAATTGAGTTCCATATCATAATTTAAATAGTAAGATGCACCATTCATGTCGAATGCCTCATGCGTTGGTTCACCTTTATATAAAGGTACGCGTAGTGTCCGTGTGTCACTGCTACCTAGAAATCCGGCAAACAGAGCCAGCCATAAACCTGCATGATTCAGAATAAAGCGCCAGCGTGCTTGTTTGCGATGCCGACAGGCGTGGATGGTGATCATCGCCAGATTGCTTAATAATAATAAGAGTATAGAAATGAATATCCATGAAGTCATGAAATTGTAACATCCCAATGAGGCTGATATTCCATTGCGCATTTCGGCTTCCGGTTCAGATAGCTGGGGGAAAAGTCCTATGATCAGGCAACCACCGATAAACAGACTGATAGATAAAACACTGGCTTTGGATGAACCGAGAAAACGGGTGATTCTTAGATTATTATATTCTTTATATAGTATCCATAACAGGAAAAGCCAGATCGCCGCAAAGATGATATTCAGCGGAAAGGCGAGAAAAGAAACAGGAAAGTTTCCTGTGAACAGCTGCATGGCTGCTGCTAATAAAATGTAACCTGCTACATATACATAGTACATATTCGTGCTTCTGTTTTGTTATCTTTTGCAAAGTAAAGAAATAAAAATGAATATTCATATAAAACCTTTGTAAAATTGTAATCATTACAAGTAAATAGTGATATTAATATGGTTTTAGGATAATCTTTCAGTGTAGTTGTTGGCGAAAGGAGCGGGGATATGGAAGCTAAAGCTGCGCTTTACAAGGTATAAAGCTGCGCTTTTCACTCCCTAAAGCATAGCTTTATACCTTGTAAAACGCAGTGTTTTATATTGGGTTTATCATGGCGGGAGTAATCACTACAAGAGCCTGTGAAAAGTGAAAACTTGAAAAGTTGAAGTTGCCAGGTAAAAAGCTGATTGATATAGGAAAGTGAAATCTGTAATACCAAAAATAAAGGAGGAAGCCTAAGCCTCCTCCTTCTATCTGAAACAGAATAAAATTCTTTTTATTTTTTCATTTTCGGCATCATCTTGCCCATTTTGCTGCTGGTTACCATCTTCATCATTTTGCGAGTTTGGTCGAACTGTTTCAGCAAACGGTTTACTTCCTGAATAGTTGTTCCGCTACCTTTAGCGATACGTGTACGGCGTGAGCCATTCAATATTTCCGGATTGGAACGTTCTGCCGGAGTCATGGAATAGATGATTGCTTCGATACTTTTGAAAGCATTGTCGTCGATATCGATATCTTTGATAGCTTTGCCTACGCCCGGGATCATGGATGCAAGTTCTTTCAGATTACCCATCTTCTTGATCTGGGCAATCTGGCTGAGGAAGTCGTTGAAGTCGAACTGATTCTTGGCAATCTTCTTTTGCAGACGTTTGGCCTCTTCTTCGTCATACTGTTCCTGAGCACGTTCTACCAGTGAAACGATGTCACCCATACCGAGGATACGGTCTGCCATACGTGCCGGGTGGAACTGGTCGATAGCATCCAGCTTTTCACCTGTACCCACAAATTTAATCGGCTTGTTGACTACCGAACGGATAGAAAGGGCCGCACCACCACGGGTGTCACCATCCAGTTTGGTCAGTACCACACCGTTGAAGTCCAGGCGTTCGTTAAATTCTTTGGCTGTATTGACGGCATCCTGTCCTGTCATGGAGTCTACCACGAACAGAATTTCGTCCGGATTGATTGCTTCCTTGATAGCGGTGATCTCGTTCATCATCTGTTCGTCTACGGCCAGACGTCCGGCTGTATCGACGATTACGAGGTCATATCCTTTGGCTTTAGCTTCCTGAATGGCGTGTTGTGCAATCTCTACCGGATTTTTGCTGTCCAGTTCTGAGTACATCGGCACTTCAATTTGTTCTGCCAATACACGCAACTGTTCGATAGCTGCCGGACGGTAAACGTCACAAGCTACCAGTAATGGTTTGCGATTCTTCTTTGTTTTCAGCATGCGTGCCAACTTACCGGAGAAAGTAGTCTTACCCGAACCTTGCAGACCTGACATCAGGATTACTGCCGGACGGGATTCGAGGTTGATTTCTACCGTCTCGCCACCCATCAACTGGGTTAGTTCGTCGTGCACAATCTTCACCATCAACTGGCTTGGCTTCACAGCCGTAAGTACATTCTGACCGATGGCTTTTTCCTTCACCGTGTCAGTGAAAGTTTTTGCAACCTTGTAGTTAACGTCGGCATCAAGCAATGCCTTACGTACATCTTTCAGCGTCTCCGCCACGTTAATTTCGGTGATTTTGCCTTCACCTTTCAGAATCTTGAATGACCGTTCTAGTCTTTCACTTAAATTATCGAACATAGTTGTTTAATTACGAATTAATTATTTGAGCCTGCAAATGTACAAAAATCTCTTGTATTTATATCTTTTTATTCTGCCATTTTGCTTTTTTGAGGTAAATATAGCTTGTTATCAACAGCAAGGTATAGTACAGAATCTCAATCGTAAAGCAGATTTCAATCGGTGCTTTGAGCCACATTCCGACGAAAACGATGTAGGAACCGTAAATGGCAATCGTGATGGTTTCGAGCAACAGGGCTGCCTGCGTATTTCCTGTTCCGGAGATGCCGTTGAATACGACATTGGCTACTGATGCAATGAGCATGGCGCAGCAGATAACGTATACCGAAGGCACGGACTCGGTGATTAACGCTGCTTCGCTGGTATATACGGAGAGGAGGAACTGAGGAAACAAAACCGACAATCCCACCAGTCCCAGCATGATGAAGAACGAGAATCGGGCTATTTTATTGATAAGCGGCATGACGTATTGGATACCTCCTGCGCCGATGGCATTGCTGACAAGGCTGTTGGTCGTTGTTGCCAGTGCATTCACCGGAATCAGCAGTACGACGTAGATACTACGGACAATGTTGGCAATGGCCAGTTCCCGTTGTCCCAACCGTTCTACGGCAACAAAGAACACGAACCAGGTCGCCATCGATAAGAAATATTGAAGCATCGTGAAGCAAGAAATGCTGAGAATACGCATCAGCAATGCCGGATCGAACGAGCGCAGACGATTCAGGCCATACTTTTTCAAATCAACACTGATATATGTATAGATCAGGAAGAAAAGAATGGAAGAGGCTTCCGCCAGCACAGAGGCGATGGCAGCTCCCTTGATTCCCATTTCCGGCAGACCGAATTTACCGAAAATCAGTGCATAGTCCAGTATGACGTTGGTTAATGCCATAACGACAGCATTGATGGTCAATACCTTTGTACGTGTGATACCGATGTACAGGGCACGGAACATGACATTGACAAACGAGAAGAAGAACCCGTAAATACGCCAGTCCAGAAACTCCATAGTGCCTTCGTAGATGGATTCGGAAGAAACCAGCAACCGCATGATATTTCCTCCGAACGCTTTGGTGAAGCCGAACATCAATATAGCTATCAACAAGAGAAACATGACTCCCTGAATCATTACAGGACCTACATCACTGTAACGTCCTTCTCCATTGCGTCGTGCAATGACAATCTGTGATCCTGTGCTGAATCCGAAAGCGATGGTGAATATACATATATAAAATAGTCCGCCCATAGCCGAAGCTCCCAGGGCCACTTCACTAACGTGTCCTAAGAATGCGGTATCGGTGACATTGATGACATTTTGCGCCAGCAAGCTGAGTAGTATCGGGTAACTGACACTCCAAATCTGTTTGTTGGTATACATAATTAAGCGTTTAAGTTTACAGTTTGCAAAGATAGCGCTTTATTCCGATTCTGAAGCAATGGGATAGGTGAAAACAATTTCCGGACCTTCCGTTCCCCGGGCGTTTACCTGATAGCTTCCTCCGAAGTAAGCCAGCAATAACTGGTTGATCTCATGCCTGATGCCGGTCTCCTGTGAGGTGAAAGCCTCGTCCGCCAATGGAGAGTTGAGAATGCGGAAATAAAGCATTTCGCCTTTCCGGCTTAATGTAAAGCGGATAATCCGTTCCTCCTGTTGTCCCTCCGTTTCATGTTCATGCGGATAGGTCAGGGTACTGAGCAGAGCGTATCCCAATCGGGTGGTATCTGTGCGAAGGGACAGTGACTCGACTTCCGGAGTGAAGCGGACTTGAATGCCTGTCTTTTCATTATTCATGCGTGCCATGTAGCATACTTCGTTACAAAGTGCGACGGCATCATAGTCTTGTATCTGGAACTTCATCATTTTGGCTTCCAGACGAGACAGGTCGAGTACATCATTGACCAGTCTCATTAATCTTTCTGAGCTTTGGTGGATGATCGCCGAGTATTCTTCTCTTGTTTTTTCATCTATATTCGGTTCGCTGGCTATGAGTTGCGAGAAACCTACCACGTTGTTGAGCGGGGTCCGGATGTTATAACTCATGTTTGACAGGAAGCGATTTTTTATTTCGTTGGTTACTCGTACCGTTTCCGCTGCTTTGCGTATTTCGCTCTCGGAATATTTTAGGGCTTTGCGTATTTTGGAGAGCCGGAATAGGGAAATAAATAATACGATCAGAATGGCACTGATTACGATCAGGCTGATCAGACGTATTTGGTTGGTCTGCTTTTGTTGTTCCAGTTCTATCTTGTCCAGATTATAGCTTTTTTTGATTTGCTCCATTTGGGTGTTGGAGAGTGCCATGGCAGCCGAGTCCTTGATGGCCAGTGCCTGTTGGTAGAGCGTTGTCGCTCTGTTATTATCTCCGGCTTCCACCCATATTTTAGCCTGTTTCAGCAGTTGTTCGGCATAGTCGCTGGTGAAATCTTTCTTGAGCATAGTTAATGTCGTGTCGATGTAGGCTGATGCCTGCTGATATTGTTTGATGCTCTGATAGTATTTCGCATAGATGTCGTAGTAGAGCACCTTATACATGAAATAGGTGTTTTCAGTCAGATACTTTTTAGACTTTTCTATATGTGAATAAGCGAGTTGGGGCTGATCGGTATTCAGATAATAATGCGCGTAGAAAATCTCATTGAAAATGAATACGTCGGCAAATCCGTCTTTTAAAGATGGGTTGTCAATGATGAATTTGCAGAGTACATTTTCCAGTTCTTGCAGGTATTTCAGTTGCCTGTTATTGTCTTTCATTTCTTTGGTAACGGATATGAGCTGTGACAAGACGGAGATACGGACTACCGCATTGCCATTCTTTGGAAGCAACCTGTAGGCTTCTTCCAGCGCTTTGAGTCCTTCGTCCCAGCGCTGGCTGCCGATGTATGCGTTGGACAGGCATTGATAAGCGGCTACCATTCCACGGTTGTTGTCGATATCAAGGGCTTTCTGTTTCATCTTGTTTGCTTCGCTGATGGCAAGCTCATATTGTTCGGTAAAGGTGTATAGGTCAATCTGAAAGCGTCGGGCGTCGAAGAAATAGTCCCATAAACCGGATTTTTGTACAAGCGGTTCCATCTTGACTATCCATTTGGCTACACTGTCCTGTTCGCAACGGTTGTAATAATACAAAAGATGATAGTAGGCGGCCAGACTGGCGTACTTATCATTCTTTAGTTTTAATGCCTCTAGCATCAACGTGTCCGAATATTGGATACATTTGTAGTTGTTTTGCTCTATTTTTATGATTGCATTCAGTGTAGAGAGGCGTGTGGTATCATGCGGCAGTGTCTGCAACATTTGCAGCAGACTGTCTGAGGCAGTATCGGTGTTTGCATAGCCCAACAGCAGGCCATAGCAGGTGATGATCAGTAATATCAGTCGTTTCATCGTGCTTCCTCCTTTTTTATCTGCGCATGGCGAATCGGGTGTGTGAACAGAAAACGTGCTCCTTTGTCATAGTCCGGGTCGATCCATATTTTGCCTCCCAGTTGCTCGATGATAAGCTGGCAGATAGATAATCCGAGTCCTGTGCCCTGTGCGTTTTCATCGAGCTTTTCGAAGCGGTTGAATATCTTGTTCTGGTTCTCCTTGGAGATTCCGCAACCGGTATCACTAACGGAGAAAAGGGCCGTGTCTTCCGTTTGTTTCACCAGTTCCAGGGTGATAGTGCCCTGTGCAGTAAATTTTGTGGCGTTGATAAGCAGGTTGATCAGTACTTGTTGCAGGCGGGCACTGTCCGTGGTCAGTTTCAGTGAACCAAGAGAGGTGGAAAACCGTACTTCCGCTTGGGTTTGCTTTATTTTCTCTACCATGTCGATGACATTTCTGCATAGCGCTACAATATCACACTCGTTGAATTTGAATTGCATTTTTCCAATTTCAAGGCTGGATAAGTCAATTACATCATTAATCAGTTTGAGCAGCAGTTCTGAGTTCTGCTGGATGATATCGTTGCACTGTTGTTTCGTTTCGTTGTCGATGGATTCTTCTGTCAGAATAGCTGAAAAACCGGATAAAGCATTGAGCGGAGTACGAATCTCATGGCTCATATTGGAGAGAAAAAGGCTTTTGGTGTGGATAGACTTTTCTGCTTGTTTCTTGGCTTTTTCCTGTTCCTGTTGTGATTGCAGAAGACGATTGTTGGTGCGCTTGATGCGGAAAATGGCAATGATGATCAGTACTACGATCACTAAGATCACAGACAGACTCCAATAATAGAGATTTTTTTGTATGTTGATATAATTAAGTTCGCTTTTATCTATCTGATACAGGGTATGCAGTTCGTTTATCTGGCTGAGATAACTTTGGGCGTCCAATGAATCTTTGAGATGATTAATCTCCTCATAAATCTTGCACGCCTCTTGTTTCTGATTCATAAGTACCAGGACTTTGGCGCGTTCCTGTAATAACTGAACGTGCCTGAATAAAGCCGTTTTCTTTGTTATGGTGAGTAATTCTTCATATTCTTTCAGCGCTTTATCATATTCTTTTGACTCAATATGATAGCCGGCATACATATAGTTGCTGATTGAAGAATAGTAGGGATACGGATATTTTTCGTAGATGGAGTCCAGCTGTTTCAGATACTCCAGTGCTTTTGGAAGGTTGTTTGTCTGTATATAATAATAGGCATAGCTGCAAGGCAGATAGAAGTCATCGGGCAAACCTGATTCTTTATGGTAAAGAGACTCCAGATAGGCAAAATCTTTTTCGATATCTGTCATTTGCCTGTATTTGAGTTTGCTCAGGATCAAATGAAACATGCTTGTCTTAAGATATGGAATACTTGCCGGAATTTTTTGCATTATTTTCAAGGATTCCTCATAAGACTCTATAGCAGACTGGGGATTTCCCGAACTTTGGTAGGTGTCTGCAAGGGCACGCAATGCCAGTGCCGTTCCGAAAGGATAATCTATAGCTTTGGCTTGCTGATACATTGAGTTGGCGTTGTTGACTGCCAGACTGATATTTCCTTCCGTAATTAATGCCTGAACTGCCATCATTTTCAATGGAAACAGAATATGATATTCTTGCTGCTTTTCAAGTTCGGGGCTTAAGAGCTTTTCCCATAAGATGATGCTGTCCGTTGTAATATCGATATTTGTATTGAAAGAAAGATCATGCTCGACAAGTGGCTGGAGTAAGGTAAGTCGTTCTTTGTTCAGGTTTGTTGCATGGAGAGCCGCCGATATGAATATGGCTGCAATGAGTGCTATTATATGCTGTAAATTACTATTCACTATTTTGTTTGCTCGTATGGTGATGTGCAAAAGAAATAAAAAGAGCGAAGACTGGCAAGCAATCTTCACTCTTTTTTATAGAATTATTTTCTTTTGAGGATCTCCCGTGCCCCAGGACCTTCGTGGCTGGGGTAGCCGGGAGTATGATTTCTGCACCGGGGATCGGCATCTACCTTCAAACTGCGGTAATCATCTTTGGAACGTGTGATGTAATCGTCCAGCAAAGCACGATGCTCGGCGAGTATTTTGGAGTATTTAGGGTCTTTGGCAAGATTTTTTCTTTCACCCGGATCTTTTTTCATATCGTACAGTTCTTCTCCGTTGCCTTCCAGATAATGGGTGTATTTATATCTCGGTCCGCGCACCATGCGTCCGGGAGTGGTAACGTACTCATATTCGCTGTGCCATTCGGAGACAACATAAGGGTGGCTTTTCTTTTGTTTCTCTCCCCTTAGAGTCGGTGCAAGGCTGATGCCGGCTTTTTCTGCCGGAACGGTGATGCCTGCCAGGTCGCAAAGGGTGGGCAGGAGATCTAACGTCGGCTGTGTCAGCAGATGGTCTATAGGTTTCTTCTGCTGCTTGATGCCGGGACCGGCAAAGATAAACGGAACGTTGGTCATTTCATCATAGAAGCTGATATGCTTGGTCACCATGCGGTGGGATGCCATGCCGTCGCCGTGGTCCGCCATAATTACGACAATCGTGTTTCTTCCGGCAGGGGTGGAGTAGAGGGCTTTCAGTACGCTGTCTACTTGCTTGGACACCATCTTGGTGTAATGCTGGAAGGCGGCGATGTAGTGACGATAGTTTTCTTCGTTCCAATGGGCAGCCTGTGTCATGCGGCGGTGACTGCAACAGATATATTGTACGGGAGTCGGAATATTGCTCCAGTCTTCCACATCAAAGTTGTCCGGCAATTCGGGCAGCGGTCCGCTGATCGGCCGGTCGGTGTGTACTCCTGCGTTTTCGCCGATGAATCCGCAGATATTATGCGGGTTCTGAAAATCTGCAATGCAGATAAAAGGTTCTTTCGGAGGATTGCTGAGGTAGGCAACGGCATCCTCGCAGGTTCCTACATCCAGGAAACTGTCATTGTTGACCGGAAATTCGGGATCGGTGAATGGCTTGGCTACCGGTTCTTTATGTTTGAAGCCTCTCAGTGAGCCCATGTCGTGAGTCTTGCCGAAGTGTACGGCCTCATAACCGTTTTCGGAGAAGAGACTACCCAGTGTAGGTACGTTTTCCGGCAGGCGGGTGTTGACGGGTTCGCTGGAATTTGAACGTACATTGGTCTGGTGAGGCATCATGCCGCTCCATAATGCTGCGCGTGAAGGTTGGCTGAGGGGGCAGCCTACATAAGCGTTAGAGAAGATTACTCCTCTTGATGCTACTTCGTCAATGGGAAGTGTGCAGCCTTGTGTATGTCCGTAAGCGCCTACGACACGTTGTGTGAGATGGTCGCACTGGATAATCAGGAAGTTCGGCTTTTCTTGTGCCTGGGCTGCTGCGCCACAAAGGGCTAATCCCATGAATGGATAAATTGTTTTCATTCTTGGCTAGAATTAAGTAATTGATTGGGTAGCAAAAGTAGGAAAAAACAAAAAGCAAAAAAGGGCGGGGGAGAGGTTTTGGACGTAAATGAAAGTAATTTGTACAAAAATGAAATACGCGATGAACGATTCATGAGGAACAGCGAAGACCGCGATGAATAATAAATGAAAAGAATTAATGGGAATCATAAAAAGAACGGTGAATAAACTGCGATTATTCACCGTCCAGTCTATTCACCGTTCCTTATTTATGATCGTTTATTCTTGATCAGCTATTCATGCTCATCAGGAATTCGTCGTTGTCTCTTGTTTTTTCCAGACGGTCTTTTACGAAATCCATTGCTTCGATAGGGTTCATATCTGCAAGGTATTTGCGTAATATCCACATGCGGTCGAGTGTTGTCTTGTCAAGCAGCAGATCGTCGCGACGAGTACTGGATGCGGTGATGTTGACAGCAGGGAAGATACGCTTGTTGGACAGGTTGCGGTCAAGCTGCAACTCCATGTTACCTGTACCTTTGAATTCTTCGAAGATAACTTCGTCCATTTTGGAACCGGTGTCGATCAGTGCGGTAGCGATGATAGTCAGCGAACCGCCGTTTTCGATGTTACGGGCAGCACCGAAGAAGCGTTTGGGCTTGTGAAGTGCATTGGCGTCCACACCACCGGAAAGTACTTTACCGGAAGCGGGAGATACAGTATTGTAAGCACGTGCCAGACGAGTGATAGAGTCAAGGAAGATCACTACGTCGTGTCCGCATTCTACCAGTCTTTTTGCTTTCTCGAGTACGATACCTGCGATTTTTACGTGGCGTTCTGCCGGTTCGTCAAAAGTAGAAGCGATTACTTCTGCGTTGACGCTGCGTGCCATGTCGGTTACTTCCTCCGGACGTTCGTCGATCAGCAGCATAATCATATATACTTCCGGATGATTGGCTGCGATGGCGTTGGCGATATCTTTCATCAAGATGGTCTTACCTGTCTTCGGCTGTGCTACGATCAGTGCACGCTGTCCCTTACCGATAGGAGCGAAAAGGTCTACAACCCGGGCAGACATGGAGTCTGAATAACCGCCTTTGCAGAGTCTGAATTTCTCGTCCGGGAAGAGCGGAGTCAAGTGTTCGAAAGGAACACGGTCGCGAACGAAAGCTGCGTCACGTCCGTTGATCTTTGACACCTTTACTAACGGGAAATATTTTTCTCCTTCCTTTGGCGGACGGATGATGCCTTCTACCACGTCACCGGTCTTAAGACCAAATAACTTAATTTGTGACTGTGATACATAAATATCGTCCGGAGAAGAAAGATAATTGTAATCGGAAGAACGGAGGAATCCGTATCCGTCCTGCATGATTTCCAGTACGCCTACTCCGCTGAGGATATCATCGAATTCATAAGGCTTTTCACGCTCGATCACTTTGCGTTCCGGCTGTTGTTGTACAGGCGGAAGGTTCTCGGCAGCGTTGTTCTGCTGTTGTGCAGGACGTTGTTGCATCAGAGGACGCTGGTTGTTGTTATTATTACGCTGGAAATTATTATTGTTGTTAGCATTTGCATTGTTATTGCCGGCGTTGTTATTGTTGTTGTCGCGCGGGCGGACAATGCGCTGGCGTTGTTGTGGTTGTGAATGCTGTTGTTGCTGTGGTTGTGGAGCTTGCTCGGGGGCGGCTTGTGCTGTTTCTGCCTTGGTCGCTTCGAATTTGCCGAAGAGTTCGGTCGGAAGCTCTATTTTTTCAGAAGGCAGGTCTTCGATTGGGATAAAGTCATCATCGTCTTCGCTGGATAAGATGGTACTTTCTTCGTCGATCACCGGTGCCGATTTCTTTTGCGGTTTGGCTATTACCGGTTTTTCTGCAACGGCAGGTTTGTTTTCTTTTATTTTCTTTTCTGTCTCCTGTGTCGGAGTTGCTTTTTCAGCCGCCGGTGCAACTACCGTTTTTTCCGCAACAGCTTTTTCTTCTGTTGGTTTCACTATCGGTTTTGCGTTTTCCACCTCCTTGTTTTCTGCTTTTTCAGCGATATTGGCGTCTTTGCGGGGACGGCCTACTTTGCGCTTAGGAGCAGCTTTCTCTGCCTTCGGTTCAGCAACGGGAGCTTCTTTGGCTTTGTTGGCAGCCTCTTCTTTAGGCTGTTGCTGAGGTTTGGCTGCAGGAGCATTTTCTTTATTTTTAGTAACTTCCGCATTTTTGGCTGCAGGTGCTACTTTCTCTTCTTTTTTAGGTGCGGCTGTGCGCGAACGCTTGTTTTTATCTCCTTTGCGTTCTTCTTTTAATTTCTCTGCGGCAACTTTCTTAGTGGCTCCGGCTATGGCTTGCTCATCAAGAATCTTGTATACAAGTTCTTCTTTCTTAAATGAGTCTGCTTTTTTGATGCCTAGCTCTTTGGCAATAACTTGAAGTTCCGACAGATTTTTGTCGTTCAATTGGATAATGTTATACATATAGTATGGTAAGTTATTAAAATTTCTGTCTTGATGAAATATGGACAGCATTACTACAGCGTAATAACCGCAGATATGCGAGCATATGTTTTGTTTTTAATTATGAATTAGGGATGTATGTGTTGAATCGTAGAATGTTTCAACGGGGCAAAGATAATAAATATTTTTGGTTTCATGAACAATCAAACACTTTTTTCAGCGTAAAAACGTATCTTTGCTGTATAAAAGAAAATAGTATGACAGTAAATGAAGCTCGTTTAATTTATTTTTCGCCTACACACACATCAAAACAAGTAGCCGAAGCAATTGTTCACGGAACCGGTATAAAAAATGTCGTTTCGATGAATCTCACATTGCAGACTGTCGAGGAAACCGTTATTCCTACGTCTGCATTAGCTGTTATCGTAGTGCCTGTATATGGAGGTCATGTGGCTCCTTTGGCTATGGAACGTCTGGAAAGTATTCGCGGTCTGGATACTCCTGCCGTATTGGTCGTGGTTTACGGAAACCGTGCCTACGAGAAGGCGTTGATGGAACTGGATGCTTTTGCCATCCCTCACGGATTGAAGGTGATTGCCGGAGCAACCTTCATAGGTGAACATTCATATAGCACTGACAAATGTCCCATCGCAGACGGTCGTCCGAATGAATCTGATTTGGATTATGCGGAAGATTTCGGAAAAAAGATAATGGAGAAAATTCAGGCAGCTGACGGACCCGATACTCTTTACCAGGTGGATGTGCGTGCCATTAAACGCCCCAGTCAGCCGTTTTTCCCCTTATTCCGCTTTTTGAGGAAGGTAATCAAGCTGCGCAAAAGTGGTACTCCGCTTCCCCGTACCCCTTGGATAGAAGATGAGAGCTTGTGTACTCATTGTGGTATCTGTGCGGCTCGTTGTCCGGCAGGAGCGATCACCAAAGGGGATGAACTGAACACGAATGCTGAAAAATGCATCAAATGCTGCGCCTGTGTGAAAGCATGTGCAAACAAGGCAAGGAAATATGATACTCCTTTCGCTTCTTTGCTGTCCGAGTGTTTCAAGAAACAGAAATTGCCTCAGACTATCTTGTAGATAATCACTCGTTTAGTCGTTTCGTCTATCCGGAAGCGGTTATCTGTCCGTTCGCCTATCAGCCATGCAATGCGTTCACCGCAGCAGAGAACCCATTGGCGTTCTTTTTGGCTGATGGAGAATTTGCGGTCGGTCAGATAATCGCTTATTTTTTTCTTGCCCGTCATGCCGAAGGGGATGAATGTATCTCCCACTTGCCATTTGCGGCAGTGAATTTCCTCATTTAATTTGTCTGCATCGAAACAGGCGGTTTCTTTTTCCCGTGGAATCCGGAAATCGGGTGTGAATTCTCTTTCCTCTTTTATTAATTGATAGGGAAGGGCAGGGCCGTCTTCCGGCTGGATGGTTTCCAGTAGCAGCAAATTCCGGTCTTTAATGACTCGCCATTCTTTGCTGACGAATTGTTTCCCTGATTGTCCGTGAAGCGAATTGGCTATATCTTTGATTTGTGCCGAATTGAATCCCAGTGGATGCAATGTTTCAAACAAGAAAGCATCGGGAGCGGGTTCGTCCAGTAGAGCATCGATTCGGATACCTTCCGGAGTGATAATCCGTGTTTTGGCTTCGTCTATTACCTTATTATATATAGTAGCTACATCATTCAGGTGATTGCTTGTTTCTATCAGACTGTTTTTGACCGACGGATTTATTTCCTGCATCAGTGGGAGCAGGTTGAGGCGGATTTTATTGCGGGTATATTCGTCTTCCAGATTGGTGCTGTCTGTTACGAAGTCTTGTCCGATCTGTTGCAGGTAGCGGATGATTTCTTCCCGGTTGATGCAGAGCAACGGACGTACGATTGCTCCGTTTCGGGGGCGGATTCCTAATAAACCGGTAATGCCTGTACCCCGAATGAGGTTGAGCAGCATCGTTTCTACACTGTCGTCCTGGTGGTGAGCTACGGCGATTACATGGGCTCCGCACTCTTCTTTTATCTTTTCGAACCAGTTATAGCGGAGTTCCCTGGCTGCCATTTCTATCGAGATCCGTTTTTCTGTTGCGTACTGAGTCGTGTTGAAGTCGATGGTATGCAGGCGGATGCCGTATTTTTGGCAAAGTTGCCGGACAAACCGTTCGTCACGGTTTGATTCTTCACCGCGTAAATGGAAATTGCAGTGGGCAGCTTCGCATTGATAACCTGCTGTGTGGAGTACACGTAGCAAGGCCACCGAGTCGGCTCCGCCACTCAGGGCAATCAGAAGTTTATCGTTCGGCGAGAATAAATGCTCTTTCTCTATATATCGTATAACCCGTTGTTGTATCATATCTGCAAAGATAATAGTTTATTGAGGTATCTCAAGTGAATGCTAATTGTTTTTATCGGACTGACTAAGGAAAAAACTCCCATAAATTATTTTTTTCTTTAGCGATTTCTAATTCGTCCTATTATAGTTCCTCTTTCGTGCCACTATAGTAGGACGTAAGGGGAACTATAGTACTTCTTGCGTACCACTATAGTGGCACGAACTAATTGTTGCATGTAAATTCAATAGATGTAGGCTGGGAATTAGTTACCTGTTGTGACTTGGACTTTTGATGGGTTTATTTAGATACCGTCAGTATACGAAAATCCTGCTATTTAAAAACATTCTAAATAATTTGCGTGCTCGGAAGTTATGAATTATCTTTGCCGAAAATTTAGATAGTTATGCGTTTATCCGAATTAGGAACAGGTGAAAAAGGTGTCATCGTTAAGGTCTTGGGACACGGAGGCTTTCGTAAACGTATTGTGGAGATGGGTTTTATCAAAGGTAAAACTGTTGAAGTGTTGTTGAATGCTCCACTGAAAGACCCGATTAAATATAAAGTCTTAGGTTATGAAATATCTCTTCGTCGCCAGGAAGCGGAAATGATTGAAGTAGTCAGCGAGGAAGAAGCAAAAAAACAAGCCGAAAAAGCTGTATATCACGAAGGTCTGCCCGAAGATGTTTCTGTAAAAGAAGAAGATATGAAACGGTTGGCGTTAGGTAAGCGCCGTACTATCAACGTTGCTTTGGTCGGGAATCCGAACTCAGGCAAGACTTCTCTTTTCAATCTGGCTTCCGGTGCTCATGAGCATGTAGGAAACTATAGCGGTGTGACCGTAGATGCCAAAGAAGGGTATTTCGATTTCGAAGGTTATCATTTCCGTATTGTCGATTTGCCGGGAACGTATTCACTGTCAGCTTATACACCGGAAGAAATTTATGTCCGCCGTCATATTGTTGATGAAACGCCGGACGTAATCATCAATGTAGTCGATTCTTCAAATCTGGAACGAAATCTGTATCTGACTACCCAACTGATTGACATGAATGTCCGCATGGTAGTGGCTTTGAATATTTACGATGAGCTGGAATCCAGCGGTAATACATTGGATTATCATTTGTTGAGTAAATTGTTCGGAGTGCCGATGGTGCCTACTGTCAGCAAGAAGAATCGTGGACTGGATACCTTGTTTCATGTAGTAATCAACCTTTATGAAGGGGTTGATTTCTTTGACAAGCAGGGAAATATGAATCCGGAAGTTCTGAAAGACCTGACCGAATGGCATGATTCTCTGGAAGATCGGAAGAATCATGAGGAAGAACATCTGGAGGATTACGTGCGTGAACATAAAAGAACGGGGCGTGTATTCCGTCATATCCATATCAATCATGGTCCCGATCTGGAAAAAGCGATTGACGCTGTAAAAGAGGAAGTATCCAAGAATGAATTTATCCGCCATAAATATTCTACCCGCTTTCTGTCTATCAAGTTGCTGGAAAACGATCCCGATATAGAGAGCTTTGTGCGGACGCTGCCCAATGCGGGAGAGATTTTCCGTATCCGCGACAAGATGGCCAAGCGCGTTCAGGATACGATGAACGAGGATTGCGAATCCGCCATAACGGATGCCAAATACGGTTTTATCAGTGGTGCGCTGAAAGAGACATTTACTGACAATCATCTGGAGCAGGCGCAGACGACGAAGGTGCTGGATGCTATCGTTACCCATCGTATCTGGGGGTATCCTATCTTTTTCCTTTTCATGTACCTGATGTTTGAGGGGACGTTTGTTCTCGGCGAATATCCGATGATGGGAATTGAATGGCTGGTGGGGCAAATCGGTGACCTGATTCGCAATAACATGTCGGAGGGGCCGTTGAAGGATATGCTGGTTGACGGTATCGTAGGCGGTGTAGGTGGTGTTATCGTCTTTCTGCCCAATATTCTGATTCTGTATTTCTGTATTTCGCTGATGGAAGACTCCGGTTATATGGCCCGTGCAGCGTTTATAATGGATAAAATTATGCATAAGATGGGCTTGCATGGAAAATCGTTTATTCCGTTGATTATGGGATTCGGTTGTAATGTGCCTGCTATCATGGCTTCCCGTACTATTGAGAACCGGAAAAGCCGTTTGATTACGATGTTGATTAACCCGTTGATGTCTTGTAGCGCGCGTCTGCCCATTTATCTTTTGTTGGTAGGGGCTTTTTTCCCGAACAATGCGAGTTTGGTGTTGTTAAGTATTTATGCGATCGGAATTTTTCTGGCTGTGCTGTTGGCGCGTCTGTTCAGCAAGTTTTTGGTAAAGGGTGATGATACTCCTTTTGTGATGGAGCTTCCTCCTTATCGAATGCCGACGGCAAAATCCATATTCCGTCATACATGGGAGAAGGGAGCGCAGTATCTGAAAAAAATGGGAGGGATTATTATGATTGCTTCTATTATCATCTGGTTCCTCGGATATTATCCGAACCATGAGGCGTATGAGACAGTAGCTGAACAACAGGAAAATTCTTATATCGGTCAGTTAGGACGGGCTATAGAGCCGGTGATAAAGCCGATGGGCTTTGACTGGAAGTTGGGTATCGGTTTGATTTCCGGAGTAGGGGCAAAAGAGCTGGTCGTTAGTACGCTGGGTGTTTTGTATGTGGATGATCCGGAGGCCGATGAGGCTAGCCTGGCGGAACGGATTCCGATAACTCCTTTAGTGGCGTTCTGTTATATGCTGTTTGTGCTGATTTACTTCCCTTGTATTGCGGCATTGGCGGCTATTAAGCAAGAGTCCGGCAGTTGGAAGTGGGCGCTCTTTGCAGCTTGCTATACCACAGGGCTGGCCTGGCTGGTGGCATTTTCAGTTTATCAGATTGGAGGAATGTTTGTATGAATAATTGGCAGGAATGGGTAGTCGGAGTACTGATTGTACTCTGCATTGCCCGTGTAATATATGGAATTTATCTTTTTTTTCGTCGTACGCGAGAAAGTGAGAATCCTTGTGATAGCTGCGTAAGTGGCTGTGATTTAAAGGATATGATGGAGAAGAAACGTCAAGAGTGCGGTGTAAAGAAAAAAAGTACAAAGAAAAATTGCTGCGGATAGTTGGTAGTTTCAAAA
>ENA-UONQ01001132-UONQ01001132.1-human-gut-metagenome-genome-assembly--contig:-CS26-NODE-1132-length-24999-cov-54.908395_pt1 | contig 24999 bp, 20 predicted proteins | sample MGYA00242460_ERZ724007 | MGnify/ENA metagenome assembly ERZ724007
TAGGAACGGCAAAATTTTTTGCACTTCTATTGCTTCTTTATCACACATAAGCAAACGTGGACGGCATGAAGTTCTACGAAGTGCAGAAGTACTTCACCGAGGTGAACTACCAGTTCCATCCGGACCCGTTCTACATCAACGCCGCTTTCTGGAACAGCCTGCCCCAGGAGTACCAGGAGATCATCACCCAGTGCGCCGATGCAATGGGTATCTACAACGATGAGCTGATCGACCAGAACTCCAACGCCTCCAAGCAGGTGGTGGCAGACGCTGGCTGCGAGATCTATGAGCCCACCGCCGATGAGCTGAAGGCCTTCCAGGAGGCTGTGCAGCCTGTGTATGACCAGTGCGTGTCCGAGGGCATCTGCACGGCGGAGGAGATCGCTGAGATGCAGAAGATCGTGGCAGGCGCCTGATCGAACCTCCCTGAAATCAGCAAAGGGCGGCCTTTGCGGGCCGCCCCTTTTGTTTGCATCGTTCCATTGGAAAGGAGCTGAGCACCATAGATACCTTAAAAAAAGTGGGCAAAAAGCTGTTTGACCTGTACTTCGTGATCGGCGTCGCCGCCATGGCGCTGCTGGCTGCACTGGTCATCTTTGCGGTCATTGCCCGGTACTTCTTTGCGTTGAGCTGGAAGGAACTGTCCGAGTTCAATACCACGCTGTTTGCGTTTACCACCTTCTGGGGCATGGGCATCAATGTCATCAAGGACGAGCACGTCATGATCGACATTTTCTACGACCGTGTCAAGCCCGCCCGCAAGCGCTGGCTGGCGATCGTCAACTACCTGATCGTGCTGGTGGTGGACCTGGTGTTCACCTGGCAGGGCGTCAAGTATGTGCAGGTGGCAGGCAAGCAGCTGAGCATGGGCATGGAGATCCCCATGTCCTTCATGTACGGCATCATGCCGGTGTGCGGCGTGATCTGCGCTGTGTGCATCCTGATCAAGATCGCTATGCTGTATAAGGCCGACCTGTCCTACTTCGCACCCAAAAATGCGGAGCTGGGCAAGAACGACCCTGCGTAAGGAAAGGAGAAAACACGACCATGGCAATGCTCATTCTTTTGGTGCTGTTGATCTTCTTTGCTGCGCTGGGCGTGCCCCTGGCCTTTGCCATTGGCGCATCCTGCATCAGCTACATCGTGACCAACGCCCCCAACTTTTTGTCCATGCTGCCCCAGCGTGTCTGGAACGGTGTGTTCAGTGAACTGATGATCGCCATGCCGCTGTTCATGCTGGCGGGCGAGCTGATGAACACCGGCGGCATCACCCAGCGTATCATCAACTTCTGCATGGAGCTGCTGCGCCCGGTGCGCGGCGGTCTGGGCGAAGTAAACATCGTTGCCTCCATGATCTTTGGCGGCATCTCTGGTTCCTCTGTGGCCGATACCTCGGCCCTGGGCTCCATCCTGATCCCTGCAATGGAGAAGGAAGGCTACCCCTCGGACGCCGCTGCCGGCATCACCGTGGCTTCCTCCACCATGGGCATGATCATCCCGCCCTCCACCCCGATGATCGTTTACTCCATGATCTCCGGCGCATCGGTGGGTGCGCTGTTCATGGCAGGTGCCGTGCCCGGCATCCTGATCGGTCTGACCCAGCTGGTGCTGGTGTACATCATCAGTGCAAAGAAGGGCTGGCACCCGCAGCGGATCAAGTTTGACGGCCGCCGTGCCGCCAAGAGCCTGCTGAGCGGCCTGCCTGCACTGATCATGCCGGTATTCATCATCATCTGCGTGTCCTTCGGCATCTGCACCGCCTCCGAGAGCGCCGGCGTGGCAGTGCTGTACTCCATGATCGTGGGCTTCTTTGTGTATAAGGAGCTGACCTGGAAGGGCGTGTGGGAGGCACTGAAAAAGACCCTGGTCTCCTCCTCCTCCATCATGCTGATCATCGGCTTTACCACCATCTTCACCTGGGTGCTCACCATGCAGAAGGTGCCCCAGACCGTGGGTGCATTCTTCATGGATCTGAACCTGCCCGCCTGGGCCATCGCACTGATCTTTGACGTGCTGATCCTGCTGATGGGCACCTTCATCGACGTCAGCCCCGCCATCCTGCTGCTGACCCCCATTCTGCTGCCGGTCATGGTGCAGTACGGCTTCTCTCCGCTGCAGTTCGGCGCTATGATGATCACCGGCCTGGCCATCGGTCTGGTTACCCCGCCGGTAGGCATGTGCCTGAACGCCTGCAACAAGATCAACCGGATGCCCATTGTAGACATCTTCAAGGGTGCTGCACCCTATGTCATCTGCAACCTCATCGTGCTGATCGCTATCAGCCTGTGGGGACCGCTGACCACGGCGCTGCCCCAGCTGATGGGATACAGCATCTTCTAAAAAAGCTCTGCAATAAAAGGTTTGTTTATATCCGGCGCGCACCCTGGCGGCGGAAAGCGCAGCTTTCTTGCTCACTGTGCTTTCTGCCCCGCTGGGGGCGTGCCTTTTTCATGCCAAAAAGGAGGGCGTAACCATGACTTTGAAGGAAAAAATGAAGCGCGGGCCGGTGTTCGGTATGGCTTGCTTTACCGGTACTACCTGCATCATTGAGAACATCGCTATGTCCGGGCTGGACTTTATCTACCTGGATCTGGAGCACACCAACTATATGCTGGACGAAGCATTTGAAAAGCAGATCATGGCCGCAAAACTCCATGATATCTCTGTGCTGGTACGCATGGCCGATGACAACGAGGTGGCCATCCGCAAGGTGCTGGAGTGGGGCGCAGATGGTGTGGTGATCCCCCACTGCAAGACCGCTGAGATGGCACGCCGCAGCGTGGAAGGGGCCAAGTTTGCACCCTTGGGCCGCCGCGGCGGTGAGACCAATGTCCGTGCGGCGGGCTTTGGCTACCACGACTTTGACTGGAACAAGTACATCGAGCAGCAGAACCGGGATACCCTGGTGATCCCCATGGACGAGGACTTTGAGTTTACCGACAACATCGACGAGATCCTGGACGTGCCCGGCATCGACGCTGTGAACTTTGGACCCATCGACTATGCGGTGTCCAAGCAGCTGAAGATCGGCTACACCATGGGCGAGGAGGTCAAGGAGGCCTACAAGACCCTGGTGGCTAAGTGCCGTGCCAAGGGTCTGGGCGTGCTGGGCCCTGTGGTGCCCCCCACCCAGGAGAACCTGAAGCAGGCCATTGCCGACGGTTACAACATGATCATCCTGGGCAACGATATGTGGCACTTCCAGAAGGCTCTGAAAGAGCTGGTCAACGACCAGGTAGAGCCGGTGCGCAAGGAACTGGTACAGGAATAAGGCTGACCCTATCAAAGCAGGCCCGTGCATTTGCACGGGCCTGCTTTTTTGCCGCAGAATGCTGGAGCCGGGTGCGGCTGGGAAACAGCATCTCCATTTTGTGATTTTTTCACTTGTTTACAGAGCGACAATATGAGATACTGTATAAAAATTATTTGTTATAGGGGATGCGAAATGAAAAACTTGAAGTATCAGCTTCCGGCAATGATTGCGGTTATCCTTGTTTTTGCATTTTTTATGAGAAGCAGAACGATAGAGGAGTATGTTTTGGATCGGTATGAAAGTGCGACAGAGATTTTATATCATGATCGTGATGCAGAAGATCATGAGGTTGTTTTCTTTCTCGAAGATGACGGGGGGATTTCCTGTGCGGTATTAAAGAAGAAATGGTCGGGGTATCAAATACTGAGGACAAGTGGGAAGCTGAGTTTGCACGCTCCCGGTTACTTGTGCAGCTTTTTTCAGGACGGCGAGGATAGGTTGTGGATCGACTGGGGCATTATAACGGATGATGCTATAAAGGGCGTGTGGACAGAATCCGGGGAGATGAACCTGGCGAAATGTGACCTTTATAGTTATAGAATATGCTGGCTGACAGGACGAGGGCAAGAACCACAAGATCATCTGGAAAAGAAATGAAAAAAGCAGAGGATAAAATCCTCTGCTTTTTGGCTTCTTTAATAAGGAATATTAGTAATAGTGCAAACCAGTGGCCACTGATTTTTGGTATTGGAAAGAGAGAAGCTACCTGCAACAGTTCCAGAGCCAGGAGTAATGGAAATTGAGCCTTCAACCTTTGAATAGGTATGAATGTATTTTAAGACAGCTTCTGCTGTGTTTCCGCTACCTGTCAAAGTGTTTTTGCTAATATTCATATTGAGATTGATGTCTTTAGCATATAAAGTGTACTTTGAAGTGGGAACGGAGTCGCTGAAAGACCATACACGCCCAGCATTTGGCGTGGAATCAGAGTCATAGATGGTAAGGGCACCACCGAGTTGATCTTTTCCGGAAATGCTGTGACTTTTAGCTGAAAAACCGCCAGACCAAGTTACGCCAATAAAATCTTCACCGGTAGCACAGTAGTTCTCACCTTCAGTATGTAAACCAGAGTTATCCCAATGAGCGGTGCCAGTTAAATCACAGGAAACGCCCTTTGATGTGTTGTAAACGCCGGAAAATGTGATGGTCAATCTGCCACGAGAATTAGTTGCAGCACGCGGCATCGGAGATTTATCAAGAGGACCAAAATTCTCAATTCCAATAGCCATCACTTCATCTTTAGAAAGGAGCCGACTATCCGTGATAACAAGTTCATCGTTTATCATATCATAGGTTTCTTCTACAAATACAGTAGCAGATATAGAGCCGAGAGAACCAGAATTTCCGTCAAAAGCTACGGTTGAAGGTGTGGTTTCTGTGATGATATAGGCATCTGGGAATGCCGGGGAAAAAATTTAAAAGTTAGTATTGGGAGCGTTTTTAGATTCTGTCCCTACGGCTAAAGCTGTAGTTGTTGCAATCATTAACATACAAAAAGCAACCATTAGGCTTGTGAATTTTTTTTGCTTTTTTCATAGACACAACCTCCTAAAAACTTCATGTTTGAAGATAGCGCGACAGAGCTATCTTTTCCAATGGAAACACCTCTTTCTATAGATTTTATGTGAATATTACACAATACTTTGAGGGGGTTTTCAAGACGTTTTGCAAGATGACACAGAATTATATGGAAATTGTAGGGCGCAAAAAAGCGGCTGGCGCACAAGGCGCCAGCCGCAGAACAAGGGGCAAGCCCCGCTGTTTTTACATCGAGATCCAGCCAAAGGCGTTGGCCACCGAGCTTGCCAGGATGATGGCGGCAAAGATGGGGCACAGGTAGCGGATCATAAAGTTGAAGACCTTCTTGCGGCGGAAGGGCTGGCCGTTCAGGGTCATCTCTTCCTCGATCTTGTCCAGGCCGATCACACGGGAGACCAGCAGACAGATGGCAATGGCCGCAATGGGCATCATGACAGAGTTGGTCAAAAAGTCGAAGAAATCCAAGAACGGCATCCCCAGGATGGTCACCGAGGCCAGCGGCCCGTAGCCCAGGGCAGACAGGCTGCCCAGCAGCAGCATGATGCCGCCAATGAGCACGGTGGACTTTTTGCGTCCCCAGCCCAGCTCGTCCTCAAAGGTGGAGACGGCGCTTTCGGTCAGGGCGATGGAGCTGGTGACAGCCGCAAACAGCACCAGCAGGAAGAACAAAACGCCCACGATGGTGCCCAGACCCATGCTGTCGAACACCTTGGGGATGGTGATAAACATCAGAGAGGGGCCGGCGTTCAGGGTGCCGGGGTCTCCGCCGGAGAAGGCAAACACCGCCGGAATGATCATCAGACCTGCCATCACAGCAATGGCCGTGTCAAAGAACTCCACGTTCTGGGTGGACTCCTCAATGGAGATGTCCTTTTTCATGTAGGAACCAAAGGTCACCAGGATGCCCATAGCAATGGACAGCGAGTAGAACATCTGCCCCATGGCGGTGACCACCGTCATCCAGGAGAAGTTCTTGGGGTTGGGCACCAGGAAGTACTTCACGCCCTCCAAGGCGCCGGGACGGGTGATGGAGTAGCCGGCGATCACCACTGACAGCACCACCAGCACCGGCATCATGAACCGGGACACCCGCTCCACACCGTTGCGCACGCCTGCATAGATGATGGACAGGGTGAACAGGGTAAACACCACAAAGCACACCTCAGCGGAGATGCCGTTGGCAATAAATCCGGAGAAATATCCGTCCGCTGCCAGGGTGTGGCTGTGCCCCAGGAAATACTCCACCAAGTACTTGATGACCCAGCCGCCAATGACCGAGTAGTAAGGCACGATCAGGATGGGGATGATGGCGTTGATCCATCCGCCGGCGGACAGGGCTTTGCCCTTGCCAAAGCTGTGAAAAGCACCCACCGGGCTTTTCCGGGTCATACGGCCGATGGCGGTCTCTGCCACGATCATCGTATAACCAAAAGTAAACGCCAGAATGATGTAAATCAAAAGGAAAATGCCGCCGCCGTATTTTGCGGCCAGATAGGGGAAGCGCCAGATGTTTCCAAGGCCCACGGATGCGCCTGCCGCAGACAGCACGAAGCCGATCTTGCCGGAGAACGCGCTTCGCTTATGTTGTGGTTTTTCCATGAATCAATCCTCCTTAACAGCAATAGGTGATGCACACAACCTATTAAGTGTAGCATAGGTGATTTTTTTATGCAAGGCAGACAAAACAAAAACCGGCCCGCAGGCCAAGGGGCTTGCGGGCCGGTCAGATAGCGGGGGGACTGCGGCTCAGAACAGCAGCATCGTGTCGTAGTACCAGTTCTCCACAGCGTCCGAGAGGGCGGCGGGCAGCTGGCGCAGCTTGTCCAGGCTGCTGCCCTGGGCGGCGCTGCCGCCGGCAGGACTGCTGCTGCCGGTGGTGGTCAGCTGCACATCGCTGAAGGTGATGTCCGCATTGCGGGCTGCGTAGAAGCCTACATAGATGTAGTCCGGGTCGTTGGCGGTCAGGGGATAGTCAAACCCGGCCGAAACGATCTCGTTGTCGCCATAGCGCAGGGTATAGCCGTCCGCAGTGCCGGTCAGGGTCAGCTCTACGGTATCGCCTGCGCCGTAGGTCACAGCAGCATCGGGGCCGTCGTACAGCGCCCCGCTCTTGCGGCCAAAGCAGTTTACAGCGCCCTGGTTGCGGGTGCCCACGGCCACATAGTCGCCAATGGGGTCCGAGATGCTGGTATCCAGGTACAGGTCGTCCCGGGCCATCAGACCAAAGGAGACCTGGTTGTTTTTGGCCAGGCTGTTCACCGTGGCCTTTGCGGTCAGGGTAAAGTTGGTGCCTGCGGGCAGCTGTACATAGTACATCATCAGTCCGTCCACGGTAGAGGCGATCTTGCCGCGGTTGTTCTTGATCTGCATCCGCACCTGCTGGCCGTCCACCGCAGCGGCAAAGTCGCCGCCGGTGATCTTATCCTGTCCGCCCACATTGCCGAACACCGTGCCGTTGAATACGGTGCCGTCGGCGGTGGTCAGGGCGGGCCACAGGGTGCTGGTCTCGGTGGGGGCTTTGTAGCTGGACGGCTCGTAGTCCGGGTTTACAGCGTCCGCAAAATAGGTCTTGTAGCGGGGCTTTGCCTCGCCTTTGCTGAAAGCGCCCAGGGGGGTGTCCTTGGTCAGGCGGGAGATCAGCCAGGCGTTGACCTTTGCACCAAAGCGGTTGGTGTGGGTCTGGTCCAGGCCGGTGGCGGTCAGCTGGCCGTCCGGGGTCAGCTTGGCGCCGGTAAAGGAGTGCATCCACTGGGCGTTGCGGCCCTGGGTCAGGTTCTCGTGCAGGGTGGCATCGGTCAGGTCCACGCAGATCAGGCTCAGTTCCTGGCACATATCCCGGATGGCCTGGGCGTAATCGCCGCCTGCAAAGGTGCGCTGGCCGATGGTGGTGTCTGCGGTCACATGGCCGGAGGCGCCCTCGTAGCTCTCAGCGGTGTTGTCGTTGGTCAGCCGCACCATGGGGGTGCAGACCACAGGGGTAACGCCCCGCTCCAAAGCGGGCTGGATGTAGCGGGTGTACAGGCTGTGGGCAAAGGAACCCTCGGTCTTGTAATCCCCGTTGGGGTCGGTATAGCGGGCATCCTCGGTCTTTTCGTCATTGTGGCCAAAGCCGATGAAAAGGAACTTTGCGCCCTCGGCATCGCCCAGAGCAGGCACATCCTTGGAGCCGTTCAGCAGCACCTGGTAGCTGTCCATGGAGGCAAAATCCTTGCTGGAAGCGCCGGACACAGCCAGGTTGTAGACGTTGGCGTTGAAGTAGTTGTCCAGCTCCTCGCCATAGCCCACACGGGGCAGGTAGTAGCTGTCGTTAAAGGCGGATACCGTGGAGTCGCCTACCACCCAGAAGGTGGCCTTTTCAGCCTCCGGCTGGCCCCAGGCAGCGCCCCGCGCACCGGCGTTCATGGCGCGGCGGCCCCGTGCGTTGAGCAGCAGCAGGCCGTGCATGTCGATGCTGCCGTCTGCCCGGCGGGCAGGCGCCACCGAGGTGTCCAGACTCTCGAACCAGCTGGCACGGATGCTGCGCTGGTTGGACGAAGTGTTGTGGCTGGTGCCGGTCTCAGGGTCCCAATAGAAGTTGCTGTCGCCATAGACGGCGGTGCTGTTCTGGCCCTGCAGGTCCAGCTGTTCGCCATTGCCCTCGCCGCTGCGGAAGGACAGCACCCCTTCGGCCTTGAAGCCGGTCACGGCAGACTTGCTGCCGGTGTACAGGGCCACGTTGTAGCCGCCGTTGTTGTAGGAGGTGGAGTTGTAGACCTGGATATCCGGGCAGGAGTTGGAGTCGATGCCCTTGGCGGCGTTGTCGTAGGAGATGGAGTTCAGCAGCTTGTGGCCGCCGGGCAGGTTGGTGCCGCCCATCTTGAAGCCGTTGCCGTTGCCTGCTTCCACCGTCAGGGCAGCGGGGTCAAAGTGCAGGTTTCCGTTTTCGTCGTATTGGGCAGCAGCAAACTTCAGCGGCTGCTTCTTGACCGGCTCGGCCTCCAGCAGCAGATAGCCGTTTTTGTAGGCGACGCTGTTCTGGATGGTCACTGCGCCGATGGTGCCGGTGGCAGCCTTGGCAAACAGGTCCCAGCCGTCGTCGGCGTTGTAGGCGGCAATGCAGCCGTCAAACACGTTGCCCTCGCCGGTGGTGATCTTGGCGGCAAAGCCGTCGGCGTCCTCCATAGCGCGGTCTGCGTTGTTCATGGAGGTGCAGTTGCGGATGGTGTTATAGCTGGGCCACAGGCTCTTATCATCGGCAGAGGAGCCGGAGACCTGCAGGCCGGAGTTGCCGTTGTTGTAGAAGTTCATCTGCTCCAGCACGCAGTGGTTGCCGGAGAGCTGCATGCCCTTGCTGCCGTCGGCAGAGTTGGTGACGTTCAGCTTGCTGAAGTTCCACCAGTCGCCCCAGGCAGTAAAGCCGCGGGCCACGCCGCCAAAGTCCAGGGTGGCGTAGCCGCCGTCGGCGGTGGTCACAGTGATGGGGGCATCTGCCCGGCCGTTACGGCCACGCTGGATCACCAGATCACTGGACAGGGGATAGACCTCGCTCTCCAGCAGAACGGTCTGCCCCGCAGAGGCGTAGGCCAGCGCAGTGGCCAGGTCCGTGGGGGCGGCGGCGGTGCCGTTGTTCTGGGCAGTGCCGGCAGGGGAAACATGGATCACGCCGTTCTCGCCCAGGGTGCGCAGGCTTACCGCCTTTTCCACGGTCTTGGTGCCGTAGTCGCTGAGCTTTTCAAAGGCGGAGAAAGCAAAGTCCGCTGCCGGGGTGAACTTGACCTGGAACGTGGTGTCCTGCTGGATGGGGTAGGGCTTGGACAGGGTCTGCCCCGCCTGGATGGGCAGGTCTTTTTCCAGCAGCTGGCCGTTGGCGTAGACCGAAGCCTTGCCGTCCGCATTGGTCTGGAACACCAGGGTGTACTCTCCCTCTGCACAGGTGGAAGGGCTGGTGATGCGGTAGCTGGGGTCGATGTAGTGGGTGGGCTGCAAGGTCCAGCCATCGGCAGACCAGGCGCTGGTCTTGTACTGGATGTTGGAGAAGGTGACCTGTACGCCGCGGGCCGCTGCAAAGCCTACATAGGCTTTGTTGGCTTCCTGCACGGTCATGGGGTCTGCAAGCTCTGCATATTTGCTCACGCTGACGGCGCTGGGGTCCTTAGCCGGGATATACATGCTGGAGCTGCCCACCACCTTGCCGGTGGAGCCGTCGGGCAGGATCTCGTATTGGGTGGCGGTGTAGCGGTTATCGGCCTTTTCCAGCTGCAGGCGGTATACATCGCCCTGGCGGAGAAGCTCTGCGCTGAAAGCCATCAGGGTGGCCTTCACATCGTTGGAAGCGGCAGACTCGTTGGAGACGATGCCGGTGTAGCCGCGCACACCCAAAACATCCTTGATGCGGCTTCCGTCCAGGGGCAGCTGGGTGCCGGTGACCGAGAACTGGTTGGAGAAGTAGCTGCCGGAGCCGCTGAGGGTGTCCCGCACCATCAGGGCAAAGCCCTCCTGTCCGTCCGGGGTGGGGTTGATGTAGTCCAGCGTGACGTCCGCCAGGAGCGAGAAATTCTCCTTGGTGGGGTCAAACTCGGTGTAGTAGAAGGACAGGCCGTCCGCAGGGGCGTCTGCCACAAATTTGCCGCCTTTTTTGTCGATGCTGCCGTCCGGCTTGACGGTGCAGGCATTCAGCTTGACGGTGCCGGAAATGGACGACCCTTCGCCCAAAGTGTTGACTGCGGCAGAGGAAGAGGTGCCGAAAGCGGCAAACTTCCAGTCGCTGTCCGCTGTGGTCCCGGCGGCAAAGGCTGCTGCGGGCAGGTTGGCCAGGAGCATAGCTCCCGCCAGCACAGAGGCCAGCATGCGCCGCACCGGGTGCGTGTGCTTTGCGTTCAGACTCATGATGTCTCTCCTTTTTTTTGGCAGCGGCGGGGCAGGCGCCTTTACCCTTGCAAACTGCACATTGTTGGATACTAGTCTAGCGTGAATTTCGGATTTGACAAGATGTTTTTGGTAATATATCAATAAATTGGTGAGTGCAACAAGACGCTGAATGGATTTTTGTCGGTTTTTACAAAAATCCGGGGGGCGCAGACGGCCCCCGCAAAGGGGACAAGGCGGCAGCAGACAGCAAAAAAATACCCCCGGAAGGGTGTTGGATACCATTCCGGGGGTCGATTTTTATGCACAGGTTTCTGCAAAAATGCAAAGGGTCAGATCACGCCGTTCATCACCAGCACCAGCAGCAGGCAGCTGACCAGCAGAAAGCCGAAGAACAGGTACAGCCCCGTGGGGCGGCTCTTGGCGGCGGCGGTGTGGCCGGGGCGCTCCAGCAGGCCGCTCTTGCGCAGAGCATCGGACACCGGCTTGTAGAGGAAGAAGGTGATCCCCGTATTCAGACCGGCTTTCAGCAGGTTGAAGGGCAGGAAGGCGGGGAGCAGCAGCTGCACCACCGCCTCCCGGGGGTAGCCCATGTAAAGCGGGGTGATCAGGTAGTTCCACAGCATCATCAGCGCCACCATGACCGCGCTGCCCAAAGCCAGCCCTGCCAGCGCACCTTTCAGGCTGCGGTGCTTTTTGTACACCAGCGCTGCGGTGCAGGCAAAGGAACAGGAGGACACGATGTTCATGACACAGCCCAGGATGCCCGTCTCGCTGACCGAGAACATCTCCAGAAAGGATACGATCACCGATACGGCTACCGAGGTCATAGGCCCCCAGAGCAGACCGCCCAACGTAATAACAACGTCTTTGGGCTCGTATTTCAGGAACATGACCACCGGGAACCGGGCCACCAGCATCACTACATAGGCAATGGCGCTGAGCATTGCGATCCGTGTCAGCTTGCGGGTGTTTGTCTGCATAAAGAACGCTCCTTTTTTCTGCAATAAAAAAGCCTGCGAAGAAACTCTTCGCAGGCGCAATACCGGATAAAAAGCAGCCAACAGGGGGTGCTTTGCATCTTCTTCCATCCCGACTATACGGTTGGTCCCGGAGTTGCACCGGATCCTGCGCATTGCTGCGCTCGCGGACTATACCGCCAATAGGGAATCTCACCCTGCCCCGAAGATCTGTGATTTGATTGTGCTTATAGCATAGTCCATTTGAGCGGAAAATGCAAGGGGGAACTTACAGCTCCGGCCCCTCTTTCCGCAGGTGGTCCAGCAGACCGGTGCAGCCGTCCAGCACATCCCGCCAGGTGGCCTCAAAATCCCCGGTGTACCAGGGGTCGGCCACGCTGCCGGGGTGGTCGGTGTAGTCCAGCAGCAGGGATACCTTGTGCTGCGGGTCGGCCCCGACGAACGGCCGCAGATTGCGCAGGTTGCTCTGGTCCATCGCTATCAGATGGTCATAGCGGTCGTAGTCCTGCCGGGTCACCTGCCGGGCGGTCTTGCCGCTGCAGTCGATGCCGTGCCGGGCCAGCATCGCCCGGGCGGGGGGATATACCGGGTTGCCGATCTCCTCGGTGCTGGTGGCTGCCGAGGCGATCTCGAACTGCTCTGCCACCCCGGCCCGCTCTGCCAGGTCCTTCATCACAAACTCCGCCATCGGGCTGCGGCAGATGTTGCCGTGGCAGATAAATAAAATTTTTATCATTTTTTCTCCTTACATCAGAGGTGCAAAGGGCAGAAATACGCACCCGGCAAATTTTTCCTTGCGGCGCAAGGCGCACAAAAGGTAGGTCATGAAGCAGGCATCCAGGTTGGCTGTACAGGCGCCGGTCAGCCGTTTAAAAGCTCCACTGGGGCTTTCATGACTGTGCTGCGCTTCGCAAACGCAAACTTTTGAGAATGTGCTGATTTTGGCAGTTTGCAAGAAAACACGCTGAATACTTTGGCAAAAAGAGAAAGGGCTGGACCTCATGAAACGATTGTTAACGCACCGCTGTCCGGTTCTGTGCACGGTATTCGGCGGGAGTGATGTCGTACAGGCGGCGGAAGGTTTTCAGGAAGCTGCTGTAATCCGGGAAGCCGCTCTCGGTGCAGGCGTTCAGGACGGAAACGCCCTCCTCCAGCGCCTTGCGGCAATGCTGCATCCGCAGATAGGTCAGGTAGTTGTGGATGCTCTCCATGGTGCACTCCTTGAATGCACGGGAAAGGTGCTCCCGGCTGGCGTAAAGTTCCTGCGCCAGCTGCGCAGTGGTAAGGGTCGGGTCCTGATAATGCGCCTGCAGGTAGGCCACCGCGCGCGCGACCAGTACACTGGTGCTGCTGGGGGCAGTGGTCTGTCCGCTGCCGGTGGCCTGCGTGATGAGCAGCATCATCTCAGCGACCTGCGCCTCAAAAACGATATCCCGGATGGAGTCTGATAGTTCCTGACTTTGCGCCATGCGGATGAAAAGCCCCTTGAAGTCCCACTTGCGGCAGGCCTCGCTGTCCAGCACGGTGAGCTCATGCATCCAATCTGCATTTTTCAGGTTCACGCGGCGACGGGTGGCCTGCCAGAGGGCATCGTCGATCTGGATGACCAGACGATCCGACTGGTCATCGTCGATATTGAAGTTGCCGGAGTGGTAGACCTGAGAGGGAAAGTAGACCAGCTCCCCCACATGGACCAGATACACGCTGCCGTCCACCGAGTAGCGCACCGTGCTGCCGCCGATGGGGATCACCAACTCGTGATACGGGTGGGAGTGCACCACAGACTGCTTGTTTTCCCGGTTCGTGTACCATGTGACCAGAAGCCGGGTGTTGCTCAGCCCCATCCGCGCCTGCGCTTCCGTAAGGACATTATCTAGATAATGTGTGACCTGTTCCATGCCCATAGCCGCGCTTGCTCCTTGTTAAAAAAATCAGAATCGTGCCTTTACGTCGTTTTTTGGCCCAGTATATCAGCACATATCACATTTTGCAATATTTAAATCACAAAATCTGCGGAAAATCCATATATTTTTTAGTATGATAAGGGTGAAAGAAGACGAGATTGACCAAATACACAAAAACATTGCGATGTTTTTGTGCTTATCGACAAACATGTTGGTCGCATTTCGTGACCGCCTGAAAGGAGTCCGTCCATGCAGACCTCAAAGAATCATTTTGAAGCCAAAGTGGTCTTTAACGATGAGACCATCCGCCGGATGTTCCGCACAGAGTTCTACACCTACGAGGGGCTGCGGCACCTGCTGTGGCTTGCAGCAGCCTTTGTGTTGGTGATGGCAGCTCTGTTCACTGCCATTCCTGCCGTTGTCAAGGTACTCTGTCTGCTGGTGGGCTGTGCCATGTTCGCCATGCCGGACTTTTTGAGCCGGGTGGCGGCAGAGGGCGTCATCATGCAGCGGGGCGGTGCGGAAACTACCGTGAGCTGCCGGGTCAACGATGGCGGCGTGGACGTGGAAAACGGTGCTCACATCCCCTTTGCAAAGATCGACCGGCTGGTGGAGGATGACCAGTATTTCTACATTTTCCAGAGCCGTCAGATGGCCGTGATGATCCCCAAGGGCAGACTGCTGCCGGCAAACCCGGAGCGGTTTGCAAAGGTGCTTGCCAAGGAGACCGGCAAGGACTGGCAGCGCTCCAAGAGCCTGTGGGGGCTTAACCTGAAAGACCTGATCCAGATGGGAAAGGACCGCTTTCAGCGCAGCGCATCCTGAGCGCTGCACCGCATTTTTTGTTGTTTCACAGCCGACCAGCTGTGATCGTTGGACACGATAAAAACAAGATAAGGAAGGAAAAACACTATGAAAATCACTCGCAGACAGTTCGTACAGGCCATGGCAATTGCTGGTGCATCTGCCCTGCTCACCGCTTGCGGCGGTTCCTCCGGCAGCACTGCAGGTTCCGGCGCAGCTGCTGCCACCGGCGGCAGCTTCAACCTGAAGCTGGGCCACAATCTGGCCGAGGATCACGCTGTGCACATCCAGCTGACCAGCTTTGCAGAGCAGGTCAAGGAAAAGACCGGCGGCAGCGTCAACATCCAGATCATCCCCAACGGCACGCTGGGCAGCGAGGCTGACATGATCTCCCAGGTCCAGGCAGGCGCACTGGATATGGCAAAGGTCTCCGCTTCCACGCTGGGCAACTTCAGCGAGAAGTACAACGCCTTCTCCGTGCCTTACGTGTTCAACGATCAGGCACACTACTACAGCTACATGGACAGCGACTCTGCAAAGGCAGTCTTTGAGTCCACCGACGATCAGGGCTTCCGCGGTCTGACCTGGCTGGATTCCGGCGCACGCTCCTTCTACACCAAGGCTACCGCCATCCGCACCCCGGCTGACCTGAAGGGTCTGAAGATCCGCACCATGGACAGCCAGATGGCCATCGACATGATGAACTGCCTGGGCGGCTCTGCTACCGTTATGGGTTACAGTGATATCTACACCGGTATGCAGCAGGGCGTCATCGATGGTGCCGAGAACAACGTCACCGCACTGCGTGACCACGGCGACGTGACCCAGTACTACTGCTTCGACGAGCACACCCGCATCCCCGATATGGTGGTCATCGCCTCCAACGTGTGGAACAAGTTCTCCGACGAGCAGAAGTCCATCGTGTCCGAGTGCGCCAAGACCGCTACCGAGGAGTACAAGGACGCCTGGAAGAAGTTCGAGGACGAGGTGCTGGACAAGGCTGTGAACCAGAACGGCGTCGAGCTGGTCAAGGATGTGGACATCGCCGCATTCCAGGCCGCTGTGCAGCCCATCTACGAGAACCTCAAGACCTCTAACCCCACCACCTACGCGGTCGTGGAGGAGATCCGCGCAATGGCCTAAACGCCAACGCATTGCTTTCCATTCTTCCGGCAACACCGCACAATTCCCGCCTGACGGCTTAAGCACCGTTCCGGCGGCTGCGACACGGCATCTGCGTTGCCAAAATGCTCGATAATACACAAAGTATTATCTGCGCTTTTGGCTTAGCATCTGCCGCACCTCGCTCGCCGTATCGGCACTTAGAATGATGCGGTATTGCCTTACCTCCCAGGCTGCGGGCGGCGCACGGTGCTGCCCGCAGCTGCGCGGGAGGGAATGAGTTCAAGGAGATGATCTTGTGAAAAAACTGGATAAAATTCTGGATAATGTCATGCGCTTCCTGATGGCAGTGGCAATGTTCGCCCTGCTGGCAGGCGGCACCTGGCAGATCTTTACCCGCTGGATCCTGCGCAACCCCTCCACTATGACGGACGAGTTTCTGCGCTACGTCCTGATCTGGGCTTCCATGATCGGTTCCGCCTACTGCTTCTACAAGGATAAGCATCTGGCGCTGGATCTGGTCAAGGGCCGCGCAAAGGGTGCGTTCAATGTTGTGCTCAGCGTGTTCATTGAGGCCGCTATCGTGTTCTTTGTGGGCTACGTCTTTGTTTACGGCGGCTGGAAGCTGACTGCAAACGCCACCAACGTTTCCTCGGTCATGCGCATCCCCTTCAAGTTCCTGTATTCCATCCTGCCGATCTCCGGCGTGTTCATCATTCTGGCTCGCGCGCTGAAGTATGTGCAGATCTTCGCAGAGCGTAAGGAAAAGAAAGGAGAAAACGCATAATGGTTGCACAGGCTACGTTACTGCTGTTCGGTTCCTTCTTTGTCATGCTGCTGGCCGGTGTGCCCATCTCGGCAGGCATTGGCATTGCATCCATCTTCACGGCACTGTTCAGCATGGATCCCGCAATTTTTGCTCTGACCGCCGCACAGCGCTGCTTCTCGGGCATTGACTCCTTCTCTCTGCTGGCGCTGCCCTTCTTCTCTCTGGGCGGCAACATCATGAACAAGGGCGGCATTGCAAAGCGCCTTGTCCGTCTGGCACGTCTGGCTGTGGGCAAGATGCCCGGCTATCTGGCTGCCACCAACGTTCTGGCTAATATGTTCTTCGGTGCCGTTTCCGGTTCCTCCGTGGCAGCTACTTCTGCCATGGGTTCCATCATGGCACCGCTGGAGCTGGATGAAGGCTATGACCCCAACTACTCCGCAGCCGTCAACATCTGCTCTGCCCCCACCGGCATCCTGATCCCCCCGTCCGGCCCGCTGATCCTTTACTCCATCACCGCCGGCGGCGTTTCTGTGGCTGCTCTGTTCATGGGCGGCTACCTGCCCGGCATCCTGATGGGTCTGTGCGTGGCTGGTCTGGCTGTGTTCATCGCCGTCAAGAAGGGCTATAAGGCCTCCGACGTCAAGGACCCCGACCCCGCCGTCAAGATCATCATTGACGCAGTGCCCTCTCTGCTGGCCGTCATCATTGTCATGGGCGGCATTCTGGCAGGCTTCTTCACCGCTACCGAGGCCGGTGTGGTGCTTTGCCTGTACTGCGGCCTGCTGTCCATCCTGTACAAGGAGATGACCTTCAAGAGTTTCTATGATCTGCTGGCAGACACCATGGAGAGCAGCGCTACCATCCTGTTCCTGATCGCCGCTTCCTCCATCATGTCCTACGTCATGAGCTACTCCGGCATCCCCGCCGCTATCAGCAACGCACTGATGAGCATTTCCAGCAACCGCTACGTCATCCTGCTGGTCATGAACGTGTTCCTGCTGGTTATGGGTATGTTCCTGGATCTGACCCCGGCGGTTCTGATCTTCACCCCCATCTTCCTGCCCATCACCCGCAGCATCGGCATGAGCGATGTGCAGTTCGGCATCATGCTCATCATGAACCTGGGCATCGGCTCGGTCACCCCGCCGGTCGGTTCCTGCCTGTTCGTGGGCTGCGGTGTCGGCAAGGTCAAGATCGAAGGCGTTACCAAGTACATTGTGCCGCTGTTCGCCGCCATGGTCGTGGCACTGTTCCTTGTCACCTTCATCCCGGCCATCTCGCTGTGTGTCCCGTACCTGTGCGGTCTGGTGCCCAGCCTTGGCTGGACGTTCTAAGCCCTGACTGTTCCGGGTAAAGCAACGAAAACGTTGCCCCCATTTCTCTGAAGATATCCGGCATCTGAGGGGGAATGGGGGCACTTTTTATCAAAAATCAACTGAGAGGAGTAAAAACCATGGAGATCTGCTCCCGTTTTACCAGCATGGAGTGCAAGGACGGCGCTTTCCTGCTGCATACCGATAACGCTGATATCAAGGTCTGCTTTGTGACCGATGAGATCGTCCGCGTCCGCGCAAGCTTTGACCATGAGCTGGCAGAGGAGTCCTACGTCCTGATGACCACCGCATGGGAGGATCGGATGGACGAACTGTTCAAGGGTGAGCGCACCCGTGTGGTGCCCTTTGCCGCCGATCTCACCGAGGATGACAGCACCCTCACCTTTGCCACCGGCAAGGTGACGCTGGTGGTGGACAAAGACCCCATCAACTTCAAGCTGCTGGCTGCCGATGGCTCCGAGCTGTACAGCACCCTGCCCGGCAATCCTTTCGTCAAGGATTCCAACAACCGCGTGGTGGCTTACAGCCGGATGAAGGAGGACGACTGCTTCTACGGCTTTGGTGAAAAGACCGGCCTGCTGGATAAGAACAAGACCTTCCAGCGGGAGCGCGCCACCGATGCCATGGGCTACGATGCCGAGAAGATGGATACCCTCTACAAGCACATCCCCTTCTACATCCGTCTGGACCGTGACACCCACAAGGCTGTGGGCGTGTTCTACCACAACTTCTACGAGTCCGTGTTCAACATGGGCTGCGAAAAGAGCAACTACTGGCCCCGCTACACCTATTTTCAGGCAGACGGCGGCGATCTGGACTGCTTCCTGATCGGCGGCGACACCATTGCCCGCATCGTGGACAACTACACCCTGCTGACCGGCCGTCCGGCACTGCTGCCCAAGCGTGCGCTGGGCTATCAGGGCTCCAGCATGTACTACCCCGAGCTGGAAAAGGACAGCGATGACGCTGTGCTGGGCTTTATCGACACCATCAAGGAAGAGGGCTTCCCCATTGACGGCTTCCACCTGTCCAGCGGCTATACCAGCCAGAACAACAAGCGCTGCGTCTTTACATGGAACACCGAGCGCTTCAAGGACCCCAGCGCCTACTTCCACGCCATGAACGAAAAGCACGCCCAGAACGTGCCCAACGTCAAGCCCGGCATCCTGCTGTGCCACCCCCGTTTCGACGAGTTTGAGCAGGACGGCGTCTTTGTGAAGGACAGCAAGAACCCCGAGACCTACGGTGTCGGCAAATGGTGGGGCGGCGACGGCGCATTCTGGGACTTCACCAAGCCCGAGGGCCGCGCAGCTTGGAAAAAGTACCTCACCGAGTCCATCATCGCCGTGGGAACCGATTCCGTCTGGAACGACAACTGCGAGTACGACAGCCTGATGGACAAGGACTGCACCTGCGATTTTGACGGCAAGGGCGGCACCATCGGCCAGCTGAAGCCCCTTATGAGCACCCTGATGTGCAAGGTGGGTGCTGATGCCGTGGTGGAGCACAACGCCAAGGCACGCCCCTACATGGTCTGCCGCAGCGGCAGCGCCGGCATCCAGCGCTACGCCCAGACCTGGTGCGGCGACAACTACACCAGCTGGAAGAGCCTGAAGTACAATATCCCCATCATCACCGGCATGGGTCTGTCCGGCCAGCCCAACGAGGGCGCGGACATCGGCGGCTTTGCCGGCCCCGCACCCACCGAGGAGCTGTTCGTGCGCTGGGTGCAGAACGGCATCTTCCAGGCTCGCTTCTCCATCCACTCCGCCTCCAACGATAACACCGTCACCGAGCCGTGGATGTTCCGGGAGTCTGCGGATACCATCCGGGACGCCATCCTGCTGCGTTACCGCTTTACCCCTTATCTTTACAGCGCCGAGTACGAGGCCAGCCAGACCGGTGCGCCCATCATGCGTGCTCTGGTCTACGACTTCCAGAACGACCCCAAGGTCTGGGAAGAAAGCTTCGAGTTCCTGTTCGGCCGGGATATTCTGGTGGCCAACGTTCTGGAAGAGGGTGCCAAGACCCGCACCGTCTACCTGCCTGCAGGCTGCAAGTGGTACGACTGGAACGATAAGTTCCGCTGCTACGAGGGCGGCCAGACCATCGAGGTGCCGGTCACCATGGCTACCATCCCCATGTTCGTCCGCGAGGGCGCAGTCATCGCCATGGCAGACAACCAGCTGATGACCATGGAGGGCGACCACACCACCGCCCTGCACCTCATTGTAGCACCCAAGGGCACCACCACCACGACCCTGTACGATGACGACGGCATCACCAACGATTTCAAGAGCGGCGTGTACCGCAAGACCACCATCACCACCACCGCAGGCGAGCGGGTGACCATGAACTTTGTCTCCGAGGGCAGCTACAAGGACACCGTTGAGACCATCAAGGTGGAGATGATCGCCAAGGAAAAGAGCCCCTTCTGGGTCACGCTGGATGGCCGCAAGATCGAGCACTTCCTCAACCGCCGCAAGTTCGACGCCGCTGCCGAGGGCTGGTATTACAGCCAGAGCAAAAAGGCTGTCGAGGTCAAGTACGCAAACCCCGCCAAGGATCACGAGCTGACCGTTTCGTTCGAGCAGTTCGACCTGATCGGTATGTAACACTGTACGGAGGAACCTCTTATGCTGCTGCGTAGTTTTGAATCCTTTGAAAAGACTGAAAACGGCTACCTCATCCACGGCGATGCCGCCGATGTGAAGCTGGTTTTCATGACAGACGATATCATCCGCATCCGGGTACACTTCGATAAGGGCACCCCCATGGAGGAGGAGTCCTACACGCTGGTGACCACCGCGTGGGAGGATCGGATGGATACCCTGCTCAAGGACGAGCGCACCCGCATCACCGCACTGGATGTCCCCTGCGCCGAGGACGATAAGGCTCTGACCTTTGAGACTGCGCACCTGACTTTGAAGCTGTTCAAAAAGCCCTTCCACTTTGAGTTGTTCGATAAGTCCGGCAAGCTGATCTATCAGGATCTGCGGGAGCGCGCCTTTGAGAAGGATCAGATCGGCCGTCTGAGCCACTTCTCCAAGGTGGATCGGGACTATGACCACTTCTACGGCTTTGGCGAAAAGACCGGTCATCTGGATAAAAAGGGCCGCCGCTTGCGGATGTCCCCCAAGGATGCCATCGGCCACGACCCCGAGACCGGCGACCCGATGTACAAGCACATTCCCTTCTACATCCGGGTGAATGAGCACGACTTGCGCCCTGTCGGCCTGTTCTACCACAACTCCTACGACTGCGTGTTCGACCTTGGCGAGGAGCTGTCCGGCTACTGGGAGCGCTACTGCTACTACCAGACCGATGGCGGCGACATCGACCTGTTCCTGCTGGCCGGTGAGACCCTGCCCGAGATCCTGAACGAGTACACCCTGCTGACCGGCCGCAGCGCCCTGCCCACCAAGCAGTCTCTGGGATACTGCGCTTCCACCATGTACTACGCCGAGCTGGAAAAGAACTGCGACGAGGAGATCTACAAGGTCATCGACAAGCACGAAAAAGAGGGCATCCTCATCGACAACTTCTGGCTGGCCTCCGGCTATTCCAGCGGCGAAAAGGACAAACTGCGCTATGTGTTCAACTGGAACTATAAGCGTTTCCCGGAGCCGGAAAAGTTCTTTGAGAACATGAACGCCCGGGGTATCAACGTGATCCCCAACCTGAAGCCCGGCATCCTGAAGCACCACCCCTACATCGACCTGTTTGAAAAGAACGATGTCTTTATCAAGACCCCGGACGGCAAGGCACCGTACTATGGCCGCTGGTGGGGCGGCGAGGGACGCTTCTTCGACTTCACCGGCCCGCGCGGCCGCAACACCTGGAAGCAGCTGCTGGAGGAGAACATCCTCAAAAAGGGCACCAAGACCGTCTGGAACGACAACTGCGAGATGGACGGCGTGGAGGATCGGGACGCTCAGTGCGACTTTGAGGGCAAAAAGGGCACCATGGCAGAGCTGAAGATCCTGCACTCCAACCTGATGGCCTACACCGCCAAGCAGGCGCTGGCAGATGTGTACCCCGGCGAGCGCCCCTACATCATCAACCGTGCAGGCTACGCCGGTATCCAGCGCTACGCGCAGGTATGGGGCGGCGATAACCTGACCGACTGGCGCACCGTCAAGTTCAACATTGCCACCATTCTGGGCATGGGTCTGTCCGGCTGCTCCAACATGGGCTGCGATATCGGCGGCTTTGCTGGCCCCGCACCCGAAGCAGAGCTGCTGCTCCGCTGGCTGCAGAACGGCATCTTCCAGCCGCGCTTCTGCCTGAACTCCGCCAACAACGATAACACCGTTACCCAGCCGTGGATGTACGAGGAGAACCTGCCCTACATCCGTGCAGCCTACCAGCTGCGCTACCGTCTGCTGCCCACGTTGTACTCCCTGATGTACGAGTCCAACCAGAACGGTATGCCGGCATGGCGTCCGCTGTTCCTGGAGTTCCCGGACGACCCCAAGTGCTACACCGACAAGAACCTGACCTTTATGTTCGGCAAGAGTATTCTGGTGGCGAACGTGGTGGAAAAGGGCGCAACTACCCGCACCATCTACCTGCCCGCAGGCTGCACCTGGTACGATATGAACGATGACCTGCGCGCATACAAGGGCGGCCAGACCATCGAGGTCCCGGTCACGCTGGCAAGCATCCCCATGTTCCTGCGCGGCTCTGCCGTTGTGGTGACCACCGAGGACGTCAAGCACATCCTCAAGGACACCATGCGCCAGATCGACCTGCTGGTCGCTGCCGAGACCGATACCAGCTTCGTGCTGTACGATGATGACGGCCACACCGAGGACTACAAAAACGGTGTTTACGCCAAGACCACCATCACCGTCAAGGCCGGCGACCGCACCGACATCCGCTTTGCCACCGAGGGCAGCTACGAATCCCCCGTGGAGCGCATGACCCTGAAGCTGGTCAGCAAGAAAAAGGGTGCGCTCTGGGCCAGCGTGGATGGGCAGCAGCTTCCCCAGTACATCGTCCGCGACGGCTGGGAGGCCGCAGAGTCCGGCTGGTACTATAACCTGTCCGACCGCACCATCTGGGTCAAGTTCGCAAAGCCTGCCAAGAAGGACTTCACGGTGACCATCTCCACCGAAAAGTTCGACCTCATCGGTATGGCAGAGGACTAAATAAGCCATTCTCTTCCTTCCATAATTCTTGTTCAGAAACACGAAGACCCGTGGGGCTATCCTCCACGGGTCTTCGTGTTTTTTATAAGGTTCAGGTTTCTGTCTGTTTCTCCCGCTGCAGGATGCGGCAGACCATGAACAGGCAGTAGAACATTGCCAACGCCCATGCAAAGGGGTTGGAAAGACAGATGCCCAGATAGCCAAGGCTGGTCTTTACCGCCAGCACGCCGCCAAGGCTGCGGCCGATCAACTCGCCCACGCCGGAAACAATGGCCAGCACGCTGTAGCCAAGCCCCTGTAAGGTGTTGCGGAAGATCATCAGCAGGCCGTGGAAGCAGAACAGCATACTCATGACGCTGAGGTACTGGATGGCACCCGCTGCGACGGCGGGGTCGGCATCGCCCAGCACCAGCTCCACAGCGTAAGGCTTGATGAAAAAGATCACGCCCCATGCCACAGCGCAGTAGAGCAGCTGCACCATGCAGCCGTCCTTGATGCCCTGCCGGATGCGGTCGGTGCGGTGTGCGCCGTGGTTCTGCCCCACATAGGTAGCCATGGCCATACCCACGCTCTCCATGGGCAGGGTGAACATCTGGCGGATCTTTTCACCGGCGGTCTGGGCTGCCACAGCGGTGCTGCCCAGCAGGTTGATGGCGTCCTGCATGATGACTGCGCCGATAGCCGAGACGGAATACTCAAACCCCATGGGAAGGCCGATGTAGGCCAGCCGTTTGCAGTGCCCTGCGGAAAGCAGGGTGTGCGGCTGCCGGAAGGAAAGCGCCTCCTGCTTTGCCGTGCGGGCAAAGAACCAGTAAGCGCACAGTCCGCCGCTGAGCAGCTGGCTGAGCACGGTGGCAACAGCGGCGCCGTCCACCCCCATGCCCAGCGGCACGATAAAGAGGTAGTCCAGCAGAATGTTTACCACGCTGGCGACCAGCAGGAAATAAAACGGGTGCCGGGAATCCCCCAGTGCCCGCAGCACGCTGGAAGCGTAATTATACAGCACCGTAGCCGGGATGCCCAGAAAAATGAGCCGGATGTAGAGCACGGCATCGGCGTACAGCTCCTCCGGCGTATGGATGAGCCGGAGCAACGGCCCCGCCATCAGGGTGGTAAGCACGGTGAATACCACGCTCAGCACCAGACAGAGCAGCGTACCATTCAGCAGGTATTTTTGCAGTCCGTCCTTATCCTTTGCACCAAAGGTCTCTGCCGCCGGGATACCAAAGCCCACACAGGCTCCCTGCACAAAGCCCAGAATGAGAAAATTGAGGGAGTAGGTGGTGCCCACTGCGCCCAGTGCATCGGTACCCAGACACCGCCCTACGATGACGGTATCCGCAAAGCTGTACAGCTGCTGAAATAAGGTGCCCAGCACCAGCGGCAAAGCAAACCGCAAGATCTGGAACAGCGGCTTGCCCACCGTAAGGTCGGTGGTGCCGGAGCGCTTTTGAGAAGTAGCTGCCATAAAGAAAACTCCTTATTATTGTATTGCTATTATTCTATCATGGGCAGTTGCTTTTCCCAAAGTGGTTTTGTGACAGGAAGCTGTCTTTTTGTGATGGAAGTGCAGAAACCTCCATATTCTTCACGGTTGCTTCTTTTGCGGGGAAAGTTCCGGCTGTCCGTTTGCAGATTCATAAATCCGCTTTTTGATGCAGCCCTTTGCAGGTCTACACCCATCCACCACACGCCCGATTCTTACACCAAAACTAGAACAACGTTCTTTTTGCTCTGCACAAAATCATACATCGCTTGGAGTAAAATTGGCGTATGGCGTAGTTTTCGCTGGAGATCCGTCCAAAGAAAAAGCCGGAAATTTAACGTGGTATAAAGAGATTTTGGGTTTTCTGATTGCAAATTTGAAATTTACTGTTCAATCGGCTTCATCATATGGAAGGGTGCGAAAAGCGGTACAGACCCGTAAAGAAAACCCTTTCCATTCCCGGCTGGCTCAACGATGCCGCCGAATCGGCAGATATCAACTTTTCCGGCGTCCTTCAGGATGCGCTGAAAGAGAAACTCCATCTGGCGTAAGTATAGCTATAAGTACAGCAACAGCCGCCCAGCAGTTGACCGTTATGGTCATGCTGGGCGGCTGGTTGTTTATAATAGCATAGTCTGGTTGATAAGGTCGGTCATAAGCAGGGGCAAAAAACAGGCGGGTCTATTTGTTGAATTAAAAAAGCCCCCGGGGCTGACCCCGGGGGCAATGGTCCTGTAATTTTACAGTG
>ENA-UONQ01001138-UONQ01001138.1-human-gut-metagenome-genome-assembly--contig:-CS26-NODE-1138-length-24888-cov-5.841139_pt1 | contig 24888 bp, 18 predicted proteins | sample MGYA00242460_ERZ724007 | MGnify/ENA metagenome assembly ERZ724007
TCGTAAGTATATGAAAAAAGTAAAATAGGTAGGCAACGATTGGGAACAGCGTAAGTTTGGGGAAATGGCTTCTTCTTTTGAATATGGATTGAATGCTGCGGCAAAAGAATATGATGGAGAGAATAAATACATTAGAATTACAGATATTGATGATAACACACATGAATTTTTATCAGACAGTCTTACGTCTCCAGATATTGATTTAACTGATGCAGAGAAGTACAAGTTATCAACAGGAGATATTTTGTTTGCCAGAACAGGAGCAAGTGTTGGAAAATCCTATATTTATAGGGATTATGATGGATTAGTTTATTATGCCGGATTCTTAATTCGAGCAAGAATTAAGGACGAATACGATGCGGAATTTGTATTTCAGAATACGCTAACAGACAAATATAACAAGTACATTGCAGTGACTTCACAACGTTCTGGACAACCAGGAGTTAATGCACAAGAATATTCAGAGTTTAAAATACAAGTTCCCAAAAAGGAAGAGCAAATCAAAATCGGAAAGTATTTCCAAAATCTCGACAACCTCATCACTCTTCACCAGCAGAAGTTATTTTTACTAAAAATGTACGAAAAAACATTCCTAATCGGACTATATGAATCAAAGGGGGAAGAAATTATGCCGGAATTAGAGGCTGTAATTGAAAAAAAATTAATAGAACAATTGGTTTTAGGAGACTCTCAGTGGACATACAGGGAAGATTTAAAAACCGAAGAAGATTTGTGGGCAAACTTTAAATATATATTAGAGCAGAATAATAAGGAGCGTCTTAATGGAGAAAATTTAACAGAGTCTGAATTTGAACAGGTAAAGAATCAATTGCAATTTTCTTCATTTTATAAGGCGGGAGAATGGCTGGTTGGTGAAAATGGAAAGGTGCAGGTTCATGTGCAGAGAGATACAGAACGGTTGCATCTTGTGGTTATGAATCATGAGCATATTGCAGGTGGAACCAGCGTATATGAAGTGATTAATCAATACAGTGCATTGAAAAACGATGATGAAAAAAATTTGCCTTCGCGAGATCGGAGATTTGATGTTACGCTTATGATTAATGGTCTCCCGATGATTCATATAGAGTTAAAAAACAAGCAGCATTCCTATATGGATGGATTTTGGCAAATTAAAAAATATATCAGTGAAGGAAAATTTACAGGAATATTTTCAGCGGTTCAGATGTTTGTAATAAGTAATGGCGTCAATACAAAATATTTTTCTGCTGCGAGTGATACAGAATTAAATCCTAAATTTATTAGTGGCTGGTTAGATCAAGAGAATAATCCTGTTCCGGATTATATTGATTTTGCAAAATATGTGTTAAGGATTCCGGCAGCACATGAGATGATTGCCAGATATACTGTATTGGATGAAGATGCGAAGAGGTTAATTTTGTTACGTCCGTATCAAATCCATGCGATTGAGTCTATAAGAGAGGCCTCTAAACGAGGAAAATCAGGATTTGTATGGCATACGACCGGTTCAGGTAAGACTTTGACATCTTATAAGGCTACAAGAAATTTATTAATGGATATTCCGTCTATTGATAAAGCTATTTTTTTGATTGACAGAAAAGATCTTGATACACAGACTACAATGGCATTTCAAGCGTATGCAAATAATGATTTAGTGGATGTAGATGAAACTGATAATGTAATTGATTTGAAGAAAAAGTTGAAATCAGATGATCGTCAGGTAATTGTAACTACAATTCAGAAACTTCATATCCTGATTACGAAAAAATTGAAAGAAGATTCTTCAGAATATCGTAAGATAAAGAACCTAAGAATTGCATTTGTAGTGGATGAATGTCATCGTGCTGTTGCTCCGGGGACGAAAAGAGAATTAGAACGCTTTTTTGGAAAATCTTTATGGTATGGATTTACAGGAACACCACGATTTGCTGAAAATCCATATCCACAAAAAGGGGATCTCCCAAGAACTACGGAAGAATTGTATGGAGAACGTTTACATAAATATACAATTCAGAATGCGATTCATGATAAAGCGGTTCTAGGATTTCAGGTAGAACATAATGGACCAATTGATATTGAAGATGAGACGGACAGTAGTGTTTATGAGAATGAAACGCATATGCTAAAGGTATTGGATATTATTTTAAATAAGTCATATCATAAATTAGGGTTTCAAAATGGAAAAGGGCAAACTTATGAAGCACTATTGACAACGAGTTCTATACAAAGAGCGCAGCAATATTATGAATTGCTGACACGTGTAAAAAATGGGGAAACTTCTTTAAAAATAGATGAGAAGATAAAACAAGTACTTCCAGATTTTCCTAAATTTGCAATTACCTATTCTGTTACAGAAAATGAAGAAGGGTCAAAAGTTAATCAGGATAAAATGCAGAAGTCCTTGGATGATTATAATGGGATGTTTGGTACAAAATATGAATTGTCTCAGATTCAAGGATATAACGGAAATCTGAATAAGCGTTTAGCAAGAAAAGAGGGAAAATATAAAAGTAGAAATGAACAATTAGATTTAGTTATTGTAGTAGATCGTTTGTTGACAGGTTTTGATGCACCATGCATGTCGACTATATTCATTGATAGACAGCCTATGGGACCACATGATTTGATTCAGGCATTTTCCAGAACGAATCGAATTTATGATAAGAATAAAACATATGGTCAAATTGTCACTTTCCAAGCGCCTGTTATGTTTAAAGAATGTGTTGACAATGCTGTGAAATTGTATTCGGCGGGAGGTACAAAAGAGGCTCTTTTAGCAGAATGGGATGAAATTGAACCCGCTTTTAAGAAAGCACTTGCTGCGCTAAGAGTGTCGGCAGAAAAACCATCAGATGTTCCAGGCATGTCAATAAAGGAAAAGAAAGTATTTATAAAATTATTTCAAACCTTTGATACATTGTTTTCACAATTAAAATCTTTTACAAAATATGAAGACAGTATGCTGGAAGAGTATGGTATTTCTGAAGAAGAGTATTATGATTATGCAGGACATTATAAAAATGCAGTAGAAGAATTAAAAGTTTTGGATGGGGGCGATTCAGTAGATGTTCCACCTGGAACATTAGAGGGGGAGGAGTCGATTATCGATCCAGATTATGAATTGATGGCTTATAGTAATACAAAGATAGATTACGAGTATATTATTAATCTGATTCAAAATATTGTTACGCCTACAGATGAAACAGAAAATATTACACCGGAAGAAAGACAGAAAAAGATTGATGAAGTGAAGCAATATGTGGAAGATCTTCGGAAGGAAAATCCGAAAGTTGCAGATATTATGGAAAGTTTAATTGCAGAAATTGAAATTGATGATACGAAATATAAGGGACAATCTATTCTGCATATAGTAGAAAATATGAAAGAAGATTGTATTAATCGTGTGATTTCTGATTTTTGTATTACTTGGCATGCGTCAAAAGAAGATGTAATGTATGCGGCAACTCATTATAGGAATGGAGAAATCCCAAATGAAAGTGCAATTAAAATGACTGTTGATTATACAAGTTATAAAGCAGCTGTTGAAAAAGCACTTCCTAAGTTGAAATATTATAAACAAATGATGTCAGAACTACGAAAAATATTAGATGAAGAAGTAAAACCGCTTTTAATGATTGCATAATTTTATAAATGTATTTTAATTGTTTATATCAGCGTAAGTATTTCAAGAAATGGAGGTAACTTATGCTTAAAGATATGGACAAGACTTCATTATTTTGCGAATATTATGCCCAATGGATAGAAGTATATAAAAAAGGTGCGATACGAGACGCGACATTGAATAAATATTTAATGTCTCAAAAATGGGTGGAAAAATTGCTGCCAAATGTAACTATAGCAGAGATAACGAGAACAGTTTATCAGCAATTATTAAATGATTACGCGAAAGAACATGAACGACAGACAACGTTAGATTTTCATCATCAGTTAAAGGGTGCCATTCTGGATGCTGTTGATGAAGGGCTGATTCCAAGAGATCCGACAAGAAAAGCGATTATAAAAGGAAAAACGCCACGAATTAAGAAAATTAAATATTTGAATCAATTTGAACTGCATACTTTAATTGCTGATTTAGAAATTAAAGATACTCCAAACTGGGATTGGTTTATTCTTTTAGTAGCTAAAACAGGTATGAGATTTTCAGAGGCATTGGCTATTACACCAGAAGATTTTGATTTTGCGCGACAGATGTTATCCATAAGCAAAACATGGGACTATAAAGGTGATGGGGGATTTTTACCAACAAAGAATAAGTCCTCTGTAAGGAAAATTCAAATTGATTGGCAGATAGTTGTAAAGTTTTCTGAATTAACGAAATCTCTTCCACCTGATAAACCTATTTTTGTGGGAGATAAAAAAATTTATAATTCCACTGTAAATGATGTGCTTACTAGACATTGTAAAGCATGTGGGATATCTGAAATATCAATCCATGGGTTACGACATACACATGCATCGTTATTGTTGTTTGCAGGTGTATCTATTGCAAGTGTTGCTCGTAGATTGGGGCATGCAAGTATGACGACAACGCAGAAAACATATTTGCATATTATACAGGAACTGGAAAATAAAGATGTAGACTTAGTAATGAGAACATTATCTGGATTATAAAAAGATGTAACAGAAATGCTTACGCTGAGATTATATAAAAAAGTAAGGAATAAGAATTGAATGAATAAGAATTTTAACGAGTATTATGAACTGCGACAGGTTGATCCGGATGACGCAGAAGTAACAACAGAGATTGAATCCATTTGTTTTCCGCCGAGTGAGGCATGTACCTTATCAATTATGAAAGAACGCATTAAGTATGCTCCGCAATCGTTTTTGGTTGCTATTGATCGGGAGAAGAAAAAGATTGTTGGATTTATAAATGCGCTTTGTACCAACGAGTGTTCTTTGAGGGATGAGTTATTTACCGATACAAGTCTTCATGATCCGGATGGGAAAAATGTAATGATTTGCAGTGTGGTGGTACTTCCGGAATATCAGAAACGGGGGATTGCACGAGAAATGATGAGAAAATTCCTGCAAAATCAGAAGGATCAGGGAAAACGTGAGGCGATTTTAACCTGTGTACCGGGTAAGGTGGAAATGTATGAGAAGTTTGGATTTATAGACAGAGGAGATTCTGATTCTGTCTGGGGCGGAGAAAAATGGCATGAAATGTGGTGTGCTTTAAATAGTTAGAGAAAGAAAAATGGGGCGAGATTTATGGCATCAGAAATGACAGAGCAGTTATATAAAGTTCTACTTAGTAAAGGATATCCAAAGGAACTTTGCGCAGAGATTGCTTACAAAAATATGAATACGGAGTATACAGCGACTAGAATGCTGGGATATTTGTATCGTTACACAAATCCTAGAGTAGAAGATTTAATAGATGAGATGATCGCGATTCTTAGTGACAGAGAAGAGATAATTAAGAAAAAAGAATTGGAGCATGCACAGGCAGTGATAAATGATGTATATAGAAATGGTTTGCTGTAGGTTTATAAAATAATAAATAACGTATCATGTGGGAAATAGTGTATTAAAATGCAAAAGAATAAGAGGAGGAAGTATATGGAAGAAAGACAGATAAATCCACTTGGTGCAGAGCCAATTGGAAAGTTGCTTGCAAGATTTGCAATTCCGAGCATTATTGCTATGCTGGTGAGTTCTTTGTATAACATTGTAGATCAGTTTTTTATAGGAAGAAGTGTGGGAATGCTTGGAAATGCAGCCACAAATGTCGCATTTCCACTGTCAATCACTTGTACAGCGATTTCGCTTTTGTGTGGAATAGGAGGCGCAGCGAATTTTAACCTTTCTATGGGAAGGAAAGAAAAGGAAAAGGCGGTAAGTTTTGCCGGCGGAGCGATTGGTATGATGCTCATTCTGGGAGTTGTGTTGTGCGTGGTTTCAGAAATTTTTCTGGAACCGATGATGCGAGCGTTTGGTGCTACGGATCAAGTGCTGGATTATGCCTTGTTATATACAGGAATTACAGCGTATGGATTTCCTTTTTTAATTGTTACAACAGGAGGAAGTAATTTAATCCGAGCGGATGGCAGTCCTAAATATTCGATGTTGTGCACATTAGTTGGAGCTATTATCAATACAATTTTAGATCCTCTGTTTATTTTTGGATTTGATATGGGCATGGCAGGTGCCGCCTGGGCTACCATAATAGGACAAATTGTTTCCGGTTTGATGGTCCTTGGGTATCTGACCAGATTTAAGACAGTTCACATCCCATTAAAAAGCTTACTGCCATCAAAGGCTGCGTGGATTCCGATACTATCGCTTGGAATGGCTCCATTCTTTAATCAAATTGCGATGATGATTGTACAAGTTGTAATGAACAATACATTAACTTATTATGGAGCGCAGTCTGCTTACGGCAGTGATATTCCTTTGGCATGTGTAGGAATTATATCAAAGGTCGGAATGATCTTTTTTGCAATTGTGATTGGAATTTCACAGGGGATTCAGCCGATCATCAGTTATAATTATGGCGCCGGGAAATATGAGCGAGTGAAGAGGACCTATAAAAAAGCTGTTACTGCAGCAATTGGAATTTCTATTGTTGCATTTCTTTTGTTTCAGCTGATGCCAAGACAGATTATCGGAATTTTTGGTTCTGGAAGTGAAGAATATTTTCTGTTTGCTGAGAAATTTTTCCGGATTTATATGTTTTTTACATTTATTAATGGAATTCAGCCGATTACAGCCAATACATTCACATCTATCGGAAAAGCTGGAAAAGGTATATTCTTATCGCTTACCAGGCAGATTATTTTTTTACTGCCGTTGTTGATTATTTTACCGTTCTTTATAGGGATTGAAGGCGTTATGTTTTCTGCTCCGATTGCAGATGGAATCGCAGCAGTACTTTGTATTTTCTTTATTGTGAAAGAATTTAAGCAGATGGGAGAGAAAAAGGTAGAGATAAAATAAAAGTATTTTTCTTTCATTGAATTTTCTTTGTTTTTATGCAACAAACTGATAGAGATAGGACTCTTATGATTAGTAGAAGAAAAATTCAGGAGGATAAAGAGATGAAATTGAGAAAATTAATTGCATTAACAGTGACTGTTGCAGCAGCTTTTATTTTTACTGCATGTGGAAATTCTGAAGAGGAGGTACAGGGACCGACCGGAATTTTTATTACGTATGGGGATGAGAATCAGTCGTACGCCTTTGTAGATCCGGAAACTGACATGGTATTTCTTGCGGAACTTCCTTTGGATAAGATCAAAGATAACAAGGGAAATACGTTAAAACTGGAAGATTTAAAAGATGGAGACAAGATACAGTTAGCAGGTTCGGGAATTATGACAAACAGTATTCCGCCAATTTATGCAGATATTAAAGAAGCGATTCGCTTGGAAGAAGGCAGTGAAGAACTTGCAGAAAAGTATCGTCCATTGATTGAAGAGTATCTGGATCCACCAGCAGATCCTTCTATGATTCCGGCTTTTTCAATAGAATTTTCACAGTCAGCCGGAACTGTGTCAACTGCGGTTTATGAAACTTCTTATGAGTGGAATTATACAGATGATAATGGAGAAGAGCAGAATCTTGTTTTGAATGAAGGATCTGAAGCTGAATACAGTATGCTGGATCTGGAGAAAGAAAGCGAAGAAGGAACATTGTATTTTTCTTCTAATCCGAAGGAAATGAAACTGTTTGAATATGTAGGTGAGGAGACGAAGGAAGTTGAAGTTACCAAAACAGAGCAAGGTTATACGGCTTGTTTTAAACCGAATATGATTTATGAATTGCAGGGAATCTGGGTGAATGGTACAGTGAATTATAAATTCCAGACACAAAGCAGAAATTGATCATCGGAGTGTTGTGTGTATTTGAAAAAAGGAGATAGAAAGACTGTGGTCTTCACAAAGAAAAGATATTGTGAAGGCGACAGTCTTTTTGCATTATCATTTACAAAATAAACAGTTATGATAATATATTTTATATAGAAGATGGATTTAGGATATTTGGAAAAGAGGGATAAGAACTTGATAGTGATAATGGTAGTAGATGAGAAAAATGGGATGATGTTTCATCAACGCAGGCAGAGTCAGGATCGGATGCTAAGAGAAAAGATTCTTGCAATGGTGGAAGGAAAAAGATTATGGATGAATGCATATTCCTACCGGCAGTTTGGACAGGCGGGCGCAAAGGCAATATCCGTTGCAGAAGATTTTTTGGATTCCGCAAAGAACGGGGAGTATTGTTTTGTAGAAAATGTATCTGTAAAAGCGTATGACAAGAAGATTGAAAAAGTGATTATATTTCGGTGGAATCGAAGATATCCAGGAGATCAGTTTTTGGAAATTGATCTTTCGGGAAAGTCCTGGAAATTAGAACATACAGAAGAGTTTCCGGGATCATCCCATGAAAAAATTACAATGGAGGTATATAAACATGAATAAGATAAAACGAATCGGTTTGTCTATGATTCTGGTGTTCTTGTGGACAGTATCAGGATGTGGGAGTAATGCACCGAGAGAAAAGGCAGAGGCTATAGTGCCTCAGGAAGCTTATGAGGTCGTTAATGATAATATTCCAACATTTTCGGAATCGGAGATGAATACGGATTCTTATGAAACCTATAGTGAACTGGATGAATTGGGAAGATGTGGGGTGGCAACGGCAAATGTAGGTACGGATTTGATGCCGACTGAAAAAAGAGATTCTATCGGAGCTGTAAAACCTTCGGGCTGGCATACAGTAAAATATGATTGTGTGGATGGAAAATATTTGTATAATCGTTGCCATCTTATAGGATTTCAGCTGACTGCTGAAAATGCAAATCCGGAAAATCTGATTACAGGAACTCGATATTTGAATGTAGAAGGAATGCTCCCATTTGAAAATATGGTGGCGGACTACATTAAAGAAACAAATAATCATGTATTATATCGCGTGACTCCGGTTTATGAAGGAGACAATCTGGTTGCAAGTGGCGTACAGATGGAAGCAAAGTCAGTGGAAGATGATGGAGAAGGAATTTTGTTCAATGTCTTTTGTTATAATGTGCAGCCGGGAGTGGAAATTGATTATGAATCAGGTGAGAGTACCTATGTTGGCGGAGAATCTGTATCAAAGGATGAGACTGGCAAAAAGCAGGAAGAACATTTGGAGAGTACAGAAGTTACTTATATTTTAAATACAAATACTAGAAAATTTCATTTGCCGGAGTGTTCCAGTTTAAAGCAGATGAAAGAAAAGAACAAGAGTGAATTTTGTGGTTCACGAGAAGAAGTCATAGAACAGGGATATGCGCCATGTAAGCGATGCAATCCATAAATGTCTGATACTGAAGAATACACAAAAGAAAGCGAGAAGGTGAGATACATGTTTCATTTTATTTTGTTTATGATTTATCTTTTATTGATACTTATGGTGATTTTTGTAGAGAGAAAACGTCCTACGGAAGCATTGTTATGGGTAGTGATAATGATTTTTCTTCCCTATGTGGGTACTATTTTGTATTTGATTTTTGGAAGTACAGTTGCAATTAAGCTGACAGCAGTAATTCGAAATAAGAAGTTGAAAGATCAGCCATATAATGTGGAATTGTTGCCCTCCTTTTCAATTGATGAGAGCCAATTGTCTGAATCGGATATGCAAGTGATTCAATTTAATACGGTATATAATGCCAGTGAATTAACTAGTTATAAGGATGCGGAATTTTATACAGATGGGGAAAGCCACTATACACAGCTATTTAAAGATTTGGAACAGGCAAAAAGCTGTATTTTTATAGAATTTTATACGATTCATCATGATCTGGTCGGGAAAAAATTAATAGAAGTTTTAACGGAAAAGGCAAGGGAGGGGGTAGAAGTATGGGTAATGTGTGATTTTATCGCGAATCTTTCTACACCGAAAAAAATGTTTCAGCCGTTGGTTCAAGCTGGAGGAAAGGTGGTGCGGGTGAAACCGTATTTTACACATTACCGGAGTCATCGTAAGATTGTTTCGATCGATCAGAAGACGGCATATATTGGTGGAATGAATATCGGAAAACAATATGCGAATATGGATAAAATTAAAAATCCTTGGAGAGATACACAGATTCGGCTGGAAGGAGCCTGTGCTTCTGTTCTGAATACATATTTTTTGAAAGATTGGCTATGTTCTATTAAACGCTGTGATTGGGAGTATACGATTGCTTTTATACAAAGGATGAAATCAGAACATTATGAGATTACACCGTCTTTGTGTCAGTTTATTGCAGGAGGTGTAGATACAGACAAAGAAGCGGTAAAGATGTGTTACCTAAGTATGATTAGAAGTGCAAAGAAAAGAATTCGGATTCAATCCCCGTATTTTATTCCTGATGCATCTGTTTTGGATGCATTGAAGACTGCCGCGGCATCCGGTGTGGAGATTGAGCTGATGATACCGGGGATTAAAGCTAGCTTCTTTTTGGATCCGGTGACAAATTATTATAGCGGACAGTTATTGGAATATGGCACAAAGGTATATAAATACAAAGGTTATATTCATGCAAAAACAATGGTGATTGATGAAGAATTGTGTTGTATCGGTTCTGTGAATATGGATATGCGAAGTCTGATGGTGGATGATGAAGTGTGTGGTGTATTTTATGAAAATCAATTAGTACAAAAGTACAATGCTATTTATGATCAGGATATTGAAAGTTGTATTCCATATACTTGGGAACATTTCAAGGAACGGAATAAAAAAGAGCGAGTTTTGGAAAGTATCTTTTTGCCATTTGCGCCGTTGATGTGATAGAAGACTTTGATGAAATCAAAAAGAGAATGGATTTATACAAACAGCGAACCCCCGTTAACCTTTCGGCTAACGGGGGTCGTTGATTTTATAGTTATCTAAAGGAATGAGAGTAAAGTGGACATCCGGAGGTTGCCCTCTGGATGTCAATACTTTATGAGGGGGGAGATAGTTGTTTTATCAACTATCTTGGATTTAGTATACTGAAAAAATGTGTTTAAAATATGTTGAAATTATTAACGTAGCAGAAAAAGTATTTGTTTTTTATAAAATTTATGAAAAAGATAAAAAGAGAAGAATATTAGGATAATTTAATTTGTTGACAAATCAACGTTTATAATATATAATACACCGAAGATACAAGTAGTATTGAAAACTACATAAAAAGGTAATAATAACTTTATTTTTGATATGGTATAAGGAGATTGAATATGAGTATTAAGATTGTAGTTGATTCGGGAGCGAATTTGCAGGAATTAGCGGGAATTGATTTTGCATGTGCACCGCTTACAATTGTAACAGACGAGAGGGAATTTCGAGATGATCAAGATTTAGATGTTCTTGAGATGACGGATTTTCTTAAACATTTTCAAGGAAAATCTGGCAGCGCCTGTCCGGGGGTCGGAGACTGGCTGGAAGCATTTGGAGATGCGGATGAGGTGTATTGTCTGACAATTATTAGTTTACTATCCGGAAGTTACAATGCAGCTATGACTGCAAAAGCACAGTATGAAGAAGAAAATCCGGAAAAGAAGGTTTTTGTTTTGGACTCGTATTCTGCGGGACCGGAGATGAAACTTTTGGCAGAGAAGATAAGAGAGCTTGTTGCAGAAGGAAAAGATTTTGATACTGTATGTAAAGAAATCAAAGAATATAAAGAGAAAAGAAGTTGTTTGGTTTTCTCTTTACAATCCTTGAAGAATCTTGCCAATAATGGAAGGATTAGTCATGCAACAGCAGCACTTTGTAGTGTCATAGGGATTCGTGTTGTTGGAGATGTGAAGGAAGGTCTTCATCCGACCGATAAGTGCAGAGGTGAAAAGAAAGCAATACAGAAGATTTTTTCAAATATGAAGGAAAAAGGTTATAACGGTGGGAAAGTTGTAATTGATCATTGTTTCAATGAGAAAGCTGCAAATAACTTAAAAGAACTTATTTTAGGAGAATTTGTAGATGCAGTTGTCCGCATTGAAAAAACATATGGCTTGTGTAGTTATTATGCAGAGCAGGGCGGTTTGATGATTGGTTTTGAAAGGTCTCTATAATGGAACAAGCAAAAATGGAGGTCTGTGGATAAAACTGTGGAAAGTCAAGGAAGTTCGAGGTTGACGGATATCGTATATCACGATATTATGATATAATTGTTATGAATTAAGAATAATAATTATGCAAGAAGAATGGTGATTGGAATCGAAGTCAAAGGAGATACTTTGGAATGATGTTTAAAAAAATTGTTGCAGGAATACTGGGGGTTATGCTTTTTGCGATGCAGCCGGTACAGCTTACTTTTGCAGAAGAAGTACAGGTGCAGGATGGAGATTTAAATAGTGAAGAAAAGACTGCAGAGCAATTAGCAGCAGAGGCTGAGCGAAAGGAAGCATTAGAGACTCCAAGCGAGACAGATCAGTTGGAGAATTGGCCGGCAGGTCCTGCAGTATATGCGCACTCGGCGATTGTTATGGATATGAATAGTGGTGCGATTCTTTATTCAAAGAAAGCAGAGGAAAGGCATTTCCCGGCAAGTATTACAAAACTTTTGACAACTTTGGTTGCTTTAGAAAATGCAGAGTTAACAGATAAGGTAACTTTTTCACAGGCAAGTGTTGATATTTTGAATTGGGATGATGCACATATCGGAATGCGTCCGGGAGAAGAAATCAGTATGAAAGATGCATTAAGAGCTGTTTTGTTGGCATCGGCAAATGAAGTGTCTTATGCTGTAGCAGAAAGTACCGGAATCACGCATTTAAATGGCGGGTATGATACTTTTATTGAGTTAATGAATACACGTGCAAAGGAACTTGGCTGCACAAATTCTCACTGGGTTAATCCAAACGGACTTCATGATGAAGAACATTATACAACTGCACATGATATGGCTTTGATTGCATCTGCGGTATATCAACAGAAAGAATTTCGTAATATTATGAACATATTGGAATATCGGATTCCGCCTACAAATCTGGTAGATGAGGAACGGGTATTTCAGCAAAATCATAAAATGCTTTGGCCGGAAAATGCATACTATTATGAGTATTGTACAGGTGGTAAGACCGGATATACAGATCAGTCTGGAACAACACTTGTAACAATGGCTGATAATGGACAATTACAGCTGGCAGCAGTTGTTTTACAGGATTATGGTGTAGACGCATATACAGATACAAAAGCTATGATGGAATATGTTTTTAATAATTTTACGAAGGTTCCGCTGGCTGAATTGGATGTGACAGAGACAATGGATGAAATCAAAAGTTTCACAGATGAAAATGCCTATGTAGTACTACCAAAGAATCTGGATACAGAGAAGATAAAGTGTGAAATAAAAGAAGATACAAAACAGGACGGAACAGCAGTCTATACGTATGAAGGACAGATTATAGGAAAGACAAAAGTTTTGTTAAAAACAAATACGAACAAAAAGAACGTAATTCGTGACGAAGACAGTAAGGAATCAAAAGAGGAGCCTGTGAAGAGTACGAAAAAGGTTATCATTGCGGCTGCCGTAGTGGTACTGTTGCTCGTAGTGATAGCAATTGTGCTGTTTTACAGGAAATATTTGCGTTATAAGAAATGGCAGGAGAAACAAAAACGGATGCGACGAAGACGTGCGGCTGAATCTCGCAGAAGACGGCAAGGAAGTTATTCCCAATTTGACAAGCCGAAGAAAAGATAGTAGAATATGGACGATACTCAATCAAAAAGAATTGAAAAATATTTTCAAGAAAGAGAAGGTATTATGAAAACAAAACGAAATCGATTGCTACAGAAGATGACTGCCTGGATATGCGTATTTAGTTTTCTTTGTCCCGTCTTGAATGTCTCTGCAGATGAGTTGGATAGTATGGAGAGTAAGTCTTTGGGGCTACAAAGTGAGTTAGACAGTCTCAATGGTGAAATTCTTCAGATTAGTGAAGAGATTGCTGATAATGAAGTAGAGATGGAAACCGTCAATAATAATATTATCAGAGCCCAGGAACAATTGGAAATCGCCAAGAATAATGAGGATGCCTATTATGAGGATATGAAGGTTCGTATCCAGTATATTTATGAAAACAGCGATGCCTCGTTACTGGAAATGATCTTCTCAGCAGAGAGCTTATCGGAACTCGTGAATAAAGTTCATTTTGTCCAGAAATTAAGCGAGTATGACAGAGGAATGTTTGAGGCACTTCAAGATTTGCGAAGTACAATTGAAGAAGAAGAAAAGGATTTAAAAGAACAACAGAATTCATACAAAGAGCTGGAACAAAAGCTGAATAAAAAGTGGGAAGAATTAAATAAAAAAGCGACTTCTACATCAACGGATTTAACAGAACTGAAGGCTGCAATTGCTGAATTAAAAGCAGAGCAGGAAGCGCAAAAAAATGCACAGTTGAATAATTCGACGAATAGTAATACGGGAAATGGTGGAAGTACAGGAAACGGTCAGAGCAATAATGGATCGAATAACAATGGATCCAATAACAATGGATCCAACAATGGAGAATATATTTATCCATCCGGACCGGGACAGTTAAATCCTTGGGTTGGCGTTGTCTATTTCAATGGTCACAGAGAAACTTATTATTCTCAGAAGGTATTGCCGGGATATGGATTGAATATTCCGGGACGTCATGTGGCATCTGATGGTACAGTGCGTGATAGGGATAATTATATCTGTGTAGCGAGCAGCGATCATCCGAAGGGAACGATTGTAGAGACTTCTTTGGGAACAGGGAAGGTATACGATTCCGGTTGTGCAAGCGGAACAATTGATATATATACAGATTGGTAAGAAACAGGGCATCATAGTCAGATTGTCAGAATCGACGCTATGGTGCTTTTTACTTGACTTTTTTTCTTTTTTTTTATATAATTACCCCGTGTATAAGAGATTGAAAAAGCATTGACGAAGACAGTAGGGAATAACACAAAATCACAGCGAGCCGGAGCGGGTGCGAGTCCGGTATGAGTAAGTTATTTTTGAATATCACTTCTGAGCTGCAGTTTCCGAACTGAGTGATATGATACTTGCAGTAGGGACTGCCGGAGTTCTGCCGTTAACGGAACGCGTATGGAAGGCCGTAAAAGCCGGAGTATGTTGTAAAGGTGGTATAAGCGAAGATTCAACCCTTCGTCCTGTTACAGGACGGAGGGTTTTTTTCAATCTTATAAAAAACTAAAAACGAAATGTTTTACAGAAAGGAAGAAGAGCAATGTATAAGAAAGTATCTACGGATATGAATTTCGTGGAACGTGAAAAAGAAGTAGAAAAGTTCTGGGCAGATCATGATATTTTCCAGAAGAGTATGAAAGAACGGGAAGGTAGTCCGATGTATACCTTTTATGACGGACCTCCGACTGCCAATGGTAAGCCGCATATCGGACATGTGCTGACACGTGTAATCAAAGATATGATTCCACGTTATCGTACTATGAAAGGATATGAAGTACCTAGAAAAGCTGGCTGGGATACCCATGGACTTCCGGTTGAACTGGAAGTAGAAAAGCTGCTCGGTCTGGATGGAAAAGATCAGATTGAGGAATATGGTTTGGAGCCATTTATTGATAAATGTAAAGAAAGTGTATGGAAATATAAGGGGATGTGGGAGGATTTCTCCAGTACTGTTGGTTTCTGGGCAGATATGGACAACCCTTACGTTACTTATGATAACAATTTTATTGAGTCTGAATGGTGGGCACTGAAGCAGATTTGGGATAAGGGACTTTTGTATAAAGGATTTAAGATTGTACCATATTGTCCGCGTTGTGGAACACCGCTTTCCGCACAGGAAGTTGCACAGGGATATAAGGATGTGAAAGAGCGTTCTGCAATTGTTCGCTTTAAAGTAAAGGATGAGGATGCATATATTCTGGCATGGACAACAACTCCATGGACATTGCCATCTAACTTGGCGCTTTGTGTAAACCCAGATGAAGATTATGCAAAGGTAAAGGCTGCAGATGGATACACGTATTATATGGCAGTTGCGTTGTTGGATACAGTTCTTGGAAAATTAGCAGAAGAAGGAAAGGCTGCCTACGAAGTTCTGGAAACTTATAAGGGAACAGAATTAGAAGGAAAAGAGTATGAACCACTGTATCAGTGTGCTGCAGATCTGGCTGAGAAACAGCATAAGAAAGCCTTCTATGTAGTGTGCGATACTTATGTAACTCTGACCGATGGTACAGGTGTTGTTCATATTGCACCAGCATTTGGAGAAGATGATGCTCAGGTCGGAAGAAAATATGACCTGCCGTTTGTACAGCTTGTAGATGAAAAGGGAAATATGGCTGAGTCCACACCATTTGCAGGATTATTTGTAAAGAAAGCAGATCCGGAAGTATTGAAAGATCTGGAGTCCAGAGGTCAGCTTTTTGATGCTCCAAAGTTTGAGCATAGTTATCCGCATTGCTGGAGATGTGATACTCCTTTGATTTATTATGCACGTGAGTCTTGGTTTATTAAAATGACAGATGTCAAAGAAGATTTGATTGCAAATAATAATACAATCAACTGGATTCCGGAAAGTATCGGAAAAGGCCGTTTTGGTGACTGGCTTGAAAATGTACAGGATTGGGGAATCAGTCGTAACCGTTATTGGGGAACACCTTTAAATATCTGGGAATGTGAGTGTGGACACATGCACTCTATCGGAAGTATTGAAGAACTGAAATCCATGTCCGATAATTGTCCGGATGAAATTGAATTACACAGACCGTATATCGATGAAGTAACAATCCGGTGTCCAAAGTGTGGAAAACCGATGCATCGTGTGCCGGAAGTAATTGACTGCTGGTTTGACAGCGGATCCATGCCGTTTGCACAGCATCATTATCCATTTGAAAATAAGGAATTATTTGAACAGCAGTTCCCTGCTCAGTTTATTTCTGAGGCGGTAGACCAGACGCGTGGTTGGTTCTACTCCTTGCTTGCAATTTCAACACTCCTGTTTAACAAAGCGCCATATCAGAATGTGATTGTTCTCGGTCATGTGCAGGATGAGAATGGACAGAAGATGAGTAAATCTAAGGGAAATGCAGTTGATCCGTTTGATGCACTTCAGACGTATGGAGCAGATGCAATCCGCTGGTATTTCTATGTAAATAGTGCACCATGGCTGCCGAATCGTTTCCATGGAAAGGCTGTAACAGAGGGACAGCGTAAATTTATGGGTACTCTGTGGAATACCTATGCATTCTTTGTGCTGTATGCAAATATTGATGAGTTTGACGCTACGAAGTATACATTGGATTATGAAAAATTGTCTGTTATGGACAAGTGGCTGTTGTCTAAGTTGAATACGTTGATCCAGACAGTAGATGATAATCTGGCGAATTACCGGATTCCAGAGAGTGCAAGAGCCCTTCAGGATTTTGTAGATGATATGAGTAATTGGTATGTCAGAAGAAGTCGTGAACGTTTCTGGGCAAAAGGAATGGAACAGGATAAGATCAATGCCTATATGACACTGTATACAGCACTTGTAACTGTATCAAAAGTAGCGGCTCCGATGATTCCATTTATGACAGAGGAGATTTATCAAAACCTGGTATGCAGTATTGACGCTAATGCACCGGAAAGTATTCACCTGTGTGATTATCCGGCAGCAGATGAGAAGTTCATCGATAGAGAACTGGAAGCCAATATGGAACATGTTCTGAAACTGGTTGTAATGGGACGTGCATGTCGAAATACATCCAATATTAAGAATCGTCAGCCGATTGGACAGATGTTTGTAAAAGCAGAATTTGAACTGCCTGAATTTTATAGAGAAATTGTTGCTGATGAATTGAATGTAAAGAATGTTAAATTTACATCAGATGTTCGTGAATTTACTTCATATAGTTTTAAACCACAATTGAAGACAGTTGGACCGAAATATGGTAAACTGTTAGGAGGAATCAAAAATGTACTGGATCAGTTAGACGGTAATGCTGCCATGGATGAACTGAATGCAAATGGTTCTTTAAAACTTGACGTAAACGGACAGGAAGTTCTTTTGTTTAAAGAAGATCTGTTGATCGATACCGCACAGGTGGAAGGCTTTGTGTCAGAAAATGATAATGGAATTACGGTAGTTCTGGATACGAACCTGACAGAAGAATTGTTAGAAGAAGGCTTTGTAAGAGAAATTATCAGCAAAATTCAAACAATGCGAAAAGAAGCTGGATTTGAAGTTATGGATAAAATATTTGTGACTTATAATGGCAGTGAAAAAGCAGAGGATGTATTTGGAAAATACGCAGATAAGATTGGACAGGAAGTTTTGGCAATTTCTGTGATAAAAGCGGAACCGGCTGGATACGTTAAAGAGTGGAAAGTGAATGGCGAGGCAGTAACGCTTGGCGTCCAAAAAGAAGAAAAGTAAGGAATTGAGAAAATGGATAACACAAATTTAGCAACAACAAAAAAATTTGACAAAGAAGCGTTTAAGGAGATGGTACGGGAAAATGTAAAAACATTGTACCGTAAGACAGTAGACGAAGCGAGTCAGCAGCAGATTTTTCAGGCAGTCAGCTATGCACTGAAAGATGCTATTATTGATGACTGGCTTTCTACACAGGCGGCATATAAAAAATCTGGCGCCAAGACAGTATACTATATGTCGATGGAGTTTTTGATGGGGCGTGCTCTTGGAAATAACTTGATCAATATGACAGTTTATGATGAAGTGAGAGAGGCGCTTGATGAACTCGGATTTGATTTGAATGTAATTGAAGACCAAGAGCCGGATGCGGCTCTTGGTAATGGGGGACTGGGACGACTGGCAGCATGTTTCCTAGATTCTCTGGCAACGCTGAACTATCCGGCATACGGATGTGGAATCCGGTATCGCTATGGAATGTTCAAACAGAAGATCAAAGACGGTTATCAGGTAGAAACACCGGATAACTGGCTGAAAGATGGTAATCCATTTGAAATTCGCAGAGATGAGTATGCAAAAGAGGTACGTTTTGGAGGAAAAGTACGTTTTGAGCATGATGCTGAAACAGGAAGAGATAAATTTATTCAGGAAGACTTTGAGTCTGTACTGGCAATTCCGTACGATATGCCGATTGTAGGTTATAACAATCATGTAGTAAATACATTGCGAATCTGGGATGCAAAGGCAATCACAGACTTCCAGCTGGATTCTTTTGACAGAGGAGATTATCACAAAGCGGTAGAGCAGGAAAATCTTGCCAAGACAATTGTAGAGGTATTGTATCCAAATGATAATCATTATGCTGGAAAAGAACTTCGTCTGAAACAGCAGTATTTCTTTATTTCGGCAAGTTTGCAGGAGATTCTTGCAAAGTATAAACGTGAGCATAAAGATATTAAAAAATTGTATGAAAAAGTTGTTATTCAGATGAATGATACACATCCGACAGTGGCAGTTCCGGAATTGATGCATCTTCTTATTGACCAAGAAGGACTGACTTGGGAAGAAGCATGGGATGTTACCACAAAAACTTGTGCGTATACAAACCATACCATTATGGCAGAAGCGTTAGAAAAATGGCCGATTGACCTGTTCTCCAGACTTCTTCCTCGTATTTATCAGATTGTACAGGAAATTGACCGAAGATTTGTCAACGAGGTTCGGGCAAAATATCCTGGAAATGAAGAGAAAGTCAAAAAGATGGCAATTCTTTGGGATGGTCAGGTCCGTATGGCTAATATGGCAATCATCGCAGGATTTTCTGTAAATGGTGTAGCGCGTCTGCATACAGAGATTCTGAAAAATGAACAGCTGCGTGACTTCTATGAGATGATGCCGGAGAAATTCAACAATAAGACAAACGGTATTACACAGAGACGTTTCCTGGCACATGGAAATCCGCTTTTGTCTGACTGGATTACAAAACATATCGGAGATGAATGGAAGACGGATCTTTCACAGATTGAAAAGTTGAAACCACTTGCAGAAGATGAGCAGGCGAGAAAAGAGTTTATGCAGATCAAGTATCAGAATAAGGTACGCCTTGCAAAATATATCAAAGAGCACAATGGAATTGATGTAGATCCACGTTCTATTTTTGATGTACAGGTAAAACGTCTGCATGAGTACAAACGTCAGTTATTGAATATTTTACATGTTATGTATCTGTACAATCAGATTAAAGAGCATCCGGAGATGTCTTTCTATCCAAGAACATTTATTTTCGGAGCAAAGGCAGCGGCAGGATATCTTAGAGCAAAAGAAACAATTAAGCTCATCAATTCAGTAGCAGATGTTGTGAATAATGATAGAAGTATCAATGGCAAACTGAAAGTCGTATTTATTGAAGATTATCGCGTATCTAATGCTGAGCTGATTTTTGCGGCAGCAGATGTAAGTGAACAGATTTCAACAGCATCTAAAGAAGCTTCTGGTACAGGAAATATGAAGTTTATGTTGAATGGAGCGCCAACATTAGGAACTATGGACGGTGCCAATGTTGAGATTGTAGAAGAAGTTGGAATTGAGAATGCGTTTATCTTTGGATTAAGCTCTGAAGAAGTGATCAATTATGAGAATCATGGAGGATATAATCCAACAGATATTTATTTCAATGATTGGGAATTAAAACGTGTCATTGATCAGTTAATGGATGGAACTTATGCACATGGCGATCATAATATGTATAAGAACCTTTATAATTCTTTGTTAAATACACAGTGTACGGATAAGGCAGATACTTACTTTATCTTAAAAGATTTCCGTTCCTATGCAGATGCACAGAAGAGAGTGGAAGAAGCGTATCGTGATACTGACAGATGGGCGAAGATGGCAATGCTTAATACAGCATGCTGCGGTAAATTTACTTCAGACCGTACCATTGAAGAATATGTAAGAGACATCTGGAAACTGGAAAAAGTAACTGTGACACCACAGGAGTTTTAACAAAAGAAGAGTCAAGAGAAATTCTGCAAGGAGGTGCATTTTATGGGATATTATGAAAGTTATGATTATTCCAATTTAGGAAGTAATGGTATAGCAACGGTTTTGATGGTATATCTGCTCATATTTGTTGTATGGGGGATTTATTCATTGGTTTGTTATATTATAAAAGGGATTGGGTTGTATACGATTGCAAAGGATCAAGGAGAAGACTATCCTTGGCTTGCATTCGTGCCGTTTGCAAGAACTTATTTGCAAGGAGAATTGGGCGGAGAAATTGTTTTAAAAAAGAAATCCATCCGAAACCCTGGAATCTGGCTGATTGTGCTGCCATTTATTGAAGGTGCAGTCTTTATGATTTTTTATCTTCTATTGTTTGGAGTAATTGGTTTTAGCGCATATACTACTATGGGCTATTCAAACTCCTATATGGGAGCAGGCTCCATCGGAACAATTCTCTTTTTGACAGTATTATTTATCGTGGTGATTGTTGCAGGCAGCGCTGTGAATCAAGTATTGAAAGTAATGGTAAATCATCAGATTTTGGAGCGGTTTACTACCAAGAATATGTCTATTATACATGCCATATTTATGAGCTTGATTCCGTTGTATGAGCCATTGTGCTTATTTATTATGAGCAGAAGAGTTGCAACAAATATGGATGGAGTAAATTCCACATTTGAAGTACAGCGTGGTTTGATGGGGCAGGAGGCGGAAGTACAGCCGACAGAGGTGGTTCAGCCAGAGTCAGAAGTGCAGCTGGATTCAGAAGTTCGGCCGGCAGAGCCAGTACAGCCGGAGCTAGAAGTACAGCCGGTAGAGACAGTACAGCCAGTAGAGGCGGAACAGCCGGATTCAGAAGTTCGATCAGCTCCAGAAGTACAGCCGATAGAAGAATCAGATAAAGAAAATGAATAATGAAAAGAAACCCTTCATATCTTTTGGTATGGAGGGTTTTTTATGAAGTATCATGCAGTGAGATATCGGATTTGGCTGCAAAAGGTAAAATCCTTTGGTGCCTTTGTGGTCATTCTTTTACTTTTACCTTATGTAGTGACAGTGTTTGTACATGGAGCGGATTGGCAGGAAGGGATTCAACAAGAATGGTATGTACGGGTGATACAGCCGCAGTTGGATGGAACAAAAGAAAGTATGGTGACAGAAATTCCATGGGAAACTTATTTTATAGGGCTTCTGGCTTTGGAAAGTGAAGAAAATAGTGAGGTGGAGCTGTTAAAAGCGCAGGCAGTATTGATTCGGACTCGATTGTATCAACAGATGAAGGAAGATCCGCAGAGGGTGTTTTCGGAGCGGTATCTGCGTAGAGAAGAAATGGAGAAACGCTGGGGTGGACAAGAGTTCAAAACAATATATGAAAACTTAAAGCGTGCAATGAAGGAAACAGCGAATCAAGTCCTTTATTATGGGGAAAACTATGCGTGGACTCCGTATCATCAATCTAGCAATGGAATGACGAGGTCTGCAGAAGAAGTATTGGGGACAGATGCGTACCCATATTTGACAGTGCAGGAATGTCCATGTGATAAAGAGGCGCAGGAAGAGATTAGAACTTGTTCCTATAGTTATGAAGAAATACAAACAAAATGCCAGCCGTTTCTGATAGCAGTGGAAAAAGAAGAGGCGGAAAAAATCTATCGGTTTGAGGAGTTTGAAATCTTGTCTTATGATTCGGCAGGCTATGTAAAAGAGCTGCGGATTGGGAAAACAATCTGTACAGGAGATCAATTTCGAGATGCATTGGGATTGGCATCCAGTGATTTTTCTTTGCAGGAGCAGGAGGGAAAGTTGAGAATTACGACAACCGGGAATGGACATGGAATGGGAATGAGTCAGTGGACAGCAAATGAGATGGCGAAAGAAGGAAGTTCTTATGAAGAAATTCTGCAATTTTTCTTTGCAGGAACAGAGCTGAGAGAGGGAGAAGAAGTGAGACAAAAAATATAAGGATAAGATTGTTCGGAGTATGTATAAGGCATCACGTTTCTGGCAAAAATAGAGTCAGAGGTGATGAATATGAATAACAATGAAAAGCAATCCTTCCTGAAAGGAAAGGGCGCTGCCGTTGCGTTGGTTCTATGTTTTGTTGCAGTGATTGCACTTGTTGGAACATTTACTTTTCGCAATTATCGGAACAAAATGAATCAACAGCTGGCGCAGGCGGAAAAAATGACAAAAGAGGAGACCGAGGCAACAACGGGAAAAGATATTGTACTTCCGGAGGAAGAGAATACATTAGAGACAGAAGAAAATACGGAGGAGGAAAGCCAAGAAGAGGCTGCTGAACAGGAATCATCAGAGGAAACTGCCGGAAATGGGATGAATGTGTGGTTTGATGAAAACAGTACATTGGATTGGCCGGCAAGCGGAGCGGTACTGATTGATTACAGTATGGATCAAACGGTATATTTTCCAACATTGGAACAGTATCAATATAATCCAGCTCTGATTATTGGCGGGGAGACAGGAGAGATCATCAGCGCTGCGCAAGAAGGCATTGTATCATCGATTGAGCAGGAAGCGCAGACCGGATTGACAGTTACGGTTGATATGGGAAATGGGTATCAGGCAGTATACGGACAATTAAAGGAAGTACCGGTTGAAATTGGGGCATATGTAAATAAAGGACAGACTTTGGGGCATCTAAGTGAGCCTACAAAATACTATTCTGTAGAAGGTGCGAATCTTTATTTTGAATTATTGAAAGATGGAACCCCGGTAAATCCGATGGACTATATGGAAGGTTAAGTGAAAAGATGTCGATTAATCTGATTGAATGGATTATCGGCATCTTTTTCGTTGATGCGTATATGAAAAAAGGATGGAAAAATTTGCGATTAAAAATTAAAAAAAGGTGTTGACAATTTGGAGTATCTCGGTTATAGTATAAACATAGTAATCATTACTATTATCGTTATTGAAACGAAAGGGGGATTCCATTGGCGAACTTGAAATATAGTCGGCAGCGTGAATCCATCAAACAGTTTTTGGCAACAACGAAAGAACATCCGACTGCCGACACAGTATATATGCATGTGAGGGAAGAATTTCCTAACATTAGTCTGGGAACGGTATATAGGAATCTGAAGCTATTAACCGAGTTAGGGGAGGCGATCAAGATTACCGCTCCCGATGGCGGCGACAGGTTTGATGGATGCGTTCAGCCACACAATCATTTTTACTGCACAAGTTGCAGGAAGATACTGGACTTAGATTTAGATATGTCTAAGATTGAGCAGATCAATCAGGCGGCAGCTGAAAATTTTGAAGGGATTATAGAGTCCAGTAATACCATATTTTTTGGTCAATGCAGTGACTGCATTAAAAAGTCATAACAAATAAAAATCAGAAAAAGAAAAGGAGAACAGGAATTATGAAAAAATTTGTATGTACAGTATGTGGTTATGTTTACGAGGGAGAAGCAGCACCGGCAGAATGTCCACAGTGCCATGTTGGAGCTGACAAGTTCAAAGAGATGACAGGAGAAAGAGAATGGGCTGCTGAGCACGTAGTAGGAGTAGCACAGGGCGTTAGCGAAGATATCATTGCAGACTTGAGAGCTAACTTTGAAGGAGAGTGTTCAGAAGTTGGTATGTACCTTGCTATGGCAAGAGTTGCTCATAGAGAAGGATATCCGGAGATTGGTCTGTACTGGGAGAAAGCAGCTTGGGAAGAAGCTGAGCATGCATCTAAGTTTGCAGAACTTCTTGGCGAAGTTGTTACAGACAGCACAAAGAAAAATCTTGAAATGCGTGTAGAAGCAGAGAACGGAGCTACAGCTGGTAAGTTTGATCTTGCTAAGAGAGCAAAAGCTGCAAACCTTGACGCTATCCACGATACAGTACACGAGATGGCTAGAGACGAAGCTCGTCACGGAAAAGCATTCGAGGGACTTCTGAAGAGATACTTCGGCTAAGATTAGATTCGGATGAATCAATCCAGAGAATATATGAAAAAATAAGGTGTCAGCGTGCTGATACCTTATTTTTTTGTGTGCGCCTTGCGGCGCACGTCGCTAATGGGTGAAAGTCCCTAATCT
>ENA-UONQ01001148-UONQ01001148.1-human-gut-metagenome-genome-assembly--contig:-CS26-NODE-1148-length-24652-cov-6.771558_pt1 | contig 24652 bp, 22 predicted proteins | sample MGYA00242460_ERZ724007 | MGnify/ENA metagenome assembly ERZ724007
TACTGGATACAAAGGGATGGAAACCGGCCCGGCTGAAAACAGTTCCGCGCGACGCCCGGCTTGCATAATCTTTGTAATAGGTTATTTAAAAACGAAAAGACAATGAAACGACTGATTTTATTGGCGGCGGTGGCGTTTTTCGCCCTCCCCGCGGCAGCGCAGATGCAGGAGGCGTTCCCCAGCTACATTCAGGTCAACGGACGTGCCGAAAAGGAGATCGCGCCCGACGAATTCTACTTGCAGATCATCATCAACGAGCGCGACTCGAAGGGCAAGATTTCGGTCGAAAGCCAGCAGCGCGACATGATCGCCGCGCTCAAACGTGCCGGGGTCGATGTCGAGAAACAGCTCAAGATGGCCAACCTGTCGAGCGAGTTCTTCAAGAAAAACACCTCGGTGGCCACGGCCAAATACCAGTTGCAGCTGGGTTCCTCGGCGATGGTCGCCAAGGTGTGGCAGGCGTTGGACGGACTGGGCATTTCGAACGTCTCGATCCTGAAGGTCTCGCACTCGAAAATCGAACAGTATAAGGCCGAAGTGCGCGTCGAGGCGATGCAGAACGCCCGCCAGAGCGCCGCGACGCTGGCCGAAGCCGTCGGGCAGAAGATCGGCAAATGCTTCTACATCTACGATTCGAACAACAACGTGATGCCTGTTTTTTACGACAACATGGCCGTGATGCGCAGCGCCAAGGCGATGGGCGTCGCCGAGGATGCCGCTGCGGACGAACCGCTCGATTTCAAGACCATCAAGTTGCAGTACAACGTGCAGGCGAAGTTCGTGCTCGAATAGGACGGTTTCCGATTCTCTCGGGTGTCTTTCACCTCGCCTTGTCCGGGCTGAACGGGAAATGCGCTTGTGTGTCCCGTCCGGCCCGGACTTCGTTAAGGCGAAATTCCCTCCGCGATAGTCGCAGACGGCTCGCGGCGTCCGTCCGCCTCGTTCTTTGCGAGGTGCGGAACCCTCCGGCCTGCGGACCCGGCCGGCCGGTCCCGGCGTCAAATCCCCGTTCGTCGGCCGGAAGGTCCTGAAAATAAAACAATTCATCCGGGTTGAAAGCAAAGAGACTGAAAAAGTGCGATTCAGTAAGCGATTTCTGAAAATTTTAGTATCTTTGTAGTTCACCCCTGTAAAAAAGGAGGAGTTATGGAAAAGCAGTTTTGTTTCGATTATGAACATTACGCGGCGCTGTCGGAGCTTTCCGAAGCCGACCGCAGGCTGGTCGCCGAGGCCGAACGGGCCACGGCCAATGCGCATGCGCCCTACTCGAATTTCCACGTAGGCGCCGCCGCGCGTCTGCGCAGCGGGAAAATACTCTACGGCAGCAACTTCGAAAGCGAGGTCTATCCCGCGGGACTCTGCGCCGAGCGGTCGCTGATGTTCTACGCCCAGGCCAATTATGCCGACGATCCGATCGAGACGATGGCCATTGCCTCGAACCCCTCGGAGCGCGAATGCTATCCCTGCGGCCAGTGCCGGCAGGTGATGGTCGACGTCGAGCGTCGTCAGGGTTCCCCGATGCGGGTGCTGATGAGCGGCCACGGTACGGTGACGGCGGTCGATTCGGCCTCCAAACTGCTGCCTTTCACCTTTATTCTGTAATTTCCGACGATGTTCAACCCGGACGACATTCTCTACGAAGACAACCACCTGCTGATCGTCAACAAACGCTGCGGCGATCTGGTGCAGCCCGACCCGTCGGGCGAGAGCGCCCTCGAGGACCAGATCAAGGCCTTCATCAAACGGCGCGACGCCAAACCCGGCGAGGTGTTCCTCGGCGTGGTGCACCGCATCGACCGCCCGGTGAGCGGAGCCGTCGTTTTCGCCAAGACGTCGAAGGCGCTCGTCCGTCTGAACGAGATGATCCGCGAAGGCCGCATCCATAAGGTCTACTGGGCGCTGACCGAAGCCACACCCGATCCCGAGAGCGGCGAACTGCGCCATTATATCCTGCGCGACGGCAGGACCAACCGTTCGCGGGCCTGCGACGCCCCGAAGGGCGACGCCAAGGAGGCGCGCCTGCGTTACGCGACGCTCGGGGCGGGGACGAACTACACGCTGGTCGAGGTCGAACTGCTCACGGGGCGTCACCACCAGATCCGCGCCCAGCTCTCGAAGGTCGGGTGTCCGATCCGCGGCGACCTGAAATACGGCGCCCGGCGCTCCCTGCCCGGGGGCGGCATCTCGCTCCACTCGCGCCGTGTCGAATTCGAGCATCCGGTGCGCCGCGAGCCGCTCTCGGTCACGGCTCCCGTGCCTGCGGGCGACAACCTGTGGACCTATTTCGAAAACCTCTGAATATCCCTGCCATGCGATTGCTCATTCAGCGTGTAAAACACGCTTCCGTCGCTATCGGCGGCGATGTCCGCTCCCGGATCGGGGCGGGACTGCTGGTGCTGCTCGGCGTCGGGTGCGACGACACCGACGAGGACATCGAGTACCTCGCCGGAAAACTCGTGCGGCTGCGTATCTTCGACGATGAAGCCGGGGTGATGAACCTCGACGTGGTGCAGACAGGCGGCGAAATTCTGGTCGTGAGCCAGTTCACGTTGCAGGCCTCGACCCGCAAGGGCAACCGGCCGAGTTATATCAAGGCGGCCCCCGAAGCCGTTTCTCGCCCGCTTTACGAACGGTTTACGGCCCGGGTCGCCGAGCTGCTCGGCCGCGGGGTCGCCACGGGCGAATTCGGCGCCGACATGCAGGTCGAGCTGGTCAACGACGGGCCGGTGACGATCTGGATGGATTCAAAAAACAAGGAATAACATATTTATATCAAAATGAAGAAAATTTTTGCATTTCTGCTTCTGGGCCTTACCGTGGCCTTCGCCTCCTGCGGGGATGAAAAGACGGAGACCGGAACGGACTGGTTCCTGACGCCTGTGGCCGAGGTCAACGGCACGACGGTCGGATTGAGCTGCCAGACTCGTTTCGGCGAGGGCGTGCTCGAAAACACGAGCGTGGGTTTTTCCTATGCTGCCGTTGTCGACAATAAAATCGGCGCGTTTGCCGATGTGGCGGGTTCCGCGGTTGACGGCACCGGCATTGCCGCCACGCTGACCGGGCTTCAGCCCGAAACGAGCTACGTGGTTTTCGCCTATGCCGGCCTGTCGACCGGACGGGTTCAGAGCGCAGGGGCGGTCTTCAAAACCGGGCAGGACGACATGCCCGACCCCGATCCCGAACGGCCCGCTTTCGGAACTCCTGCGGCGTCGGGCGTGACCAAGACCGAGGCGACGCTGAACTGTACGTTCAATTTCGAAGATACGGCCGACTACGACGTCTATTTCCGGTATAAGCCGGCTTCGTCGGGCAGCTATGACCGGGTAAACGTTCCGACGGGAACGGGAACCAAGACGGCGGCCCTGACCGGCCTGACGCCCGGCACGACCTATGAATTCGCGCTCTGCGCCGACTGGGACGGGCAGACCTACACCAGCGCCGCGGCGACCTTCACCACCTCGTCGGACGGCGGTGGCGGAAATACGGGTTCGGCCAAGTATTCGGGCTGGCCCGAACTGGTTCCGGAGGACAAGTCAAACAGCGACTATCATTACGCTTACCACCTGTGCCCCGACCTTTCGGTAGGCGGCCACAAAGCGCGTAACTATACGGTCTGCTTCAGCGCCAAGCACCACTGCCCCGTCTGGGTGGCGGCGCCGCGTCATGCCTGCTACGAGGGCGACGCCAATCGCACGGATCCCTATGGCAAGGACCCGATCATTCTCTCCAGCATTCAGTATAACAGCAAGTCGACGGGCGGCGGCTGCAACAAGGGCCACATGCTCGGCTCGGCCGAACGCACCCGTTCCACGGCCATCAACAAGCAGGTCTTTTACTATACCAACATCGCTCCGCAGTACTCCTCGGGATACAACACCGGAGGCGGCGGATGGAATACGCTCGAGGACTGGATCGACGGCAAGGTCTGCCGCGATACGACCTATCTGGTCATCGGCACTTACTTCGAGTCCTATACCGATGGCTACGGCATGTCGGCCTCGCCCAAGAAGATTTCGTTCGGCGGCCGTAACGACGTGTCGTGCCCCACGATGTTCTACATCGCCGCACTGCGCACCAAGCGGGGCGACACCGGCAAATCGGTGCTGAACTGTTCGGCCGACGAACTGATGTGCGTGGCGTTCGTACGTGCGCACAACAACGGCCTCAAGGGCCAGAAGGTGACATCCCGAGAGCTGATGTCGATCTCGGACCTCGAAAAACTCACCGGGCACGCATTCTTCACCAACGTGCCCAACGCGCCGAAGAGTTCCTATAACCCTTCGGACTGGGGTTTGTAGCGATGACTTACCCGTGGGGCGATACGAGGCGGTTCAACTCCTATGCGGGGTACTTCCGCCGTCTGTTCGGCTGCCGGGTGCAGAAACTTTCCGTCGATGCGGGCTTCACCTGCCCCAACCGCGACGGGACGATCGGAGAGGGAGGGTGTACGTTCTGTAACAACGGAGCGTTCACCCCTTCTTATTGCATGCCCTCGAAGAGCGTCGGGCAGCAGATCGCCGAGGGGATCGAATTCCACCGCAACCGCTGCCGTTCGGCGCAGCGCTACCTGGTCTATTTCCAGGCTTTTTCCAACACCTACGCCCCGCTGGAGCGGCTGAAGAGGCTTTACGATGAGGCCCTCGCGCATCCCGGCGTGGCGGGAATCGTCGTCGGCACGCGCCCCGACTGCGTCGACGAGCGCAAGCTCGATTACTTCGCCGGGCTGGCCCGGGATCGGTATGTCGCCCTCGAATACGGCATCGAATCGACCTTCGACGCCACGCTCCGGGCCGTCAACCGGGGCCACGACTTCGCGTGCGCCCGCCGCGCCGTCGAGATGACCGCCGCGAGGGGCCTGCACGTCGGCGCGCACTTCATCCTCGGACTTCCCGGCGAGACCGACGCGATGCTGCTCGACCAGGTGGAGCGGATCAACGCCCTGCCGCTCACGACCGTGAAGTTCCACCAGTTGCAGGTTTTCCGCGCGACGCCGATGGCCGCCGAGTACGACGCCGCACCGGAGCGTTTCCGCTTCTGGGAGCCGGAGGAGTACATCGACCTGTTTGTCGAAATCCTCCGCCGGCTGCGTCCCGGCGTGGTCGTCGAACGTTTCGCCTCGGAGGCTCCGCCGCGCTACCATTACGGCCGCAACTGGGGCCTCGTGCGCAACGAGCAGCTGCTCGCGATGCTCGAAAAAAGATTGGAGGAACGCAATGTATACCAAGGCGAAATTTTTACTACCTTTGCCGCAGACAAACTTCGGCAGAGGTAGGCTGCGCCTCGGCAGAACGCGGGTGGACCCGGCTCTGCGTCCGGCCTGCGCCGCCTTTGCGGAGGCAAACCCCGAATAACCCCCTTCGTTATGAAACCCATCAATCCCGACATCGTGCTCAAACCCGTCAAGGAGTATGTTCTGATGGCTGTCGGCATGCTGATGTACTCTTTCGGCTGGATCGGCTGCATCCTCCCGGCCGGCGGCGTCGGCGGCGGCGCCGCAGGTCTGTCGCTCGTGCTGTGCAATGCGCTCTCGACGGCGGGAATCGACCTGCAGATCGGTACGATGGTTTTCATCATCAATGCCGTCCTGCTGCTGGTCGCCGGATTTATCGTGGGGTGGAATTTCGGTCTCAAGACCATCTTCTGCGTGGTGATCATCTCCTTGGGCATGAACTTCTGGCAGGAGGTGCTTCCCGATGGCAACTTCCTCGGGGTCGACAACCTGCTGGCCATCGTCATGGGCGGTATTCTGGCCGGCGCCGGCATCGCGCTCTGCTTCTCGCAGGGCGGCTCGACGGGCGGCACGGACATCGTGGCCATGATCATCAACAAGTACCGCACGGTCAGCTACGGCAAAATCCTCATCTACTCCGATTTCGTCATCATCGGTTCGGCCCTGCTGGTGGGCATGGGCATCAGCGCCGTGATTTACGGCTACGTGATGACGGCCGTCGTGGGTTACACGGTCGATATGATCATGGCCGGAAACCAGCAGTCGAGCCAGGTCTTCATCGTCACGCACGACTACGAGAAAATGGCCCAGGCGATCGTCGACAACGTCCACCGCGGGGTGACGCTCATCGACTCGCAGGGGTGGTATTCGAAAAAGGAGTCCAAAATCGTCATGGTGGTCTGCCGCAAGCGGGAGACCTCGATGATCCTCAAATTCGTCAAGACCATCGACCCCGAGGCCTTTATGACCGTCGGATCGGTCATGGGCGTCTACGGGAAGGGATTCCAGGCAATCGGGAAGGGCTGATGCAGCTCTACGCCGACATAGTTCTTCCGCTGGCGCAGCCCGTCTACACGTTTGCCGTGCCCGGAGGCACGGACGTCGCGGCCGGGCAGGCCGTGGCGGTGCAGTTCGGCGCACGCAAATTCTATACGGGCATCGTGTGGCGGGTCCACGACCGCCGGCCCGATTTCAAAACCGTCAAACCGATCCAGCGCGTGCTCTACGATGCGCCTCTGCTCTCGGCGCAGCAGATGTCGCTGTGGGAGTGGATCGCCTCGTACTACATGTGTTCCCTGGGGGAGGTGATGCGCGTGGCGCTGCCTGCGCTGATGAAACCTTCGGGCGACACGGAGGAGGAGTTCTCCGGCGACGAGTTCCGTCCCCGCACCGAGTGTTACGTGTCGCTGGCTGCGGAACTCCGCGACGAGGGGCGTTTTCACGAAGTCTGCGAGAAGATCGAACGGCGCGCCCCGAAGCAGTACGAGGCGCTGCTCGAGCTGGCTGCGGCCGGCGACGAGACGCGCATCGCGACGGGCGAGGTGGCCCGCCGCCTGCTCCGGGCCGATTATGCCGTGCTGCACGCCCTCGAGCGCAAGAAATACATCGTCTGCACCCAGCGCGAACGTTCGGTCGAGCGCGGCGAGTCGGCCTTCCGCCTTCCGGAGCTGACGGCGCACCAGCTGACGGCGCTGAACGCCCTGCGCGAACAGTTCGCCGCCGGGAAAACCACCGCTCTTTTGCAGGGCGTCACCGGTTCGGGCAAGACCGAGATTTACATCCACCTGATCGCCGAGGTGCTCTCCCGGGGCGGCGATGTTTTGCTGCTGGTGCCCGAAATCGCCCTTACGGCGCAGCTGATCGAGCGCATGGAGCGCATCTTCGGCAGCCGCGTCACCCCGTACCATTCCAAACTCACCAACCGCCGCCGCACGGAGACCTACCTGCGGCTGAACCGCTCCGACGGGGGCGAGTTCGTAGTCGGCGTGCGGTCGTCGGTCTTCCTGCCGCTGAAGCATTTGCAGCTGATCGTCGTCGACGAGGAGCACGACGCCAGCTACAAGCAGACGGAGCCTGCGCCGCGCTACAACGCCCGCGACTGCGCCGTGGTGATGGCGCGCCTGACGGGAGGCCGGACGCTGCTGGGCAGCGCCACGCCGTCGCTCGAAACGTGGCTCAACGCCGCGTCGGGCAAATACGGGCGCGCGGAGCTGACTGAGCGTTACGGCGACGCCCGCCCGCCCGAAATCCTCGTTTCCGACACCCTGCGCGCCGCCAGGCGCGGCGAGCGCAAGGCCCATTTCAACAAACTCCTGCTGGACCGGATCGGCGAGACCCTCGACCGGGGCGGGCAGGTGATGCTGTTCCAGAACCGCCGCGGGTTTTCGCCCTACGTCGCGTGCTCCGAGTGCGGCTGGACGGCCCGCTGCCCCCACTGCAACGTGACGCTGACCTACCACAAGGGCGGACGGAAACTCGTCTGCCACTACTGCGGCCATACGGAGGACGTGCCGGCGAAGTGCCCTTCGTGCAAGGTCACCGATGTGCTCCCGATGGGCTTCGGGACCGAGAAGGTCGAGGAGGAGATTTCCCGGATTTTCCCCGAAGCGCGGGTTGCCCGTTTGGACCGGGACAGCGTGACCTCCGAAAAGGCGTTCAGCGCCATCATCGCCGATTTCGAGGCCCGCCGGACCGATATTCTGGTCGGCACGCAGATGATCACCAAGGGTTTCGACTTCGCGGGGGTGTCGCTCGTCGGCATCCTCAATGCCGACAACCTGCTGAACAACCCCGATTTCCGGGCCGCCGAACGGGCTTTCCAGCTGATGATGCAGGTGGCGGGCCGCGCCGGACGGCGCGACGACGGGGGCGAGGTGGTGATCCAGACCTCCGAACCGGGGCATCCCGTGATCCGGCAGGTCGCGGCGGGCGATTTCGAGGGGATGGCCCGCGCACAGCTCGCCGAGCGCAAAGCCTTTTTCTATCCGCCCTATGCGCGGCTCACGTCGCTCACGCTGCGCCACCGCGACCCTTCGGTGCTCCGAAACGGGGTCATGGACCTCGCCGCACGCCTGCGCACCCGTTTCGGCCGCCGTCTGCTGGGGCCGATGACCCCGCCCGTCGACCGCATCCGCGGCGAATACCTCGTGGGCCTTCTGCTGAAAATCGAGAGCGGCGCCTCTTCGGCCCGCGCCCGCGAACTGCTCGCGGCCGAGCTGAAAACCTTTGCCGGAAACCCGGCGTTCAAGTCGATCACCGTCGTCGTCAATGTTGATCCTCAATGACCTCGTCCGCGATGTCGCGTCGCTGCTGTTCCCGCCCCGCTGCGCCGTCTGCGGGGAGCCGCTTGCGCGCGGCGAACGCACGGTCTGCACTTTGTGCCGCGTCACGGCGCCGCTGACGGGCTACTGGCGCGAGGCCGACAACCCCGTGGTGCGCCGATGCTGGGGCATGGTCCCCGTCTGTCAGGCTTCGGGCTTTCTGTTCTTCGTCCGCGCGAGCGGCTGGCGGCGGCTGATCCACGGCTTCAAGTACCGCGGGGCGTGGCGCACGGCCCGGGAGATGGGCGCGTGGTACGGGCGGTATCTGCGTGAAAGCGGACTCTACGACGACGTGGAGGTGGTCGTTCCGCTGCCGCTGCACCCCTTTAAGCGTTGCCGGAGGGGGTATAACCAGTCGGAATACATCGCCGAGGGGATCGCCGCGCAGTTGGGCGTGGAGGTCGACCGCCGCAGCGTCCGCCGGGTGCGCAACACCGCCAGCCAGGCCCTCAAGCCCCGCCGCGAGCGGGCCGGCAACGTCGAAGACGCCTTTGCGGTGCGCCGTCCCGAACGGCTCGCCGGGCGGCACGTCCTGCTGGTCGACGACGTGATGACCACCGGCTCGACGCTGCTTTCGTGCGCCTCGGCGATCCTGCGCGATGCGCCCGGCTGCCGCATCAGCATCGCCGCCCTCGCCGTCTCGCAGCGCGAACTGGGCGTGAAGGAGTAGGCGGCGATTCGAAAACTTATCAACAGGACGTTATTCCGGCCGCAGGCCGTGAACCCCTTCCGCGAAAGGGGTTTGGGGCAGGGCAGGCCCCGAAACGCGGCGGCCCGCCGGGGACCGGCATCCGGTCCGTTCCGGCATTCGGTGGCGGAAGCTGTGTTATAAACATAGTTTTCGACAAACCGGGGTTCCGCCCGGTTTTGATTTCTCCCCGCTTATGCTTACTTTTGACCTTTGAAAGAATCCGATTATCCATGGCGAAAGATTTTACACCCTCCTCCCGCAACCGGGAGGCGTTCGAGGCGATGACCGATACCGTCGGCAACGTACCCCCGCAGGCGGTCGAGCTGGAGGAGGCCGTGCTCGGTGCGCTGATGCTCGAAAAGGACTGCATCATCACCGTGCAGGAGTTCGTCTCCCCCGAGGCGTTCTACACCGAGGAACACCGCCTGATCTACAAGGCGATCAACGAACTGTCGATGGAGCTGAAACCCATCGACCTCTATACCGTGACCGAGCGGCTCAAGGCCAAGAAGGAGCTGAAGAAGGTGGGCGGTGCTTCGTACCTCGCGCAGCTGACCCAGAAGGTCGGTTCGGCGGCCAACGTCGAGTTTCACGCCAAGATCATCGCCCAGAAATACGTGCAGCGCGAGCTGATCCGCTCGGCGACCGAGATTCAGAAACGCTCCTACGACGAGTCGACCGACGTCACGGAGCTGATCGGTTACGCCGAAGGCGAGATCTTCAAGGTCGCCGAGGGGCACGTCAAACGTTCGGTGCAGTCGTCCAAGGACATCCTGGCCCGGGCGCTGATGCAGATCGAGGAGGCGTCGAAGAACACCAGCGCCTTCAGCGGCGTGCCGTCGGGCTTCATGGCTCTGGACCGCGTGACGCTGGGCTGGCAGCTGTCCGACCTGATCATCGTCGCCGCGCGTCCCTCGATGGGTAAGACAGCCTTCGTGCTCTCGATGGCCCGCAACATGGCCGTCGACCACGAGCAGGGCGTGGCGTTCTTTTCGCTCGAAATGTCCTCCGTGCAGCTGATGATGCGTCTGATCATCGCCGAGACGGGACTTTCGGGCAACGACGTCAAGTCGGGGCGTCTGACGCCCGAGCAGTGGCGGCACCTCGAATCGGCCACCAAGCCGTTGGGCACGGCGCCGTTGTTCATCGACGACACTCCGGCCCTTTCGGTCTTCGAGTTCCGCTCGAAGGCCCGGCGTCTGAAAATTCATAACGACATCAAGATCATCATCATCGACTACCTCCAGCTGATGACCGGCAATCAGGACACGAAGGGCAACCGCGAGCAGGAGGTGGCCTTCATCTCGCGTACGCTGAAGGCCATCGCCAAGGAGCTGAACGTGCCGATGATCGCCCTTTCGCAGTTGAGCCGCGCCACCGAAATGCGCGGCGGCTCGAAGCGTCCCCAGCTGTCGGACCTCCGCGAGTCGGGCGCCATCGAGCAGGACGCCGACATCGTGGCCTTCATCCACCGTCCGGAGTATTATGGCATCAACCAGGACGAGAACGGCATGCCCACGGCGGGCATGGCCGAGATCATCCTCGCCAAGCACCGTAACGGCGCGGTGTGCGACGTGAACCTGCGCTTCCTGAAGGAGCAGGCCCGCTTCGCCGACGTGGAGGACTCGATGCTGCCGCCCGCGCAGGCGGCGGAGAGCCAGCAGGCCTACGACGACTACGCCAGCGGTTCGAACAGCCAGCCGGGGACGTCGGGCCTCGGTGCGGCGATGGGCGGGGAGTTCGACGTCAACCGCTCGACGAAGATCGACGACGAAGCGCCTTTTTAGCCATGTTCGTTCGTACATTTGCAGGAGCGGTCGCCGGGATCGACGCCGTGGCGGTGACCGTCGAGGTCAACATCGCCGGCGGCGGTCTGGGCATGTACCTCGTGGGACTGCCCGACAATGCCGTGAAGGAGAGCGAACAGCGCATCCGGGCGGCGTTCGAGAACTCGGGCGAGCGGATGTCGGGCAAGAAGGTGGTCGTGAGCCTCGCTCCGGCCGACCTGCGCAAGGAGGGGTCGGGTTTCGACCTGCCGATCGCCGTGGGAATCCTCGCGGCGATGGGCCGCATCGACGCCGGGGCGGTCGCCGGGACGATATTCGTCGGCGAACTGTCGCTCGACGGCTCGCTCAAACCCGTGCGGGGTGTGCTTCCCGTTGCGGTCCGGGCGCGTTCGGAGGGGCTGCGGCGGGTGGTGCTGCCGGCGGAAAACGCGGCGGAGGCCGCGGTTGTCGACGGCATCGAGGTGATCGGCGCCACGACCTTGCGCCAGGTCGTCGGATACCTGAACGGCGAGGCGGAGATTGCGCCTGCCGTGCCGGCCGACGACGAACCGTTCGCCGCGGCGTCGACGCACTATGCGGAGGATTTCGCCGACGTGCGGGGCCAGACGCATGTGAAACGCGCGCTGGAGATCGCGGCGGCGGGAGGGCACAACGTCATCATGGTCGGTGCGCCGGGTTCGGGCAAGACGATGCTCGCACGGCGTCTGCCGACGATCCTGCCGCCGCTTTCGCGCGAAGAGGCGCTCGAAACGACTAAGATACACTCCGTGGCGGGCAAGGCGGGCGTGACGGGCGGGCTGATGACCCGGCGGCCGTTTCGCGCTCCGCATCATACGGCTTCGCAGGTCGCCGTGATCGGCGGCGGGCAGTCGCCCCGGCCGGGCGAGGTGTCGCTGGCCCACAACGGCGTGCTGTTCCTCGATGAGCTGCCCGAATTCGGGCGCAGCGTGCTCGAAGTGCTGCGGCAGCCGCTGGAGGAGAAGAAGATCGTGGTTTCGCGGGCCAGATACAGCGTCGAATACCCGGCGAATTTTACGCTCGTGGCGGCGATGAATCCCTGTCCGTGCGGCTATTACAACCACCCGACGAAGGAGTGCACCTGTTCTCCGGGGTCGGTGCACCGCTATATGGGGCGCATTTCGGGTCCGCTGATGGACCGCATCGACCTGCATGTGGAGGTGACGCCCGTGACTCCGCAGGAGTTGTCGGCGGCTGCGCCGGGCGAGGCGAGCGCTGCGGTTCGCGAACGGGTCATCCGGGCGCGGGCGGTGCAGGAGGCGCGCTTCGGCGGTGTCGAGGGGGTTCATACCAACTCGATGATGAACAGCGCGATGCTGCGCGAATACTGCCGTCTCGATGCGGCTTCGGCCGCGCTGCTGGAGCGGGCCATGGAGCGGCTGTCGCTCTCGGCGCGGGCCTACGACCGTATCCTGAAGGCGGCGCGCACGATCGCCGACCTGGCGGGACGCGCCGACATCGTTCAGGCGGACATCGCCGAGGCGATCAACTACCGGTCGCTGGACCGGGGGAACTGGGGACGATGATTCTGCCGCCCCGGCGGCAGAATCAATTAAGAATTAAAAATTAGATACGATGAAACGCATCATTCTTTCCGGAGGTGGAACCGGAGGCCATATCTACCCGGCCGTGGCTGTTTCCGCCGCCATGAAACGGCCGTTCGGCGGCGGGGGGGAGATTATCTTCGTCGGCGCCGCGGGCAAGAAGGAGAAGGAGAAGGTCCCGGCGCTGGGCTACCGCATCGTGGGTCTGCCGATCGCGGGCCTTCAGCGGCGGCCGGACTGGCGCAACCTCGCGGTGCCGTTCAAGGCGGTGAAGAGCATCCGGATGGCGAAGAGGATCATCCGCGACTTCGGGGCCGACGCCGTGGTGGGCTTCGGCGGCTATGCCAGCGCTCCGGTGCTGTGGGCCGCGCAGCGGATGGGCGTGCCGACCGTGATTCAGGAGCAGAACTCCTATGCGGGAGTGACGAATAAAATCCTCGCGAAGGGCGCGCGGCGCATCTGCACGGCCTACGAAGGCATGGAACGCTTTTTCCCGGCGGCGAAGATCTTGCTGACGGGCAATCCCCTGCGGGGCCGCTTTTCGAAGGAGGGCGCCGACCGCGCCGAGGCGTTGGAATATTACGGGCTGACGCCCGATCTTCCGGTGATCCTGGTGGTCGGCGGGTCGCTCGGCACGCGGTCGCTGAACGAGATGATGAAGGCATGGATCGTCGGGACGGACGGCAAGGCCCCCGTGCAGGTGATCTGGCAGACGGGCAAGTACTACGAGCGCGAAATGCAGGCCTTTCTGGCCGCGCACCCCGCCGCGCACGTCTGGCAGGGGGCTTTCATCGACCGCATGGACTACGCCTACGCCGCGGCCGATCTGGTCGTCTCGCGCAGCGGGGCCGGGACGGTCTCCGAGTTGTGCCTCGTTGCCAAGCCGGTGCTGTTCGTTCCGTCGCCCAACGTGGCCGAGGACAATCAGACCAAACACGCCCGGAGGCGAAGGGCGCGGCGGTGGTCGTTCCGGACGCCGAGTGCCGGACGAAGGCGATGCCGCGGGCCGTGGAGCTGCTGGCGGATCGGGAGACGCTGGCGGCGATGAGCCGCAATCTGGAGGTGCTGGCCAGGCCCGACGCCGCGGAAGATATTGTCAATGAGATTGTAAAGGTAATGAAGTGATGGAATACAAGAACGTCTATTTTCTGGGTATCGGCGGCATCGGCATGAGTGCGCTGGCGCGCTATTTTCTGCACGGGGGGTATGCCGTCGCGGGCTATGACCGCACGCCTTCGCACCTGACCGGCGAACTCGAAGCGGAGGGCGCGGCGGTCCACTATGAGGACGACGTGCGGCTGATCCCCGAAGGATTTCTCGACCCGAAGAAGACGATGGTCGTCTACACCCCGGCCGTGCCGCAGGATCACGGCGAATACCGCTATTTTCGCGAACACGGTTTCTGCGTCGAGAAGCGTTCGCAGATGCTGGGGCATCTTGCGGAGGGCAAATACGTGATGGCCGTGGCGGGCACGCACGGCAAGACCACCACTTCGACGATGGTGGCATGGCTCAACCGCGCGCTGACGGGCGGCGGCTCGGCTTTTCTGGGGGGCATTTCGAAGAATTTCGGCGGCAATCTGGTGCTGGGCGACGGCGGGCGACTGGCTGTCGAGGCCGACGAGTTCGACCGGTCGTTCCTGCGGCTGTATCCCGACGTGGCGGTGGTCACCTCGGCCGATGCCGACCACCTCGACATCTACGGGACGCACGAGGCGGTGAAGGAGGCCTTCTCGCAGTTCGTGCGGCAGATCCGGCCGGGCGGCTCGCTCATCATCAAGCGGGGTGTCGACATCGTGATCGACAACCCCGGGATCGCCGTATACCGTTATTCCTACGACGAGCCGTGCGATTTCTACGCCCGCAACGTGCAGCTGCTCGAAGGGGGGCATTACCGTTACGACCTGGTGACACCCTCGGGCGCGTTCGAGGGGTGCACGCTGGGCGTTCCGGGGTGGGTCAACATCGAAAACGCGGTCGCGGCCGTCGCTTCGGTGTGGTGCGCCGCGAAGGCCGGAGGAACTCCGCTGGATGCCGATAAGCTGCGCGGCGCGCTGGCCTCGTTCTCGGGGGTGAAACGGCGTTTCGAGTTCTATGTCAACACCCCGAAGCAGGTCTATATGGACGACTACGCCCACCATCCGCGCGAGCTGGCCGCAACGCTCACCTCCGTGCGGAAGATGTTCCCCGGGCGGCGGATCACGGCGCTATTCCAGCCCCACCTCTACACCCGTACGCGCGACCTCCATGCGGAGTTCGCCGAGGCGTTGTCGCATGCCGACGAAGTGGTGCTGCTGCCGATCTATCCGGCGCGCGAGGAGCCGATTCCGGGCATCACCTCGGAGATCATCGCCCGACGGGTCGCCGCGCCGTGCCGTATCGTCGACCGCGACCATTTGGCCGACGAGGTGGCCGCGATGGACACCGACGTTGTGATCAGCTTCGGCGCCGGCAATATCGACGCCTGCTGCCCCGCATTGGCGGAGCGATTAAAAATGAAAAGCTAAATATTAAAAATACAGGCATCTGTTTTTGGCATTTTCGTTTCCGGCTGGAGTTGATGAGGTCTCTTTTGCTTGACAAAAACGACTTCTTGCGTGGCTTGGAATCTGCCTGAATGATTTTTCATAATTTTTAATAGTGATGTCCCGCTACCTCCGATACACGCTTCTGACCCTGCTGTGGGTCGCCGTGGCCGCATACATCGTCTTTGCGGCCTCGGCGGTGCGGCGCGTGCGCAGGACGGGTACGGTCGGAAAGCTGGAGATCGAGGTGGTGGACAGCTCTTCGCAGGGACATCTGGTCTCGGCGGCGATGGTCCGCCAGTGGATTTCACATGCCGGAATCAAGACACTCGGCACGGCAGTTGATGCGGTGGACCTGACGGGTATCGAACGACTGATCGCCCGCAACGGATTCGTGGATAAAACGGTTGCCTATGTCTCCTACGGGGGAACGCTGCACATCGAGATCAGCCAGCGCAAGCCGCTGGTGCGCCTGCTTACCGACGGCATGAACGCCTATGTGACCGCCGAAGGCTATGTCTTCGCCGCGCCCCGCGCCTCGTCGCTCTACGTGCCGGTGGTCACCGGCAGTTACCGTCCTCCCTTCCCTGCATCGTACGTCGGGAGCGTGCGAGAGCATATCGACCTGCGTCTCGGCGAGATCGACGAACGCATCGCCGAACTCGAACGCGAGAAATACCCCCTCTACCGGCGTGAGATGGAGAACGACCGCAACATTTCGGCCCTGCGCCGCATGCGCATCAAGCGGCAGTGGTGGCGGCTGGAAGGTTCGCGGGAGTTCGATGCGCGGGTCGACGCGCTGCGCGAGAAAAAAGCCGGCCTGCGCCGCACCTACCGCTACCGGGCGGGCGTGATCCGCGAGGAGATCGAGCGTATCGCCGGGTTGCAGGAGGCCGAGCGGCGGAAACAAAAAAAGTTGGAGAAAAGCTACGAAGATTTCATGAAACTCCTTACCTTTGTAGAAACTGTCGAAGACGATGATTTCTGGAGGTCGGAAGTGGTGCAGATCACCGCGAAAACGACCCCCAGCGAAGCATTGGAGGTGGAACTTACGCCCCGCAGCGGCCGCTTCGCCGTGCTTTTCGGCCGGCTGGAGGACGTGGAGCGCAAGTTCGACAAACTGTTGCGGTTTTACCGCAGCGGCCTCTCGTCGATCGGCTGGAGCGAATACCGCACTATTGACATCAGATATAACGACCAGGTGGTTTGCAAGAAGTAAAAGGATTATACCGTGGAAAAAAAGAATTATACCGTTGCCGTCGATTTGGGCTGCTCGTCGGTCGTGGTGGCCGTCGGGGAGAAGACGCCCGAAGGCCTGCTTGACGTGGCGTGTGTCGTCACGAAGCCCGTCGAGGGAGTCAATGCGGGCCGGATCGAGAATATCGAACTGGTGAGCCGCGCCATCCGCGAGGCCGTGTCGGAGGCCGAGCAGCAGCTCGGAATCCGCATCACGGAGGCGTATGCCGGTATCTCGGGCGACTTCGTGCGCTGTGCGCGCCATACCGACCATGTCTTCGTCTACGATCCCCAGAACGGCGTCAACCAGAAGGACGTCGATGCGCTGTTCGACCGCATGCGCAACGTGCAGGCCCCCGACGACGAGACCATCATGGAGCGCGTGCCCCAGAACTACATGGTCGACGACAACCAGGAGGTGCGCAATCCCGTGGGTTCGTTCGGCAAGAAACTTTCGTCGACGTTCAACTTCATCCTTTGCCTCAAAACCCCGATGCAGCGTCTCGATATGGCCCTGAAACGCCTCGGCATCAAGATGCTGGGCGTCATGTCCGACGCGCTGGCGACGCCCGAAGCGGTGTTGCTGCCCGATGAGAAGGAGGAGGGCGTGGCCGTGGTCGACGTCGGCGGCGGCGTCACCGACGTGACGGTCTATTACCGCAACGTGGTGCGTTACGTCGCTTCGATCCCGATGGGCGCATCGGCCATCAACCGCGACATCCGCACGATGAGCGTTCCCGAGAAACACGTCGAGAGCCTCAAGCAGAAATACGGTTCGGCGGTCGCCGAACTGGCTCCCGAGGACAAGCTGATCCGCGTCAACGGCCGTACGGCCCGCGAGGCGAAGGACATTCTGCTGCGCAACCTGGCCACGGTGATCGAGGCCCGCGCCACGGACATCGCGGAGTTCGTGCAGCAGGAGATCAAGGATTCGGGATACGCCGGGAAACTGGCCTACGGCATCGTGCTGACGGGCGGTTCGGCCAAATTGAAGGACCTCGACGAACTGTTCCGCCGCGTGACGGGCATGGACGTGCGTGTCGCTGTGCCCGAGACGGGAATCACCGGGGAGTCGAAGGAGAAGGTTGCGGACGCCGCTTTCTCGACCGCCGTGGGCATCCTGCTCAAGGGGGCCGAACTGGGCGGCTGCGCCGTCATCGAGCACCCCGCGGCTCCTCGTTCCGAGCCGCACCGGCCTTTCACGCCGCCGCAGCCCGCAGCGGGCGGGTTCAAGGCTCCGCAGCCGCGTGCTGCCCAGCCCTATACGCCTCCCGTGCCGGCTTCGGAACCCGATTCCGGGGTGCCGGCCGGAGCCGAAGCGGCCGGACGGCCGGACGAAGAGCGTGCCGACGAGCCGCCGGTGATCGAACCGAAGCGCAGCCGCAACTGGGGTGCGATCTTCCAGAAGACCTTCGACAAAATCAATAAGAGTTTCTCGGCCGCCGAGGACGAAGAGATTTAGACATACCGGGGAATACGGAAGGCGATGGACGAATTGATGGCAGAGATACAGGTTCCGCGGGACGAATCCTCGTTGATTATGGTGATCGGCGTGGGCGGCGCAGGCTGCAATGCCGTGTCTAACATGTGGCATGCGGGAGTGAAAGGCGTCACCTATCTGGCCTGCAATACAGACCGGAAATCTTTGAATATCAATCCCGTCAGCAATAAGGTCCGCCTCGGGACCGAAGGCCTTGGGGCCGGAAACCGTCCCGAACGGGGGCGGGATGCGGCGATCGCTTCGTTGGAGGACATCCGCCGTTATCTGATGGAATCGGGTTGCCGGATGGTGTTCATTACCGCCGGCATGGGCGGAGGAACCGGAACCGGAGCGGCTCCGGTCATCGCCAAACTGGCCAAGGAGATGGAAATGCTGACGGTAGGTATTGTCACTTCGCCGCTGGTGAGCGAGGGAAAACGGCGTTGGAAACAGGCCATGGAGGCTATCGCCCAGTTGGAGCAGAATGTCGATGCGCTGTTGGTGATCGACAATGACAACGTGGTGCGGGCTTATGACGATCTTCCGCTGCATGAGGCTTTCAGCCGCGCCGACGATGTGTTGAGCACAGCTACGCGGGGAATTGCCGAGATCGTGACCCGGGAAAGCGACTTGGTGGGCGTTGACTTCGCCGATGTGGCCGAAGTGATGCGCAATTGCGGCCGGGCGCATATGAGCGTGACTTCGGCATGCGGTGAAAACCGGGTCGACAAGGTTCTGAAAGCGTCGCTTTGCTCCCCGTTATTGGGTCATCAGGAGATTACCGGGGCGAAAAATATCCTGTTGAATTTTTCGGTTCCGGACTCCGATGAACTGAAAACCCGGGAGGTGAAGCAGGTGCTGGACCTTATTCAGCGTTATGCCAATGGCGATCGGAAGAATGTGGGATTGAGTGAAACCAATATCATTTGGGGGACGAGTATCAATCCGCAGATGGAGTCGGGTACTTTGGAACTGGTGATTATAGCTACGGGATTCGAGGTCCCGGATACGAATCCCGGCGTTGCCGGATGGGAGGATGGTCCGTCACGGACGAGGGCGCATGTTTTTGCCGTGTCGGAAAATCCCGAACGCCCGGAAATCCCGGAAAAAGGGCGGGAAGAGCCTGTGATGGCCGGCGACGGTGAGACTTTGCAGGGCGTATGGGGTGAACTGTCCCGAAAGGTTTCGGGTTGGGTTGGCCGGGTTTTCGAGGGAGAGGACACCCCCATGGAGTGACGGAATTCCGGAATAAATTGAGTTAAGGAGATAAAGAATCAAAGGATATGACAGACGAATTGATGTCGGAAATCAAGGTCCCGCGCACGGACGGCTCGATCATTACGGTGGTCGGCGTCGGCGGCGCAGGGGGCAATGCCGTAAACCATATGTGGAACCTCGGGATCAGGGGCGTTACGTTCATGGTCTGCAACACCGACCAGCAGGCGCTCGACAAAAGCCCCGTTGAGCGGAAGATCCGCCTCGGCTCCGAAGGTCTCGGAGCCGGGAACGATCCGGAGAACGGCCGCCGCGCGGCCGTCGAGTCGCTGCCCGAAATCCGTCAGGTGCTCGAAGAGGCCGGTACGAAGATGCTCTTCATCACCGCCGGCATGGGCGGCGGAACGGGCACGGGAGCATCGCCCGTCATCGCCAAGCTGGCCAAGGAGATGGGGCTGCTGACCGTGGCCATCGTCACCTCGCCGCTGGCCGTCGAGGGCAAGATCCGTTACGAACAGGCGTTCCGCGGTATCGAGGAGCTGCGCCAGAACACCGATTCGCTGCTGATCATCAACAACGAAAACATTCTGGAAATCTACGGCCGCCTCTCGCTGAAGCAGGCTTTCGGCAAGGCCGACGACATTCTGGCCTCTGCGGCCAAGGGTATCGCGGAGATCATCACCGTCGAGAGCGATCTGGTGAACGTCGACTTCGCCGATGTCTCGAAGGTGATGCGCAACAGCGGCCGGGCGCATATGGCCGTGGCTACGGCCGACGGCGACAAGCGCGCCGAGGCGGTGGCCGAAGCGTCGCTGCGCTCCCCGCTGCTGGATCACAACCTGATTTCGGGCGCCAAGAACATCCTGCTGAATATTTCGGTGTCGGACGCCGACGCCCTGATGTACGAGGAGGTGGTGCAGATTCTGGAGTATATTCAGGCCCACGCCAGCGTGCAGGACGACAACGGGGTGATCCACAACGCCAACATCATCTGGGGTACGAGCGAGAAGCCGCAGTTGGGCAATTTCATCGAGCTGGTGGTCGTGGCCACGGGATTCGAAGGCGACGCGCAGCCCGGCGTGATGAAGCAGATCATTCCCCCGGCCCGCACCGTCGAACCGGCCGTCAAGGAGACGTCCGCCGCGGCACCCGTGCTGGAGCCGATCAAACCCCTGCCCCCCAAACCCGCCCAGCGTCAGCCCGAACTGGTGATGCTCGGCGCCAAGCCGACCCGTTACAGCAACATCGACACCCTGCTGGCCAAACCCGCCTACCAGTCGCGCAACTCGAAGTTCATCGTGCGCGTCCCCGGCAGCCGCAAGGAGGTGCTGAAGGACGATACGACCGATGCCCAGGCGCAGAAAGAGGAGTCGCAGGGCGGCTCGTTATTCGATTAACTAACCGATTTTCAATTTGGAAGACGCGCATTCCTGGATTACGTTCAACGGGTTTTCACCCCATATCGCCGTGCTTTGCGCGGTGACGCTCTGCCTGTTGTGTGTTTCGGCGCTCGTTTCGGGGGCCGAGACTTCTTTTTTCTCCCTCTCGCACAATGACATACGCCATTTGCAGAGCCGCAGAAGCGCATCGGCCGCCGCCATGCTGCGGCTGCTGGCGAACGTCGACCTGCTGCTGGCCACGATCCTGGTGGTCAACAATCTGGTGAATATCTGCATCGTCATCCTCACGGCCGGGATCATCGACTCGGTCTTCACTTTCCTGCGGTTCGAGTTCCTGTTCAAGACCGTGCTGGTGACTTTCCTGCTGCTGCTTTTCGGCGAGATACTGCCCAAAGTGCTGGCGCAGACGATTCCCCTGCGCTTCGCCTCGATGGTGGCCCGTCCGCTGCTGGTGCTGCGGTGGGTTTTCTATCCGCTCTCCTATGCGCTGGTCCGCACGAGCAGCCGTATCAGCGAAAAGGCCGCGCACAAGAGCGAGATTTCGCTCGACGAACTGGCCGACGCCGTCGACATGACGCAGAGTTCCAGCCCCGAAGAGCACGTGATGCTTTCGGGCATCGTCAACTTCGTCAATACCGAAGTGCAGGAGATTATGAAACCCCGTGTGGACATCACGGCGCTCTCCATGACGGCCGATTACGAGACGGTCAAGAGGACGATCATCGAATCGGGCTTCTCGCGCATCCCGGTCTACGAGGAGGATGTGGACAATATCCGCGGGACGCTCTACGTCAAGGACCTGCTGCCCTACATCAACAACGGCGGCGATTTCGCGTGGCAGCAGTTGATCCGCAAACCCTATTTCGTCCCCGAGCACAAAAAGATCAACGACCTGCTGGCCGACTTCCAGTCGAACAAGGTCCACATGGCCATCGTCGTCGACGAGTACGGTTCGACGCTGGGGCTGGTGTCGCTCGAAGACATCATCGAAGAGATCGTCGGCGAGATTTCCGACGAGAGCGACAACGACGAGTGCTTCTACACGCGGCTCGACGCCAAGAGCTATATTTTCGAGGGAAAGACCCACCTCGGGGATTTCGAGCGTATCCTCGACATCGGCGAGGACGTTTTCGCCGACGTCCGGGGCGAGGCCGAAACCCTTGCCGGGCTGATGCTCGAACTCAAACGCGACTTTCCGCGCAAAGGCGACGTCTTCACTTCGCACGACCTGCGTTTCACGGTGCAGGAGATGGACGGCCACCGGGTCGATAAAATCCGCGTCGACCTTCAATGATTCCGGCCCTGTGGACATCGCCGCCGCTGACGGCCGAAGAGTCCGCCCGGTGGACGACTTCCGAAGAACGTGCCGCGGCAGCCGGGTTCGTGTCGGAACGCCGCCGGGCCGAGTTCCTTACGTGGCGGGCCGTGGTGCGCTGCGAACTGGGGGACGACGTCGGGATCGCCTACGATGCGCTGGGCGCCCCGGTGCTGACGAACCGGGCTGTCCATATCTCCGTAGCCCATTGCGCCGGCCGCATCGCGGTCTGCGCCTCCCCGGAGCGTTGCGCCGTGGACATCGAACCCGCAACGCGCGATTTCAGACGCGCCGCGAGCCGCTACCTGACGCCTGAAGAGGAGGCCCTTTCCGACGACCCGCTTCTGCCGGGGATCGTCTGGTGTGCAAAAGAGACGCTCTACAAGTATGCCGGACGCCGGGAGCTGGATTTCCGGAGGGATCTGCACGTCGTGCGGCTCGACCTTGCTGCCGGGACGCTGGCGGGACGGATCGGAAACGGAGAGCCGGTCAGGCTCTCCGTCTCTCTGGACGAAGGTTTTATCCTCGTATATATTCTTTAGAATGCTTCCGAGGCGGTGAACAGGAACGCCGAGGATCGCTTGCGGTCCCACGGCAGATTCTGGTTGCCGAAATTGCCCCAGCCGTAATCGAGGCGGATGTTCATGCGGTTCTTGAATTCGAAGCGGTAGCCGCAGCCGAAACTGCAAAGCGTGTTTCCCCAGCGGAATTTCTCCGTGCCCCAGACCTGCCCGCCGCCGATCCATCCCACGATGCCGTGGCGGCGGTAGATTTTCTGCCGCAGTTCGATCTGCGTTTCCACCAGTTTTTTGTCGCGGTAGCGTCCCTCGTAGTAACCGCGCATGCGTTCCATGCCGCCCATTTTGGCGTACATGTGCCACGAGGGGGTTCCGGTCGTGGCGTCGGCGTAGAGGTCGCAGGCCAGCACGGCCCCTTTCCAGAGTTTCTGGTAGAAGTCGAAGGTCAGCGTGAAGCGTCCGAACGTGCGGCGCGTGTTTCCCAGCCATTCGGGATACCATTTGGCCTCGGCCTTGATGAAGATGCCCTTCGAGGCGTTGAACGTCACGTCGCGCGTGTCGTACTGGGCGAAAAGCCCGACATTGGCGTTGAAGGCGTTGGGCTTGTCGCCCGTCGTGGCGATGTAATTCGAGAACGGGTCCTGTTTCGCAGGGTCGTAGCGTCCCTCCTGCCAGAGGTTGTAAAGCTCGCCCATCTTGCCGCCCGGAACCGGTTTTCCGGCTGCTACGTCAGCTTCGATCCGCTGCATGTATTCCACCATGCCGGAACTCTTGTACTTGGCTCCGGAGTAGTCGATGCCGCCGCTGACGCCGATGTAGAAGCGGCCCACGAGCGAGGTGCAGTAGGAGATGCGGAAGGCGCCCATCGTCGTAGTGAGGTCCTGGGCGTAACCCTCCTTGCCGGCGTTGTAACCCACGCCGTAGAAGGCGCCGGGGAAGTAGACGAATGCGCCCGAGTAGCTCAGCCGCTGTTTGTTGTGGTTGTAGATGTTGTCGCCCGAAAAGCGCAGCAGCACGAATTTCTCGGTCGTGAAGTTGCCGTAAATCGAAATGTTCGACGGTGCGGTGACCGAGTCGGTGCGGTCGAGCCGGTAGAGTCCCGCCAGCAGGAATCCGATGCCGAAGCCTACGTCCGAGGAGTAGTTGGGTCCCGGGGCGATGCTCCAGTCGATCTTCTTTTCGAAGGTGCGGTCCACGTTCGAACGGCTGTAATAGTCGATGATGCGGCGGATCAGCCCCGGACGTTTCACCGGAGCGGCGAGGGCTGAAGTGTCGGCCATCCGGACGTGCCTGGCGTTCGGGTGCGCCTCGGCCTGTCCGATCTGTGAAAGCGTAGTTTCGGTCGATGGGAAATTCTCCTTCGAGGTGTCCTTGTTCTGGGCCGACGCGCGCAGCGCGGCTGTCGTCAGCAAAACGGTGAGGAGAAGGAAACAGGTCTTTTTCATGAATTTGGAGCTCGGAGTCGACAGCAAAGATAACCAATATTTCCGGTTGCGCAAAATGAACAATCCCAACCTCCGGAAGTAGTAACGAAACGGGTAAAAATTCCTACCTTTGCGGCAATTCAAACAATTGCCGCCCATGGAAATCGCCGCACCGCAACTGCTCCGGGAGTCAGCAGCGTCCGCTGATCCCGTTCGGATGACCCGTGACGAGGAGATCGCCGACGCTTCGTTCCGCGCTGCGGACTTCGCATCGCTCGACCGCGAGCACCTTTCGGTGCAAGGATGCCTCTTCACGGGCTGTCTCTTCGCGGGGAGCGTGCTTGCCCGTTCGCAGTTTTCGGACGTGGTTTTCCGCAACTGCGATTTCTCGAACGCCGACTTGCTGGGGTGCAGTCTCCACCGCGTACGGTTCGCCGACTGCAAACTTTCGGGAACGAATTTCGCCGAAACCGCGCTCAACCACCTGCTGTTCGAACGTTGCAAGGGCGAGTTCGCCAATTTCGCCTTTTCGCGGCTGCGCACGGTGCGTTTTGCGGGCTGTCCGATGCATGGCGCCGCTTTCGGGGACTGCCGTTTCGAACGTGTCGAGTTTGCGCAGTGCGACCTGACACAGGCCGAATTCTTCGGCACCCGCCTGCGCGGACTTTCTTTCGCCGATTCGGACATCCGCGGCATTCGCGTTCGCGAGATCGGGTCGTTTGAATTGAAAGGATTGAAAATTAGTCCATTGCAGGCTGTTGAGCTGGCCCGTCTGCTGGGCGTCGAGATCGAAGAATCGAGATTTATTCAAAAAAATTACAAATTTTATAAAAAATCTTAATAAAAAATTTGGAAGTTTGGTTTCCGCGCACTACTTTTGTCCTGTCTTAAATGATAAAATATTTTAAGAATTAATTAAAATTATTTAGTATGAAAGCAAGGATTAACG
>ENA-UONQ01001149-UONQ01001149.1-human-gut-metagenome-genome-assembly--contig:-CS26-NODE-1149-length-24636-cov-4.017900_pt1 | contig 24636 bp, 26 predicted proteins | sample MGYA00242460_ERZ724007 | MGnify/ENA metagenome assembly ERZ724007
TGTTATTCTTTTTAGTCACAGTGTTTTCTACAGTGTGAACAGTCCCCACAGCAGCCGTTTCTATCGTTGCAATTACAGCCTTTTTGCCAGCCTCGGAATGCCGCAACTGCCGCAGCGGCAATAACGAGGAGTAAAACCCAGTCACATATCCGCATCACAGGATACCTGCCAGAGTATAGACAATAAAGGCCGTGATCCAAGCCACACAGCACTGCATAAGCACAACGCCTACCGTTTTCAGGGTAGAACCAAATTCCCGACGAATGGTAGCCACTGCTGCGATACAAGGAGTATACAGCAGCGTGAACACAAGAAAGCTGATGGCGGAACGGCTGGCAAACAACGTTGTAAGTGCCGCACCACCCAACAGGACTTTCAGCGTGCTGACAACGGATTCCTTGGCGATAAAGCCGGAGATCAAGGAAGTGGCGCAGCGCCAATCCGCAAAGCCAAGAGGAGCAAATGCCGGAGCAATCCATCGCCCAATCAAAGCAAGAAGGCTGTCGGCACTGTCGCTCACAACGTTCAGCCGGGTATCAAAGCTCTGAAGGAACCAGATGATGATCGTCGCCAGAAAAATTACGGTAAACGCCCGCTGCAAAAAATCCCGTGCCTTTTCCCAAAGCAGCAGAGCAACACTCTTGAGACTCGGGAGGCGATAATTGGGCAGTTCCATGACAAAGGGTACTGGCTTACCGCGAAATACTGTCTGATCCATGATAAGAGCGGCAACAATGCCGATCGTGATACCCAGCAAATACAGTGACATCATCACCAAGGCCTGATACTTCTGGCAAAAAGCAGCGGTGAAGAAGGCATAAATGGATATTTTGGCAGAACAGCTCATATAGGGTGTCAACAGAATTGTCATTTTCCGGTCCCGGTCTGAGGAAACAGTTCGGGTAGCCATGATGGCTGGTACAGAGCAGCCGAAGCCGATCAGCATTGGCACAATGCTGCGGCCGGACAATCCAATTTTTCGTAAGGGCTTGTCCATCACAAAGGCAACACGAGCCATATAACCTGTATCCTCCAGAATTGACAGGAAGAAGAACAGCGTCACAATAATGGGCAGAAATACCAGTACGCTGCCGACACCGGCAAAAATACCATCGATAATCAGGCTATGTACCACAGGATTAATACCATAAGCCGTTAAAGCATGATCTGCCACAGTAGTTAAGGCACTGACTCCAACCTCTAACCAATCGGATAGCCGCTGCCCAATAACATGAAAGGTGAGATAGAAGGTCACGAGCATGATTGCCAGAAAGGTTGGAATAGCGGTATACCGACCGGTAAGGATCCGGTCAATTTTCATAGAACGGGCGTGTTCCCGACTCTCGTGGCATTTTACAACGGATGCTTCTACTACTCCTTCAATAAAGCTATAACGCATATCCGCCAGAGCGGCATTGCGATCCAGACCCGTTTCGGCCTCCATCTGGACAATACAGTGCTCCAAAAGTTCCTTTTCGTTTTCATCCAATCCCAGTTGATCGGCTAAATCGTCACCGCCCTCAATCAGCTTGGCGGCACAAAACCGTGCTGGGATGCCGATACGGTCGGCATGATCTGCAATCAGATGCACGACCGCATGAATGCAGCGGTGGACAGCGGAAGTTTCTGAGCAAAAATCTGTAACTTTAGGAAAAACTTTCCTGCGGGCCACAGTTATTGCCTGATCTACCAGTTCACTAACGCCCTCGCCCTTAGCCGCAGCGATAGGCACCACGGGAATCCCGAGGGCACTGCTCATCTTTTGTACATCAATAGAGCCGCCGTTGGCGCGCACCTCGTCCATCATGTTCAGCGCCAGTACCATAGGGACTCGCAGTTCCAGCAATTGGAGCGTTAAGTACAGATTTCGCTCAATGTTGGTGGCATCCACGATGTTAATGATACCGTCTGGCTTCTGGTTAATGATGAAGTCCCGAGTAACGATTTCTTCCTGTGTATAAGGCCGCAAAGAATAGATGCCCGGCAAATCAACCACAGAGCAAGCTTTTTCATCCCGCATTTCGCCCATTTTTTGATCGACTGTAACGCCGGGGAAGTTACCAACATGCTGATTAGAACCGGTAAGGGCGTTGAATAATGTGGTTTTTCCGCAATTTTGATTACCAACAAGTGCAAAGGTCATTTGGCATCCTCATCCACTTCGATTTTTTGAGCCTCCTCTACCCGGAGAGTTAACTCATAGCCTCGGACCTGAATCTCAATCGGGTCACCCATAGGAGCAATTTTCTGTAATGCCACTTTTGTGTGAGGAATCAGCCCCATATCCAACAACCGGCAGCGCAGAGCACCATCACCGCCTACTGCGGTAATGGTGCCGGAGGCGCCCACCTTTAATTGATTTAGTGTCATATATATTATTATCCCCCATCTGCTCGTTTTCGACATACTGATGGTATCATTCCTGCTATAGTATGTCAATACAACTTATGGTTCACTGCATTGTCACGGACATCAGGGAAATAATGAAATAAACACAAAGTAATGTGATGGCTGCGAGAACCAGCCTGATTGTATTGTCCCTGTTAACACCTCACTACTCTAATAGGTATGGGAATGGGCAACGATAACAGAACTTTATACGTATTACCCAGTTGAGAAAGTTTGGCATTCTCAACTGGGTATGTTTTTACCTTTACAACGTAAAAGTACCGGATTTCAATTAGATACTATCATAACGGCACCGGAGACGCTTCGGCGATCTTGTGTATCATAGGGCAGCGGATCGCAGGGCGTTTTCGGTGAAATTTTGAGAAAGAAGGTACTAAAAATGGCAGCGAACGTGGAAACGATGATGTATGTGCGGGAGAAACCGTGGCACGGTCTGGGAGTGGAGGTATCCGAAGCGCCTAACAGCGAGGACGCTTTGCGCTTTGCGGGATTGGATTGGAATGTCCGTCAGGAAAACGTGTTCAATTCCAGAGGCGGCGTCATCAAGGGCTTCAAAGCCAACGTGCGGGACAGCGATGACAGCGTATTGGGCGTGGTGGGAGATCGTTACAAGGTGGTGCAGAACCGGGACGCTTTCAAGTTTACAGACGAACTGATTGGTACGGATGTCCGCTATGAAACCGCAGGTTCTCTCCGGGACGGTAAGCAGATCTGGCTTCTGGCGAAGCTGCCGGAGCAGACAATCGCCGGTGATACCGTAGAACCCTATCTCTGCTTCACCAACGCCCATGATGGCAGCAGCGGCGTCCGGGTCTGCATGACGCCGGTGCGGGTAGTCTGCAATAATACTCTGAACGTGGCGCTGGCAACCGCCAAGCGCACCTGGTCTATGCGGCATACGGAAAATGTGCATGAGCGGCTGAACGAGGCACGGGACTGCCTGTTCCGTGCGGAGGATTACATGGACGGGCTGGCGCAGTATGCGGATATGGCAGCCAACAAGACGATTCAGGATGATGAGATCCGGGAAATCCTGAATGAACTCTTTCCTGTAACGGACAAAACCTCCGAGCGGGAAAAGGCTACCATTGATAAGATCAAAGACGAGTTTATGATCTGTTACTTCGCCCCGGATATCAGGAGGTTCCGGGGGACTGCATGGGGTGCAATCAACGCCATCAGCGATCTGGTAACACACAGTATGCCCCACCGGAATACGAAAACCTATCAGGAAAATACTTGGAACAAGGTAATGAGCGGCCATGTCCTGTTGGATAGAATGGCCGCTCTTTGCATGAAATAAAGGAGGGAGCGCACTATGCGAGGAATCCAGAGAGTATCTACCAAAGGCATGAACCGGGAAGAATGGCTCATGCGGCGCAGAAAAACGATCGGCGGCTCTGACGCTGCCGGGATCGTGGGCTTGTCCAAATGGGCAAGCCCTTTTTCTGTCTGGGCAGATAAAACCGGACGGGCAGCGGAGAAAGAGGACACCGAAGCCATGCGGCAGGGACGGGATTTGGAGGATTATGTGGCGCGCCGCTGGATGGAGGAAACCGGCAAGCGGGTCTACCGTCTGCCTGCCATGCTGTATCATCCGAAGTATCCCTTTGCACACGCTGACGTAGACCGGATGGTCATGGGTGAAAACGCAGGCTTGGAGTGCAAAACCACCTTTTCCTTAGACCTGAAACAGTTTAACAGCATCGAGTTCCCGGTACAGTATTACGCGCAGTGCGTTCACTATCTGGCAGTGACTGGGGCAGACCGTTGGTATCTGGCAGTTCTGGCCTATGGCCGTGGCTTCTTCACCTTTGTTCTGGAGCGTGATCAGGCGGAAATTGATGCGCTCATGGCTGCCGAGGCAGACTTCTGGAAGCTGGTGGAACAACTTCCGCAGCGCTGGGGGAGATCTTGCCCATCAGCGAACAGACCGCCGCAGACCTGTTCGGGCGGGATACCGTTCTGCGGGAGTATATGCGGCTGAAGGAGGATAAAAAGGCGTTGGATACCCGGATCGGAGAAATTGAGAATACCATCAAGGCAGACATGGGCGAAGCGGAAAGCGGCCTTTGTGGCAGCTTCCATATCAGTTGGAAATCTCAGAACCGGCAGACCTTTCAGGCAAAAGAGTTTGCCAAGGACCACCCCAGCATTGATTTGGCCCCCTATTACAAAAATACAAACCTCCGTCCCTTAAAGGTGACAGATACACTAGAGGAAGGTTAAAAATAATGAGTAATGATATGATTCAGAAAGCCACGGCGCAGCCTGCGGCAAAAGCGGACGCAAAAACGTCCATGCAAGCCTACATCAAGCAGATGCAGGGGGAAATCAAAAAGGCCCTCCCGGCAGTCATGACCCCGGAACGCTTTACCCGCATTGTACTTTCGGCCCTTTCTACTAATCCCAAATTGGGACAGACCACTCCGCAATCGTTCCTTGCCGCTATGATGACAGCGGCACAGCTTGGCATGGAGCCAAACACGCCTTTGGGACAGGCGTATCTGATCCCATTTTATAACAATAAAACGCATTGCAGCGAATGCCAATTCCAGTTGGGCTACAAGGGCTTAATTGATCTGGCCTATCGCAGCGGAGAGGTCAGCATCATTCAGGCACAGGTGGTCTATGAACATGATAGCTTCAACTACTCCTTTGGATTGGAACCAGTGCTGAAGCACATTCCAGCTGCCTCTGACCGTGGGGAGCCAACCTATGTCTATGCGATGTTCCGCACCAAGGAGGGCGGTTTTGGCTTTGATGTAATGAGCATGGATGCTGTCCGCATCTTTGCACAGCAGTACAGCAAGTCTTTTTCTTCCGGCCCATGGCAGAGGAACTTTGAGGAGATGGCGAAAAAGACAGTTTTAAAGAAAGTCCTGAAATACGCCCCGCTGAAATCAGACTTTCAGCGTGGCTTGGCCTTGGATGGCACCATCAAAGCGGATGTCGGGGAGGATATGTATGCCGTCCCCGGCACGGTGCTGGAGGTGGACAGCGAGACAGGCGAAGTCACAGAGGTTGGGCCGGAAGCATGATTCTGAAAAAAATCTCCAAAGAGACAATGCCTGTCCACAGCAGTTGCTACATTATACATAGGAAGGAGTGTCAGTATTGAATTTGCCAGTACAAGTAGATCAGAAACAGCTTATGGATGTGCTGCTGAATGTGGCAACTGTCCGCCCGGTGTTTATCTGGGGCGCTCCCGGCATTGGAAAATCTGCCATAGTGCAGCAATTTGCGGCGGATGTGGGATTGGAGTGCGTTTCTCTGCTGGGCAGTCAGCTTGCCCCGGAGGACATCATCGGTGTGCCGCAGATTGTAGAGGAACGCAGCATATTTTGTCCGCCCCGGATTATCGCAAGGGAGGAACCGTATTGCCTGTTTCTGGATGAACTGAATGCCTGTTCCCCTGAAGTGCAGAAAGCATTTTATTCATTGATTCTGGAACGCCGTATTGGGGAATACCGTCTGCCGGAGGGTTCCATCGTCATTGGCGCTGGCAACCGTGCGCAGGACAATGCCATCACCCGGCCCATGTCCTCGGCGCTGGTGAATCGGATGTTCCATGTAGAACTGGCTGCCAACAGCCGTGTCTGGCTGGAATGGGCGGCGCAGAACGGCATCCACCGCTTTGTCTATGATTACATCTGCTCTCGCCCGGATCATCTGTGGGCGCAGCCGCCCAAGACCGAGGAACCGTCCTCCACACCCCGGAGCTGGGAAATGCTCAGTGATATTCTGCATAGCTACGGAGAGGACATCCCGGAAAACACCTTATCTCTATGTGCTTACGGCTGCCTGACCGCCGCTCACGCTACGCAATTTATAGCTTATGTCCGGCAAGTCCGCAGCAAGTATTCTCTAAAGAAAATTCTGGATGGGACGCAGAAATGGCCCGGCAAGCCGGAGGAACGGGATGTGCTGTATTTTCTCGCTCAGAGCTTTCGCAGTCAGCTGATCAAGGAGCTGCCGGAATCCCGCAGCAAGCTGAGCGGAGAAAGTATGGCATTGGCGTTCCGGGCGAAAGAGCTGTTGATCGAATTGGCGGAGATCAGCTTGGAAATCGCCCAAATGTCGATCACGCCGGAGGACGGGACAGACCTGCCAAACTGGTTTGTTGTAGAGGCTGCTAAGGACATTCCCCGTCTTCTGAGAAAGCGGGAGTGATTTATGAAGCACCCCAAGCAATCCAATCAGGGCAGTGCCATAGACGCTGCTCTTGCGAAGATTGGGGCCTCTCCGCTGGTGGGGCTGGCGGAGGAGATCCCCTACATCCATACAGATAACAGCTGCCCCATGTCAAAGGATGATTGGGGGTATGTCACCAGCACCGGACATATCTTCCTGAACCCGCGCAAGGATGGGACGATTGGGGAATGGACGCATGTGCTTGCCCATCTCATGCTGCACTTAGGGTTGGGACACTTGCGGGAAGATCGTATTCATGATCCGGTATGGCAGCAGACGTGTGACATTGCGGTGACACGGTTTTTACTGGACGGTAAAATCGGAACGCCGCCGATGGATGTCAGCGGTATTCTGAATACTGCTGCCGCAGATGAAGAAAAGCTGTATCATCGGCTGCTTGCGGAACCGGACAAGCGGCCTGAATCAAATCTGAGTCTCATGTCACACGGCAGGCCGGATATGGTCTGGGATGGAGTGAGCCGCTTCCGTGACTTTGAAGCCGCCTTTGCCGATTCCCTCAGACGGTCCCTGCGGGAATCCATTCAGTTAGCCGGTGGGTTGACGAAAGCGGAACAGAAAGTGCGGAAACACAACAGCACCAACTACCACAGGGCAAAAGAGTGGTTTGTCAGCAGCTATCCGTTGCTGGGGGCCGTTGCCGCCGGTTTTCAACTGGTGGATGATCTGGCCGTTGTCCAGCGGATGCGTGTCCCCATTGCGGCGGTCAATGCACGTTTACAGGAACTTTACGTCAATCCCGGTTGTCGGTTATCTTTTGAGGAATGGAAGTTTGTCCTCGCACACGAATTTCTCCACGCTGCCCTGCGACATGATGTACGTTGTAAAGAACGTGATCCTATTTTATGGAATGTGGCCTGCGACTACATCATCAACGGCTGGTTGGTTGAAATGGGCGTGGGACAAATGCCGGGAGGGTTATTGTATGACGTGCATTTCAAAGGGATGTCCGCAGAATCGGTCTATGACAAGCTGTGCGAAAACATCCGCTACTACCTGAGCCTTGACCCCAAGGACATCATTTATAGCGGTGACAGCGATTGGCAAACGCAGAACGGCGCGGAGGTCGATTCCTTTTACCGTTCCGCAATTCAGCGTGGCTTGGACTACCACCAACAGCACAGACGGGGAACGCTGCCCGGCAACTTTGTAGAGGAAGTCCGGGCCATTCAGCAGCCGCCGATCCCGTGGGATGTGCAGCTTGCCCGCTGGTTTGATGAACAGTTTCAGCCGTTGGAACCTCGGAGGACTTACGCCCGGTTAAGCAGACGGCAGAGTGCGACACCGGACATTCCCCGTCCGGCATGGTTTCTCCCCGAGGAGCAGGCAGAGCAGCGGATCTTCGGTGTTCTGCTGGATACGTCCGGTTCTATGGAACGTGGGTTACTGGCTGCGGCGTTGGGTTCCATCGCCAGCTACGCAGAATCACGGGACGTACACCATGTCCGGGTGATATTCTGCGACGCTGCCGCTTACGATCAGGGAATCATGGCCCCGGATGAAATTGCCGGAACGGTGAAAGTCCGGGGCCGGGGTGGAACAAAGCTGCAACTGGGAATAGACCTGCTGGATGCGGATGCTGCTTTTCCGAAAGAAGCGCCGCTGCTTGTTATTACGGATGGGGCCTGTGACCGGCTGAACCTCCGTGGACGCAATCATGCTTTCCTGCTCCCCGCCGGAAACAGGCTGCCCTTTACGCCCCACGGACCGGTGTTCCGGCTGAAATAAATAATCTGCTGCGGCTCCGGGTCATACCGGGGCCGTGTTTATTAGGAGAATGAACTATGAGAAAAAACGCAAATGAGATCATCTTTGACGAAATCATCGTACTTGGCACACCGGCCCTGTTTACCGACTGGCGTGTGGACAGGGCCAGCGTTCCCACAGATATGAAGATGTATGAAGTCCGCCACGCGGACGAAGATTGGGGTGATCCCTGCCAGTTAGCACGGGGTATCTTTGTTGACTTCTACGGAACTATTTTGACTTTACAGCCTTTACTGCTGAATGACTGCGGCTATTTAGACTTCGACAGCAGTAGGGATTGGGGCTACATAGATGATAATCCTTGTGCCACAGTTGCGGAGTTCCGCAGCAAATACGCCGGAAAGGAGGAATGACTCATGCACAGTACCATTTATGAATTTTCAGAGCGGCCGATTTCAGAGAGCCGGAGGGCTACTGTAGACAGTCTGCCGGAATGGTTTTTTCAGACTGTGGCCGACTCGGCAGCGGATACGGATGATATTACGAGAGCGGTCCAAATCCGTTGTTTGGAGCAGCACTTTGGCGACCTTTGTATAAGGGACGGAGATCAGCTGCGGTTCGTCTGCGACTTCAAGGCTCGGTATTTCCGAAAGTCCTATCCATATTTTATGGCAGCGGTAAGGGCTCTGGCAAAGACGTCCTATGATACGTTTAGCGGCATCATACCAGCCCCTGCTTTCCATGCGGCGCTCAGCAGCGTCACGGAAAGCTACGCAGACCGCTTCGGCTTCTACGTCTATGACTCTGACCACGCCGAGCTGTTCCCTCTGGACGCCTGGCTGCGGACGGTGGATTTATCTATGCCACATTTTGTCGGCGGGGTCATAGATTACCACAGTTGGATGAATTTTGCCAGTCAATGCGGATGAAAGAGAGAAATGCGTATGAACGTATGTCTGCCGAATATGGCGATACCTGTTGAGGAACAGCACCTTACAAATATGCCGCTTTTTGGTGCAGAGAAAAGAAATGCCGCAATGCTTAAAATTGATGGGAGGCTAATGATGCTGATTTCGACAAAGAAGCATATTCACTTTTGATATAGTGGATAGCAGGGGAGAGGTGATTAAAAAATTGCGTTCCTTATAGTATGATATATGAACAAACAGAAGTTACGGAGGCTGCCTGTGGATATTTACGAAATACGAAATGCCTTAACTTCAGGAAGGACTATTTATGATCTTCCGCTGCGCGTTACATACTATGCCCGCGTTTCCACAGATAAGGACGAGCAATTACACTCGTTGTCTGCACAGGTCAGCTACTATACCGATTTTATCCAGCGTTGCCCAAACTGGACATTTGTTGAGGGGTATGTGGACGAAGGACTCAGCGGCACCAGTGTAAAAAAGCGGGAATGTTTTTTACGGATGATCGAAGATGCCCATGAAAAGAAATTCGACTTCATTGTGACAAAAGAGATCTCCCGATTTTCCCGCAATACGTTGGATAGCATCCGCTACACGCAGGAATTGCTTCAATGCGGTGTAGGCGTCTTTTTTCAGTCGGACAATATCAATACCTTGATGCCGGATGCGGAGCTGCGTTTAACCATCATGTCCAGTATCGCACAGGATGAAGTGCGTAAGATTTCAGAGCGTGTGAAGTTCGGCTTCAAACGCGCCATTGAAAACGGTGTGGTGTTGGGAAGCAACCGAATTTGGGGTTATCGGAAGCAGGATGGAAAGTTGGTGATTGACGAGACAGAGGCGGAGATCGTCCGTTTGACTTTTGATCTGTACGCCAATCAGTATATGGGTGTCCGGGCGATCGCTAATTATCTGACAGACCACGGCTATAAAAACAGCAACGGCAGAGGCTTTTCCTTTAGTACAGTCCGGGGGATTCTCAGCAATCCAAAGTATAAAGGCTGGTACTGCGGAGGAAAAACCAGTAAGATTGATTACAAGCTGAAGAACGTCAAATATTTTTCGCCGGATGAGTGGATCATGTACCGGGATGAGGAAAATGTACCGCCTATTGTAACGGAAGAATTGTGGGACAAGGCAAATCGTCTGCTGATGCGCCGGTCAGAGAAGCAGAGTGCCAAGGATAAAAGCTGCTATCAAAACCAGTACCCATACAGCGGGAAAATCATCTGCGGCATTCATAAGACGCCCTACTATCGAAGCCTTTACCGCTACAAAAGTGGAAATAAAGAGGTGTGGCAGTGTCAGGAATATGTGAAAAACGGCAAGAGCGGCTGTGAAATGCCAATCCTTTACACAACTGAAATTGACGATATTTTGCGCCAATCGTTAGAGGAAGTTGCCAAGTACAAGTCAGAGATCGTAGAAGAACTGATCCGTATTTACAATTCCGTTGACACGAAAGATAAAATTGAAGCGGAAACTACGAAATGCAAGGCAGAGATGGACACCATTTTGCAGCGAAAGGACCGGCTGTTGGATTTAAGCATCAGTGGGAACCTGTCGAATGCGGAGTTTGCTGCCAGAAATGAACGTTTCAATGCGGAACTGAAAACATTGGAAGATCGTCTGGCAGAGTTAGAGAAGCAGCGGCAGGATGACGAGAACCGAGTTCAGTATATCCGGGCATTAAAGCAGGTGATTTCCAGAGAGCTTGATTTCTCGGAAGGGTTTACGGTTGGCCTCGTGGATGCCTTGCTGGATCACATGGAGGTTATGGGGGCAGAGGATAAGAGGGTGGTTCATGTTACTGTCTATCTGAAAGGTATGCCGGAGCAGCAGAATTACATGATAAAAAGGTCCAAAGGAAAGACTTCGGTTTGTACCAGAGCATACACATGATTCGGGCAGATATTGAAACGGCGGTCAGCCCTATTATGGGGAATGAAAAGCAGTCCGAGGACATGGTGAACTATCTGCTGCAGGAGTTTGAGGGAGACACCAGTAAGATCTGGCAATCCAACATCTTCGGCCGCAGCTTTCACGAGGTCGTCAGCGACGATCTGCAGACCAAGTTGAAGCGAATGCCGGAGGACGCAAGAAAGAAGCTGCAGGAGACACTGACCCGCATTATCAACGAGGGCAGCGGTGGCCTAATCTGTATCATTCTGTAAATTTCAAGAGACGGGGGCGATGAGCTCCCGTCCTTTTTTTAACTTCATAACGTCATGGTCACAGATGGGAAAGCTGTTGACCGTAATGGGATTTCATGCTACAATAAAATCGTTTTATTATGAGTAAGTGCGTTCTGCCGAAGGCCGGGGAACGCGAGGGAGGAATCTTGATGTGGATCGCGGATCAATGGCAGGATTATGAGCTGCTGGACTGCGGCGGAGGAGAAAAGCTGGAACGCTGGGACAAGCAGTATTTGGTGCGCCCGGACCCGCAGGCCATCTGGGAAACGGATCATCGCCATCCCGCATGGAAAAAGGCAAACGCCAGATATCTCCGATCTCAGACCGGCGGCGGACACTGGGAGAAAAAAACACTGCCGGAAAGCTGGCAAATTCACTACGATGAGCTGACCTTTCAGGTAAAGCCCATGAACTTCAAGCATACGGGCCTGTTTCCCGAGCAGGCGGTGAACTGGGATTTTGCTATGAATAAGATTCGCAATGCCGGCCGGCCTATCCGGGTGCTGAACCTGTTTGCCTATACCGGCGGCGCTACCGTGGCCTGCGCCAAGGCAGGGGCCAGCGTGTGCCATGTGGATGCGGCAAAGGGTATGGTGGCATGGGCCAAGGACAATGCGCGTCTTTCCGGCCTGTCAGACGCACCGATTCGTTGGATCGTAGATGACTGCGCGAAATTTGTGGAGCGGGAGATTCGCCGCGGCAAGACCTATGACGCCATCATCATGGACCCGCCCAGCTATGGACGCGGCCCCGGCGGCGAGGTCTGGAAGTTGGAGGAGAGCCTGTATCCCTTTGTGAAGCTGTGCGCCGGTGTTTTGTCGGACAAGCCGCTGTTTGTCCTCATCAATTCCTATACAACAGGGCTGGCGCCCAGTGTACTTGGGTATCTGCTGCATCTGCTGGTAGCCGAAAAATACGGTGGCACGGTGAGCTGGGACGAATTGGGGCTGCCGGTGTCTGCTACCGGTATGGCGCTGCCCTGCGGCGCAACAGGAAGATGGTTCTCGGAGTAAGCGGATATCCTCGGAGAAAGGAGATGCTATGATAAAAATCAAGAACAAAAAGTTGAGGTTTGTCATCACGTTTTTGGCTGTGCTGCTTTCGGCCCTGCTGCAAACCTTTGTGATTGAGAGCTTTGTTCAGACTGCGGGCCTGCTTTCCGGCGGCTTCACGGGCGTTGCAATTTTAATTGACCGGGTGGCCGCGCTTTTCGGCGGCGCTATTTCGACTTCTGTGGCGCTGGTGGCCTTAAATCTGCCGGTGGCATTCCTTTGCTATCGCAGCATCAGTCCGCGCTTTACGCTTTTTTCCTGCCTTCAGGTCATACTGACCAGCTTGTTTCTAAAAATCCTGACCTTCCCGGCAATTTTTGATGACATTCTGCTGAACGCGGTCTTCGGCGGCTTTTTAATGGGTATCAGCGTTGTCCTTGCCCTGAAGGGCAATGCCTCCACCGGCGGCACGGACTTTATTGCCCTTTACGTTTCCAACAAAACGGGAAAGTCCATCTGGTCTTATGTATTTGTGTTCAACGCCTGCATCCTGTGCGTATTCGGCTTTTTGTTCGGCTGGCTGTATGCGGGATATTCCATTCTTTTCCAATTTATTTCCACGAAAACCGTGGAGGCGTTCCACCACCGCTATGAGCGCCTGACCCTGCAGGTCACGACCAGAAAAGCGGAGGAGGTCATGGCGGCGTATATTAAGGCGTGCCGGCATGGCATTTCCTGCGTCAACGCCATCGGCGGCTACAGCCATGAGCCGATGAACGTACTGCATACGGTGATCTCCAGCTATGAAGAAAGCGACATCGTTCATCTGATTTTACAGGTGGACCCCCACGCTATTATCAACGTGCTGCGGACGGAAAATTTCTACGGCGGTTTTTACCGGGCTCCGCTGGATTAAATTATAATCAAATGAGGTATCCGCTTCATGGATATGATCGAAACAAAAAATTTGGCGTTCGCCTATCCGGCGGACGAGGGGGAAATGCAGACCCTTGCGCTGCGCGATGTCAGCGTTTCCATTGAAAAGGGCAGCTTTGTGGTGGTGCTTGGACACAACGGCTCCGGCAAATCCACATTTGCAAAATGCCTCAACGCGGTGCTGCTGCCCTGCGGCGGCAAGGTGTACGTAGAGGGCATGGACACGCAGGACGAAGCGCTCCTTCTTGAGATTCGCCGCCGGGTGGGAATGGTGTTCCAGAACCCGGATAACCAGATCGTTGCCAACGTTGTGGAGGAGGATGTGGCCTTTGCCCCCGAGAACTTAGGCGTCCCGACGGAGGAGATTCGCCGCCGGGTCGATGCGGCGTTGGCAGCGGTGGATATGACCGCGTTTACCACCCATGCGCCGCACCTGCTCTCCGGCGGTCAAAAGCAGCGGGTAGCTATTGCCGGCGTCATTGCAATGGAGCCTGCCTGCATCGTGCTGGATGAGGCCACGGCTATGCTGGACCCCGTTGGCCGGCAGGAGGTTCTCTCCGCCGTGCATAAGCTGAACCGCGAAAAGGGAATTACCGTGGTGCTTATTACTCACCACATCAACGAGGCGGAGGACGCCGACCGCGTGATCGTAATGGATGACGGTCAGGTGGTTTTGGACGGCGGGCCGCGGGAGGTTTTCACAAAGGTGGAGGCTCTGCGCTCCATGGGGCTGACGGTTCCCGACACCATTGACCTGCTGGACCGGCTGCGGCGGGATGGCGTTGCCGTTCCGCCGGATGCTCTGACCGTGGAGGAATGCGCGGATGCCATTGCGGCGGCGCTTGGGAAGAAGTAATGGAGGACAGGGCATTGGAACCGATCATTCAGGTAAAAAATCTGACACATACCTACGGCGCCGGAACACCCTTTCAGCGAAATGCCGTAGACCACATGAGCTTTGAGGTGCAGGAGGGCGAATTTTTAGGAATCATCGGACATACCGGCTCCGGAAAATCCACTCTGATTCAGCATTTGAACGGTCTGCTTCAGCCTACAGAGGGGCAGATATTGCTCCATGGGAAAGATATCTGGACAGAGCCGAAAAAGATTCGGGACGTTCGCTTCCGCGTGGGACTGGTTTTCCAGTATCCGGAATATCAGCTCTTTGAGGAGACAGTTTACAAGGATATCGCCTTCGGCCCTGCCAATCAGGGAAAAACCGGTGAGGAGCTGGACCATGCCGTGCGGGAGGCTGCTAAACTGGTGGGAATCCGAGATGAACAGCTTGAAAAATCCCCCTTTGAGCTTTCCGGCGGTCAGAAGCGCCGGGTCGCGCTGGCGGGCGTTTTGGCGATGGAGCCGGAGGTTCTGGTGCTGGACGAGCCCACTGCGGGTCTCGACCCGGCGGGCCGTGAAAATCTGATGGCAAATATCCGGGACTATCACCGCAATAAGGGTAAGACGATCATTCTGGTGAGCCACAGTATGGATGAGATTGCACAGAATGTTGATAGGATTTTAGTTCTGAAAAACGCTCATGTATTGATGCAGGGCACACCGGCAGAGGTATTTGCCAGAGGGCAGGAGCTGCTCTCCGCTGGTTTGGATGTGCCGCAGATCACGCGCATTGCCATGGCGCTGAAGGAACGCGGCCTGCCTGTTGACCCGGCCGTTTACACTGCCGATGCATTGGAACGGCAGCTTCTGGCTTTAAGAGGGGAGGGGGCGGAATGCTGAAGGACATTACACTGGGGCAATATTTCCCGGGCAATACCGTGGCACACCGGCTGGACCCCCGCACTAAAATTTTACTGGTCACGCTGTACATCATTGCGCTGTTCAGCGCCAAGGGCCTGCTTGGATACATGGTTATGGCGGCCACGCTGGCCGTGTGCGTGAAAATATCCAAGGTCGGCTTCAAGTCGCTGGTGCGCGGGCTGAAGCCGCTGGTGGTCATTATCGCCTTTACCGGTATCCTGAATATTTTCTTCACACCGGCTGAAACGTATCTTCTGGAATGGGGCATCCTTCGCATTTCGGAAAAGGGCATCCAGAATGCGCTTTTCATGGTTATCCGCATTATGCTTCTGGTCATGGGTACGTTTTTGATGACCTACACCACCAGCCCCATTCGGCTGACGGACGGATTGGAGTCGCTGCTGGGGCCGTTGAAAAGGCTCCGGGTGCCGGTTCACGAGCTGGCCATGATGATGTCCATTGCCCTGCGGTTCATCCCCACGCTGATTGAGGAAACGGACAAGATCATGTCCGCCCAGAAGGCCCGGGGGGCGGATTTTGAAAGCGGAAATATCTTTCAAAAGGCCAAGGCCCTTGTTCCAATTTTAGTGCCGCTGTTTATCAGCGCCTTCCGCCGGGCGGACGAGCTGGCAACGGCGATGGAGTGCCGCTGCTACCACGGCGGCGAGGGCCGCACCAAGCTGCACGTTCTGAAATACCAGCGGCGGGACTACGTTGCGCTGGCGGGCGGCGCGGTCATTCTGGCGCTGGTGGTAGTCCTGCGGAGGCTGGGCGCCTAAAAACAGAAAAACTCTGTAAACACAAATTCTGTAAAGGGAAAATGCTTTGCGTGAAAGGAGCGGTCTTATGAAGAAAAACTGGCTTCAGATCCTGTCTCTTGCGCTGAATGTGGCGCTTTTGATCACCCTGCTTGTGACCCGGGCGGAGCTGGTGAATACGCGGACGATCCTGAAAAGCAATTTGGACGGTATCGCGTGGCGGCTTTCCGATATGGATGATCGGATCACGAACCTGTCCGCAAAGCAGCGGGAGCAGACGGAGGATCTGTCGGATTTTTCCTTTGAACCCACCGGTCTTGACCCGGAAAGCCATACGCTGCAAGCCGACATGAGCATCACCCTCCGCCGCTGGACGGTGGACACGGAGGTGGCGCTGCTGATCACCCAGAACGGCCAAACCGCGGAACTGCCCATGACCGGGACGGACGGCGTGTTCGCCACCCCGGTGGGGCTGCCGGTGGAGGATACCGGCGAAGTGTCCTTCGCGGCGAACATCACCGCCGGCGGTCAGACCAGCCGGGAGGAGGTCACCAGTTACAGTGACCTTGCTGTGCTGCTGCCCCTGTCAAATGACCGCAGCGGTTATGGCGATCCCACCTATCGGGGAGGGAGCTTCCAGCTTCAATACGATCTGGGCATCAGAAAGCAGTACGGTACGGAAGTGATCGACCCTGTTTTTCAGGTGCTGAAAAACGGAGAGACCGTCCAGACCCTTCCGGCAAAGATTTCGGAGTCCACCTTCAGCGGTGATCCCGATGTGGTCTACTATACCCCGGCTTCGGAGAATGGCGGCATCGCGGTCTCCTGCCAGCCGGAGGACACCGTGGAGCTGCACCTGCTCTGCCGGGACAGCTTCGGCCTTTCCTATGATTTTACCGTCTGCACCTATGAGATCGATCAGGATGGGACGATGGCGGAAGAGGTCTGGCCGGTCACAGATCACAACGTGCGCGTTTCCTGGGAAAAATAACACGGCTGATGCCGCTAAAGGAGCCAATATGCGTAATATCGCACTGAAACTGATGTATAATGGAACGGCCTACCACGGCTGGCAGGTGCAGAAAAACGCGATTACCGTCTGTGAAACGCTGCAAAGGGCGCTGGAAAAAATCACCGGCGCGCCGGTGCACCTTACCGGCTGCGGCCGTACGGATGCCGGCGTTCACGCGGAGCGGTACATAGCAAATTTCCGCACGGAGAGCCGCATCCCTCTGGAGCGGCTGCCCTTTGCCATCAACACCCACACGCCGGAGGACATCGCCGTCAGCCAGGCGCTGGAGGTGGCGGAGGATTTCAACGCCATCGGTTCCTGCCTGAAAAAGGAGTATACTTACCGCATTTACAATTCCCGAATCAAGAACCCATTTTATGTCAACCGTGCGTATTTTTATCCGAAGCGTCTGGACGAGGGATTTTTGAACCGTGCGGCCCATCAGTTTGTGGGGACGCATGATTTTGCCGCCGTTCGGTCTGTGGGAACGGAGACGAAGACCACCATCCGCACGATTTACTGGTGTGATGTGAAGCGCAGCGGTGAGCTGCTGGAGCTGAAGGTCTGCGCGGACGGATTTTTGTATAACATGGTACGGGCCATCACCGGGACGGTGCTTTACGCCGCAGAGGGGAAATTTCTGCCGGAGGACATCCCGGCTATTCTGAAAAGCCGGGACAGGACGCTGGCGGGGCCGACTGTCCCGCCCGGCGGACTGTATTTAACGAGACTATGGTACGAGGATGAGCGACTCAATGGCTGATACAACGAATGATATCTGGAATGACCGTGACGGGGAGCGGGAGGCGCCACCGAAGCGGCACATTCTGCGAAATTTTCTGATATTTCTGCTGGTGCTGATTGTGGTGCTGGGCGTTGTGCTGGCAGCCGCATGGCGGGATGGTACAGGCTTTGACGTTCTGCGCCGGTATTTTGCCTATGGTACAGTGTCGGGAGCAGGAGATAAGACCGGTTTTCAGTTTGACGCTGACAACAGCAACCGCTTTGCGGAAATCGGAAACGGCGGACTTGTCATTGTCTCCGACACCTCCATCCGCCTGCTAAGCGCGGATGGCAGTGAGCTTTGGAGCGCCAATATCCAGATGAGCGCCCCCGCGCTGACCAGCGGCGGCGGGCGTGTTGTAGCCTATGACGTAGGCGGAACGGAGTTGTTCGTCCTTGACGGAAACGGCGTGCTGCTGGATCAGACCACGGAGGACCCGATCGTTGCCGCAAATCTCAACGGCAGTGGAATGCTTGCACTGACAACTGAGGCCAGCGGTACGAAGGGCCATGTGGAGGTGTACAGCGCTGCTCTGCAAAAGCTGTTTGATTTTAACGCCCATCGCCGCTTTGTTGCGGATGCCTGTGTGACGGAGGACAGAAAATATCTGGCCGCTGTGACCATGGGACAGGCGGACAGCGTATTTGTCAGCAATGTTGTGATTTATGATCTGACACAGGAGGACCCCATAGCGGAGTACAGCGTTCAGGACGGCCTGGTTGCCGCCATGCGTGGAAAGGGGAGTCAAATCCTCACGGTTTCAGATACCTGTCTGACCGCCGGAAACGCGGCCGGAGAGATTATTGGGACCTACAGCTATGCCAATGAATTTCTACGGGAATACGATCTGGGCGGTGAGGATTTTGCGGTTCTGCTGCTGAACCGCTACCAGTCCGGCAGTGTAGGCCGGCTGGTCACGGTAGCATCTGACGGAGAGGAGATCGCCAGTCTGGATATTTCCGAGGAGGTCCGTGATATTTCCGCTAATGGCCGGTATCTCTCTGTGCTGTACGCGGACCGCCTTGTGGTTTACAACCGTGACCTTCAAATCTATGCAACGCTGCATGGCCCGGAGCGCACCCGTGATATTCTGACCCGTGATGACGGTTCTGTTTTAATGATTGCAGCGGACTCCGCAGAGCTGTTTTTGCCATAACAGGCAGAAATTTTCAGGAAGTTTACAAATTGTTTTCAAGCGGAAAGGTAGGCAAGGCCCATGACTCCTGCTATAATAATTGACGTTATCATTGCGGCAATCCTGATTGCCGCAGTGTTGATTGGCACCCGCAAGGGACTCTTTCTGTCATTGGCGGGAATCATGATTTTTCTGCTGGCTCTGGTGGGTGCAAATATCGGAGCCAAATCCCTGTCCGTTCCATTGGCAGATCAGCTTACACCCAAAATTCAGGAACGAATTGCAGTGCGCGTTGAGGATACGCTGCAGGAAAAAAATCAGCAAAGCAACGAGAGCTTGGAGCAAATGCTGCCTGACAGTCTGAAAAGCATTCTGGAGCATACCGGGCTGCTGAATAAGCTGAAAGATGTTCTTGGGCAGAGTGCCAAGGGGACGATCGCTGAGATCAGCAGTGCCATTGCCGCTGCGATAGCCCGTGAGCTTGCGGAGACATTTTTGTACGGTATTTTATTTCTGTTGCTGTTTTTGGCACTTTTAGTGCTTTTGTGGCTGGCGGCACGGGGCATCAACCTGCTATTGAAGCTGCCGGTTCTCAGCGGCATGAACGCTCTGGGCGGCGGAATCGTGGGGCTGGTGCAGGGAGTGCTGATTGTTGGCCTTTTGATCTGGCTGGCGCCCAGATTGGGAATAGAGCTGCCGACAGACGGAAGCTATCTGCTGCGTTTGTTCTCGGCAGTGCTTCGGTAAAAAATACGCCGATTACGAAACATTTTCCGCCGGTTTGGTAGGGCGGTACGGAGGTAATTATGCAGCCTACACTTTGTTCCAGATGTAAAAAGAATATTGCCACGGTTTTTATTACCCGGATGGAGGGCGATAAGACCGTCAACGAGGGTCTGTGCCTGAAATGTGCGAAGAACCTTGGTCTGCCGCAGGTCAATGACATGATGCAGCGTATGGGCATCACGGACGACGACTTGGACAATTTGAATAACGAAATGATGCAGGCCATGGATTCCATCGAAAACGCGGAGGAGCTTCCCGGCGGCGATACAGATGAGGAAGATGCCGGAAAAACGGCGACGTTCCCATTTCTGAACCGCCTGTTCAATAACGGCGGCGAGCCGCCTGCACCCACCGGTGAGACCTCCACGGATGATCATGCCGACCGCCGGGAGAAGCGGGAGGGGAAGCCCTCCGGCAAGCGCAAATTTTTAGAGAGCTACTGTATCTCCCTGAACCGCAAGGCCAAGGAGGGAAAGCTGGACCCTGTTATCGGCCGCGCCGAGGAAATCGAGCGGGTCATCCAAATTCTGAATCGCCGGCAGAAGAACAATCCCTGCCTCATCGGCGAGCCGGGCGTTGGCAAGACCGCTATTGCCGAGGGTCTGGCCCAGCGCATCGTGGCGGGGGATGTGCCCTATAAGCTGCGGGAAAAGGAGGTCTATCTGCTGGACCTGACCGCGCTGGTGGCCGGAACGCAGTTCCGTGGCCAGTTTGAGCAGAGAATGAAGGGACTGATTGACGAGGTCAAAAAGCTGGGGAACATCATCCTCATGATTGATGAGATTCACAATATCGTGGGGGCCGGAGATGCCGAGGGCAGCATGAATGCCGCCAATATTCTCAAGCCGGCGCTGAGCCGCGGCGAGATTCAGGTCATCGGTGCGACAACGTTCAATGAGTATCGGAAGTCCATTGAAAAGGACAGCGCATTGGAGCGCCGTTTCCAGCCGGTAACGGTCAATGAGCCATCTATTGAAGATTCTATCAAGATTTTGAAGGGACTTGCCCCGAATTACGAGGCGTATCATGGTGTCAAAATCTCCGATGGGATTTTACGTCAGGCCGTGCTCCTGAGCGAACGCTACATCACGGACCGTTTCCTGCCGGACAAGGCCATCGACCTGATCGATGAAGCTTGCTCCGACCTGAACCTGAAGGACCCGGATATTTCCCGGCGTATGCAACTCCAGCGGGAGATCGACGATTTTGAAAAGGAACGCACTATGCTGGAGGAGCAGGGCGCACAGGATGGCATAGAGCCGGATTACGAGCAGATTGCGACCCTGAAAAGCAAAATTCTGCAGCGGCGCACGGAGCTGAATACACTGCTGCTGAAGGGTGACCCCCAGCTCAGCATGGACAATCTGGCCCATGTCATCGAGCTGTGGACCAAAATTCCTGCCTCCAAAATTCGTGAGGAGGAATTTCAACGGCTCAGCCAGTTGGAGCAGAGATTGAAATCCCATATCATCGGGCAGGATCAGGCCGTGGAAGCGGTGGCAGCCGCCGTGCGGCGTAATCGTGTGGGCATTTCTCCCAAGCATAAGCCCGTCAGCTTCATTTTTGTCGGCCCCACAGGCGTTGGCAAGACAGAGCTGGTCAAGCAGTTGGCTGTGGACCTGTTTAACACGCCGGATGCGCTGATTCGTCTGGATATGTCCGAGTTCATGGAAAAGCACTCCGTTTCAAGAATCGTAGGCTCTCCGCCGGGCTATGTCGGCTATGACGAGGCCGGACAGCTGACGGAAAAGATACGCCGCAAGCCCTATGCGGTCATTCTGTTTGACGAGATTGAAAAGGCGCATCCCGATGTATTGAATGTGCTGCTGCAAATTTTGGATGACGGTGAGATTACGGATTCTCACGGCCGCAGAGTGAATTTTGAAAATACCATCATCGTCATGACCTCCAATGCCGGCAGCGGCAATCAGGATGGCGGCACCGTCGGCTTTAACAGAAGCCAGACGCAGCAGGATGCCGATAAGGCTATGAAGGCGCTGCAGCAATTCCTGCGTCCGGAGTTTATTAACCGTGTAGACGGCGTTATCACGTTTAACCGTCTTTCCAAGGAGAATTTCAAGGCTATCGCAAAAATTATGCTGAACGAGTTGGTGACCTCTCTTGGAGATAAGGGCATCACCTTCACCTATGGTGACAGCTTGGTGGAGTTCCTTGTTGAAAAGTCCTATTCCATGACCTACGGTGCCCGTAACCTCCGCCGGACGATTCAAAAAAAGCTGGAAGACCCCATGGCTACCAAAATTATCGACAGCTATGAGCATCCTATATCCAAAATCCATGTGGCTGCGGAAAATGACGCAATTCAGTTAGACGCGCTGTAAGAAGGGGGAGAGCGGCGTGAAGCTGTTTCGGAAAAATATTGAACCAAGCTGCACCTATTGTCAGCGCGGCCAGCAGATCAATGAAACGGACGTTATGTGCGTGAAGCATGGCATTGTTGCGGCGGAACACCACTGCCGGAGCTTCAAGTATGATCCGCTGAAGCGTGTGCCGCCCCGTCCGGCGGTTCTGGATACGGCCAAGTTGAAGGAAGAAGATTTCTCATTGTAAAAGAACAGGCATCCGGTATGGATGCCTGTTTTTACAGAAAGGCGGCGTCATGAACATCACACGTATCTGCACGCTCTATTTCAGTGCCACCGGCAATACGGCCCGCGTTGTCAATTTGCTGGCTGAAACCATGGCAAAGCAAATGAATATTCCGCTTGCAAATTTTTCTTTTACAGGTGCTTCAGATCGTGAAAAGGATTACAGCTTTACAGAAAATGATGTGGCTATCATAGGTGCTCCCACCTATGCGGGGAAGCTCCCAAATAAAATCCTGCCGGATTTTCGAGATAAGCTGCACGGAAACGGCGCTTTTGGAATTGCGGTTGTGACCTTTGGCAACCGGGCCTACGATCATTCACTGGCAGAGCTGTGCTCCGTTATGGCGGAAAATGGCTTTCGCACTGTGGCGGCCGGGGCCTTTGTCGGACAGCACACCTTTACCGATAAGCTGGCAGCGGGAAGACCGAACTGGAGCGACCAAGCAGAAATCAAGGATTTTGCCAAGCGTATCGTTGAAAAGTTCAACTGCTTAACGGAACCTGTCACGCCGATTACAGTTCCCGGTGATGCCGCAGCGCCGTATTATGTTCCAAAGGGGACGGACGGTCTGCCGGCAAAATTCCTGAAAGCAAAGCCGAAAACTGATCCCGCAAAATGCTCAAGCTGCGGTGCCTGTGCCCGGTTGTGCCCCATGGGGGCTATTGACCCTCATGATGTATTCAGCGTTCCGGGAACCTGCATTAAGTGCCAGCGCTGCGTCCGCAGGTGTACGAGACACGCCAAATATTTTGACGATCCAGCGTTCTTATCTCATGTAGCCATGTTGGAGCAAAATTACGCAGAGCCAAAGGAAAACGAGACGTTTCTGTAAAACTGTGAAGGCACTGACCGCACACTAAGCCGGTGTGCGGTTTTGCTTTTCCGTATATTCATTATAGGTGCACGAAATCGATACAAAACAATGTGACTTCCGGCAATTATTTTGGAAAAACCGAAAATATGGACCGTTTCGCTTACTCCCGCATAGCCTGAAAATGAAATCAATTCGGGAGGAATATTGCTATGGCACAGGTCACAAATTTCTTTTTAGGCGCCAACAGCGGAAGCGGCTTTCAAAATCTTTTTTCGGAAATCTTGGATGTAAATGACACGTTTGATCTGATGATTTTAAAGGGCGGCCCCGGTGTTGGAAAGAATACGTTCATGCGTGAGATCGGGCGGACAATGGAGGCCGCCGGGGCGGATGTGGAATACCTATGGTGCTCCGGGGACCCAGACTCTCTGGATGGTGTGGTGATTCCGTCCATTCGCTGCGGGGTCTGTGACGGTACCAGTCCGCATGTTATGGAGCCGCAGTTTCCGGCGGCAGTGGACCGCTATGTGGATTTGGGCCGCTTTTATGATATCTCCGCCGCCAAGGCGCAGGCAGAGGAGGTAAAACGCCATACGCATGATTATAAGGAGGCATACATCCGGGCCTACCGCTGCCTGAAATCAGCACGGCAGGTCGAACTGGATACCTTGGCAGAGATTGGAAAAACCGTTGACTGTCAGCGAATGCTGCGGCGGATGGCGGGCATTATTGCGCGGGAACTGCGAGGCCACGGAAGCGGAAGGGGAAAAATCACCAAACGCTTTTTGGGGAGTATTACCCACAAGGGTGCCATCTGGCGCTTTGACAGTGTTGATACGCTGTGCCCGCGTGTCTACGAGTTCGCGGACCGTTACGAAACGGCGGGCGGCTTACTGGAGATTATTCAGGCAGAAGCCGTGCGGCGAAACTACGATGTGATCGCCTGCATGGCCCCGGAGAATATCACACGGATGGAGCATTTGCTGATTCCTGAGCTGGGTTTGGCGTTTGTTACTTCAAGGCCGGGGATGGAATATGTGGGAAAGCCCTGCCGCCGGATCCGACTGGATGCGCTGGCGCATCCAGAAAATAAGGCTCGTCTCCGCTTTCGCAGACGGATGGCCGATGTGCTCCGTGAAGAAGGCGTTGCCGCGCTTCAGGAGGCAAAGGCGGCCCATGACCGGCTGGAGAGCGTTTATAATCCCTATGTGGATTTTGACGGTGTCCGGGCACAGGCGGCGCTGGAGGCCGGACGTCTGCTAAGCTGGATGCAATAGGGGAGGGCATAACAGCGTTTATTTTCTCTTAACAACGAAAAGGCTGCACAGAAATAAATCTGTGCAGCCTTTTCAGCAGTATTTCAGTTCAGAAAATCCTTCAGCTTTTTGCTCCGGCTGGGATGGCGGAGCTTCCGCAGGGCCTTTGCCTCGATCTGGCGGATACGGTCGCGGGTCACGTTGAACTCCTTGCCGACCTCCTCCAGCGTGCGGGTTCGACCGTCCTCAATGCCAAAGCGCAGCTTCAGGACCTTTTCCTCACGGGGCGTCAGCGTGGAGAGGACGTCCATCAACTGCTCCTTCAGTAGCGTAAAGGAAGCGG
>ENA-UONQ01001176-UONQ01001176.1-human-gut-metagenome-genome-assembly--contig:-CS26-NODE-1176-length-24198-cov-6.408027_pt1 | contig 24198 bp, 22 predicted proteins | sample MGYA00242460_ERZ724007 | MGnify/ENA metagenome assembly ERZ724007
GGACAAAAGAACAACCGTCTCCACATGCACCGTCATTGGAAATTGATCCACTGCCCGCCACTTCTTCACCTCATATTCCCGGTTTCCACACAGATACTTCAAATCCCGCGCCAGTGTTGCGGAATCACAGCTCACATACACAATCCGCTCTGGTTTCATATCCAGCATGGTTTTTAACAATGATTCTTCACAGCCTTTTCGTGGCGGATCCACGACAATTACATCCGCACGGGCTGTTTCACCCGAATGTGCTTTCTGATACTTCTCATAATATTCCGGAAGAACTTCTTCTGCCTTTCCCACATAAAATTCTGCATTCTGAATATCATTCATCTCCGCGTTTCGACGTGCATCCTCTATTGCCTGCGGCACAATCTCGACTCCCCGTACTTCTTTGGCTTTCTGTGCCAGAAAGAGGGAAATCGTTCCAATGCCGCAGTACAGATCCCAAACAGTTTCTTCGCCCTGCAGCCCAGCATATTCTAATGCCAATTTATACAATTTTTCGGTCTGCACTGGATTTACTTGATAAAATGAAAGCGGTGAAATCTGATACTTTACATTTCCGATATAATCTGTAATCGTTCCCTGCCCCCAGAGCACTTTATAGGACTCCCCCATAATCACATTGGTTCGCTTTGGATTCGGACTAACTGTAATGCTTGTCATTCCTTTGATTGCAGTCAACATTTCCACCAACTCATTCTGATGTGGAATCCATTCCTTCTGCACATGCATTTTCTCTTCCGCACGATTTATAACCAGACATACCATAATTTCTTTTGTCGTAAATCCATATCGAATCAAGGCATGGCGAATTAGCCCTTCGCCTGTCTTTTCATCGTAAGAAGGAATCTGATATTTCTTCATAAATTGCAATATAATCTCCAGAATTCCCCGGTTCGCCGGAACCCCCAGTGCACAGTCGGTATTTGCGATGATATCATGCGTCCTCCCTGCATAAAAACCAGTAATGGGATTGCCGTCCTTATCTGTCCCAAACGGAAACTGCGCTTTATTTCTATAACAAAATGGCTCCTGCATACCTACGATTGGTTCCATCGTCTCATCCAACAGTTCCGGAGAGAAACCGCCAATCCGCTCTAGATTGTCACGAACTTTCTTTTGCTTAAAAGCAAGCTGCTGTTCATAAGACATTTCTTGAATCTGGCAGCCTCCACATTTCCGCGCAAAATTGCACCGCGGCTCTACACGATATTCTGACGGAGTGATCACCTGCATCAAACGAGCATAACCATAATTTTTCTTTGCTTTCATAACCTTGACTTCTGCCACATCACCGATTACTGCATCCTTAATAAATAATGTATAACCGTCAACTTTGCCGATTCCCTCTCCATTAACTCCGATATCTTCAATTGTAACAATTGCCACTTCATTTTTCTGCATTTTTATTTCCTCATTCTGATCTGATTGATAAGTCACAGCGAGGGCATCTGTCAGACGCCCTCGTACCTCTACTACTTCACTTTGTCTTTTTCTTTATACTTCGCTCGTTCTTCTTAAATTAGACTCGAACAACCGGTTGAATCCAAGCCAGTCATTCCCCTTCTTGTCTTTAAAAATCTCTTTCAAAGTCTGCATTTTAGCATCTGCATTGTCAGCCAGATTCAAGGCTACCGCCTCTGCCAACGCTGGTTTTTTCGGCGAACCGAACTCTAACTCTCCATGATGCGCAATGATGCAGTGTTTCCATTCATTTGCCAGCACAATCGGAAAATCAGGTATTGTACGAATTGCTTCACTCAGCATCTCTACCCCGATGACAATATGTCCGATCAGCTGTCCTTCATCCGTATAGTCATTATCCGGAAAATCAGACAATTCCCTTGTTTTACCGATATCGTGGCAAATTGCAGATGCGATCAGCAGATCTTTATTAATGATCTCGTATGCACCGGCAAAATATTCACACAATCGAATCACGCTTAACGTATGTTCCAACAGTCCTCCCGCAAATCCATGATGTACCGTCTTAGCTGCTGAATGCCCCTTGAAAGTCCGCACAAATTCAGCATCTCTCACAAAATAATATTCAATTGCCTGCCGAAGGTAAGTATTAGAAATGCCACGAATATATCCCAACAGTTCCTCATACATCCCATCTACGCTCTTTTCTGAAGTAGGCATATAATCCGCCGGATTATATTCTTCCTCAGACGCTTTCCGTAGCTGTTTGATATTCAACTGCAGGTTATTATTATATGTAATCACATCACCTACTACTTCGATAAAATCTTTTTCATCGTAATCAGCAATTCCCTGAGAATTAGGATCCCAGATTTTCCCATCCAGTACCCCTGTCTTATCCTGTAAAATCAAATTATCATAAGGTTTTCCGTTCCGCGTTTCTGCTGAACGTTTCCCCTTACACAAATAAATGCTTCTGATAGTTTCTCCTTCATGTAAATCCTTGATGTATTTCATGCTCTAAAAATCCTCTTTTCTATTTCTTAATCCCAATACTTAATGTAAACTCTGTATCCACATAGCCGCTGGAGCCTCTTCTCTTTCCTTGTACTTTCACAAGATCTCCAACCGCACAATCCAGCATTACATTTTCAAAGGAAGAGATTCCGGTCACCGTTTCTCCATTAACTTCCTGTATTACATCTCCATTCTGAATACCAGATGCCATAGCCGGTGAATCACTCTCCACTTCTGTCACATACAATCCTTCCGGAATTGCCTGCTCTTCTGCCACATCTTTTGTAACAGTCACGCCACGCATTCCCGCATAAGGAACATTTTTCCCATTCAACATCAGTTCCATCTCTGATTTCAGATCAGAAATGCCAAGTGCATTTGCTGTTACCTCCGGATATTCCGAACCATTTTCACCAAATAATCCCTGCCGGATCAATCCAATCACTTTACCTGACTGATCAATCAAAACACCTGTCCCGGATTGTGCCACCGCAATATCAGTTGCAATCACACCACATTGTCCGTCTGCAAAGATTTCATGATACTCTACTGAACTAGCTATGCCATATCCCAATCCCTCTTCATATCCGAATAAACTGCCGATTCCAATCACAATATCTCCCTGCGCAACCAAATTGGAGTTCCCGAATTCTGCCGTCTTCGTCCGCCTTCTTGTATTCTCTGAAACATCACCATACAATACACGAAACACAGCAAGTCCTCGATTCTTATCCTGTACCTTCAAAACTGCAGGCACACTGCTTCCATCAGAAAATAATATTTCCCATTCTGTTCCGCTGTGACACACACTTTGATCCGTCAGAATCAATAACTCCTGTCCGTTATCCGCGGCAATAATCCCCGCAGCGCAGGCATCGGACTCCTTCTGTCTCTGTTCCTCTGTCCAATCTGCGTCTTTTTTTATTCGCACTGAAACAATGCACTTTTTTGCTTCCTGTGCTGTCAGATAAAGAGTATTCATCATCTTCTGATAGCTCTCCTCAGTAAACTGCTGCTCCTGAGTCTTTGTACCCCCGGTTCCCTTTCCCCCTAAGAACATCTCATCTTCAGGAATTGTTACTTTATCAGATTCCCCGCCAAAAGTACGCTCTGCCCATGGTTTTAGCGCAAAAAAACTACAGCAGGCAAACACTCCGATCACCAGTCCGTAAATAACCATTCTAACAAACTGCCTCAACAACTTTTTCCTGCTTTTTGCTTTTGGTTTAATTGTTTCTGTTAAAAAAGAAAACGTCTCTTCTGTATCTTGTCCCTTTTCATTCGGTTCACTTTGCATAGGCATATTCTCCTTTAGATTTTAGTATAACCGATTCCTGACAATTCTTCAATAATTATCCTTTTCATTATGGTACAAATAGAGTAGAATGAAGAGTGAACATTTACAAAAAATAAATCACAAATAAAGGATTGTTATACTATTTATGAATCAAAAAACATTAACCAAATTGGAATATCATAAAATTATTGCGATGTTAGAAGAACAAGCCTCTTCTTTTCGCGGAAAACAGCTCTGCCGTCGTCTAAAACCGATGACGGCTTTGGAACGGATTGATACTGCCCAAGAACAAACTGCAGCTGCCTTCACAAGAATTGTGAAGAAGGGCCGGATTTCATTTAGCGACGCATTTCCTGTAGAAGAATCTATGAAACGACTGGAGATCGGAGCAGCCCTCGGCAGTGGAGAACTACTTCGCATTTGTAAGGTATTAAAAAACACAGCTCGCGCCAAAGCATACGGACGGCATGACACACAGGACGATCTTGCCGACTGTCTGGATGCTTATTTTGAGCAGCTGGAGCCTTTGACGCTTTTGAGCAACGAAATCGAGCGCTGTATTATTAACGAAGAGGAAATCAGTGACGATGCCAGTTCTGCGCTGAAGCACATTCGCCGCAGCATCCACAGCATCAATGATAAAATACACGCAACGCTGAACACGCTTGTCAACGGTTCCCTGCGGACTTATCTGCAGGATTCCATCATTACTATGCGGGGAGACCGCTACTGTATTCCGGTAAAAGCTGAATATCGTGGGCAGGTCCAGGGACTCATCCATGACCAGTCTTCCACCGGTTCTACTTTATTTATGGAACCTATGGCGATTGTAAAACTGAACAACGATTTAAAAGAACTCTATGCAAAAGAACAAGAAGAGATTCAGGTGATTCTCGCCCGGCTCAGCGAAGACACTTCTGCTTATATTGAAGAGATCCGTACCAACTATCGCTCTCTGACTGATTTGGATTTTATTTTCGCACGCGGGCAGCTCGCCTACTCCATGAACGGCAGCCGTCCAATACTAAATACTGAAGGCCGTATCCGCATCCGCTCTGGAAGACACCCTCTTCTGGACGCACGAAAAGTAGTTCCTATTACAGTGACACTAGGGGAAGATTTTTCTCTTTTAATTATCACAGGACCAAATACCGGCGGAAAAACAGTATCCTTAAAAACAGTGGGGCTGCTCACACTTATGGGGCAGGCCGGGCTTCATATTCCTGCTGCAGACCGTTCAGAAATCGCAATATTTCGACAGATTTACGCTGATATCGGAGATGAACAAAGCATCGAGCAAAGTCTAAGTACTTTTTCCTCGCACATGACCAACATCGTTTCCTTTTTAAAGGATGTGGATCAGAACTCTCTTGTTCTTTTTGATGAACTTGGTGCCGGAACTGATCCGACCGAGGGCGCAGCACTTGCTATTGCAATCCTCTCTCATTTGCACACGAAGGGAATTCGAACGATGGCCACAACCCATTACAGCGAATTAAAAGTCTATGCCCTGACTACGGAAGGCGTAGAAAACGCCTGTTGCGAATTTGATGTAGAAAGCCTAAAACCAACGTATCGGCTGCTTATCGGAATTCCTGGCAAAAGTAATGCATTTGCAATTTCGAGCAAGCTGGGACTTCCTGATTATATCATCGAAGACGCAAAAAACAGATTATCAGAGCATGATGTTTCTTTTGAAGACCTGCTCGGGGATTTGGAAAACAGCCGACGAACCATTGAAAAGGAACGCGATGAAATCCAGAACTACAAACGCGAAGTGAAACGTCTAAAAACACAAACCCGGCAAAAACAAGAAAAGTTAGAGGAACAACGCGAACGGATTTTACGAGAGGCAAATGAAAAAGCCAACGCCATCCTTCGAGATGCCAAGGAAATGGCCGATGAGACCATGAAGAACTTCAGAAAATTCGGCAAAGAAGGAATCTCTGCAGCAGAAATGGAAAAAGAGCGGGAACGTCTGCGTCAAAAAATCAAAGAGACTTCCGCGAAATCCACACTCACACCGCAGAAACCGAAAAAAACTTACAAACCTTCGGATTTCAAACTTGGAGAATCCGTTAAAGTTCTGAGTATGAATCTGACTGGAACCATCAGTTCTCTTCCAGATTCTCGTGGAAATGTGACCGTTCAGATGGGAATTTTGCGTTCTCAGGTCCATATTTCAGATTTGGAAATTATAGAAGAGCAGAATCCCTATGCTCCAAAAAATATGCGACGCACCGGTAGCGGTAAAATTAAAATGAGTAAATCTTTGTCCGTCAGCCCAGAGATTAACTTGCTTGGAAAAACCGTGGATGAAGCAGTTGCTGAACTCGACAAATATTTAGATGATGCTTTACTTTCTCATTTGAACAGCGTACGTGTTGTACATGGCAAAGGGACCGGTGCTTTACGTAAAGGTATCCACGAATATCTGCGACGCCAGAAACATGTCAAATCCTATCACCTTGCCGAATTCGGTGAAGGGGATGCCGGAGTAACAATTGTAAATCTTGTATAAATATTCACATGAACAAACACTGGAAGGAGACTTCATGAATAAGCAAAAAATCTTAATCGTAGATGATGATGAAAATATTGCAGAGTTAATTTCACTCTATTTAAATAAAGAATGTTTCGACACAAAAATGGTATATAACGGTGAAGATGCTCTGACTGCCTTCGATTCCTATCAGCCCAATCTCGTTCTTCTGGATCTGATGCTGCCGGGAATCGACGGTTATCAGGTCTGTCGGGAAATCCGTTCCAAATCGACAACTCCGATTATCATGCTTTCCGCAAAGGGAGAAGTATTTGACAAGGTATTGGGACTGGAACTGGGCGCCGATGATTACATCATGAAGCCCTTTGACTCCAAAGAAATGGTTGCTCGCATTCGTGCTGTTTTACGCCGCTACCAGGTTGCAAAGCCAAGCGTTGCCCCTGCAGATAACATCAAGTGTGTTGCCTATGACAACCTGGAGATCAACCTTACCAACTATTCTGTAACCTGCGATGGACATTCCATCGATATGCCTCCGAAAGAATTAGAATTATTATATTTTTTGGCATCATCTCCAAATCAGGTTTTTACCCGGGAGCAGCTATTAGACCAGATCTGGGGCTATGAATATATCGGTGATACACGTACTGTCGACGTACACATAAAACGATTGCGCGAAAAAATCAAAGACCACCCGTCATGGGGGTTAAGTACCGTCTGGGGAATTGGATACAAATTTGAAACACACTAAACATACAATTTTCATTTAATTATGAATCAGATACACTTACTGCAAAGGATTTTCCTATGAAACATACACTCTATTTAAAATTTATCTGGCTGTATATCGTATTCGCTTTTTTAAGTTTGTTTACAGCCGCAACTCTGGGTAGGCAGCTAATTCTTAATCAACTTAAGGACACTTTTTCGCAGCGTCTATATCGGGAAGCTAACCTAATCTCAACCAACTATCTCCCTTCCTATTTTGATGGGGAGACTACAGTTCAGGCGGTTCATTCCCAACTAACTGCCATGCAAATTTATCTAGGTTCCTCCCTTTGGTTTGTTGACGAGGATGGAACATTGATCACAGCTTCCAACATAGAAAGCACAACAGCGCCAGCCAACATTCCTGATTTTGATCCGGCAGAAGTTGTCAGCAGCCAATATATTACAGGAACATACCATGACTATTTTCAAGAAAATGTAATCACAACCATGGCCCCTGTCATCCAAGGATTCCACACCAAAGGATATCTTTTGATCCATCAGCCGGTCTCTATTCTCGACAAAGAAGTAACGCAATTGATGCTGCCACTTTATATCACGCTTGGAGTCGTATATTTTCTCTCCTTCCTGATACTGTTTGGCTTTCATTTTTTTATCTATCGTCCACTGCGCAAAATCATTGGAGCAGCCACACAATACGCATCCGGCAATCTGGACTATGAGATTCCGGTTTACACACATGATGAGATTGGTTATTTATCCGCTTCTTTAAATTATATGTCTTCCCAGCTCAAAGATATGGAAGATTATCAGAAAAAAATCGTAGCCAATGTCTCTCACGATTTCCGGTCTCCATTGACTTCCATAAAAGGATATGTAGGAGCTATTGCCGATGGAACAATCCCACCGGAGCTGCACGAAAAATATTTAAAGATTATCCTGTTTGAAACAGAACGGCTGACAGATCTGACACAAGATCTTCTGACACTCAACGCATTTGACACCAAAGAATTATTACTGAACAAGAGTAAGTTTGACATTCAAGAAACCATCAAGAACACAGCCGCTTCTTTTGAAGTAATTTGTACAAATAAACGTATTTCCATTGAACTCTTATTGCTTTCCGGACCAACACTTGTTTATGCAGACCAACGCAAGATACAGCAAGTTCTATACAATCTTCTGGACAATGCAATCAAATTCAGCGATCACGATTCCTCTGTTGCAGTGGAAGTAATCCGTAAAAATGAGAAGTTCTTTATTTCCGTAAAAGATAGCGGTATGGGAATCCCCAAAAAAGATCTGAATAAAATCTGGGAACGGTTTTACAAATCAGATCTCTCACGCGGAAAAGATAAAAAAGGGACCGGACTCGGCCTTGCAATTGTTAAAGAAGCGATTCAAGCCCACGATGAACATATCAATGTCATTAGCACAGAAGGAGTCGGAACAGAATTTATCTTTTCACTTACTCGAGCAGAATAAGGAAACTTTTTTATTAAAATAGCAAGGGCGCTTCTGAAGCTTCAGAAGTGCCCTTGCTATTTATTCCTGTTTCTGCTCTCTCAACTCATTTCCAAATCTCGTATACTGAGGCATCCATGCCAGTCGAACGGTTCCAATCGGGCCGTTTCTCTGTTTTGCTATAATAATCTCTGCGATTCCTTTATCTTCCGTATCCGGAATATAATAATCCTCTCGATAAATAAACATACAGACATCGGCATCCTGCTCAATCGCTCCAGACTCACGCAAGTCAGACAACATCGGACGTTTATCCGTTCTGGATTCCACCGCACGGCTAAGCTGCGAAAGCGCAATAACCGGCACATTCAACTCTCTGGCAAGCCCTTTTAAAGATCGGGAAATTTCAGAAATCTCCTGCTGACGGCTTTCGTTGCTTTTCCCACCGCTTCCGCTCATCAACTGTAAATAGTCAATGATGATCAAATCTAATCCCAATTCCAGCTTATACTTCCGGCACTTTGAACGCATCTCTGCAATCGAAATTCCAGACGTATCGTCGATGATCATTCTAGATTTCCCAATCCGTCCGGCGCCTTCAATCAGTTTTTCCCAATCCGTATCTTTTAGATTACCGGTTCGAAGCACCTGCGCATCGACATGAGACTCCAAAGAAAACAAACGGTTTACCAGCTGCTCTTTCGACATCTCCAAACTGAAGATCGCAACCGCCAGGTTTTGGCGAAACGCTACGTGCTGTGCAATATTTAGTACAAACGCCGTCTTTCCCATAGAAGGACGCGCCGCTACCAGAATTAGATCCGAGCGCTGCAATCCAGACAGTTTATAATCCAGATCAATAAAACCAGTTGGAATACCCGTTACTGTTCCCTTCGTTTTAGATGCCTTTTCAATCACATCCAGCGCATTGAGTACGACTTGTTTAATCGGTGTATATTCCTGAGAATTTCCATGCTCCACCAGCTCAAACACCTGCTTTTCTGTCTTTTCCAATATCTCACTCAACGGCTGATTTTCTTGATAACATGTATTCGCAATCTCTTCATTAATCTTAATCAATTTTCGAAGGATTGCTTTTTCCTGTACGATCTTTGCATAGTACTTCACATTTGCCGAAGTTTCCACACCCATTTCAGCAATCAAATCTTTTACAAACTCCAGACCACTGACCTCCGGAGGAACATTTTTTTCCTTTAAATGCTCCTGAAGTGTAATCAGATCGATTGGCTGTCCCTTGTGAAACAATTCAAGCATCGCATCATAAACAATTCCGTACGCAGTCTGATAAAAATCCTCACCGGTAATCAGCTCCGAAGCCGCCATAGCTGCTTCTTTATTCATCAGAATTGCACCGATGACTGCCCGCTCCGCTTCTGTACTATGCGGCATGATTCGTTTAATTACTGCTTCATCCATCCAGCATTCCCCTTACTTATTTTTCTTCTGTCACAACAACCTTCAGTTCGGCCATAACCTTCGGATGGAGTTTCACCGGAACCGGATGTGTTCCAAGTGTTTTAATAGCATCCTTCAATTGAATCTTTTTCTTATCAATCTCCAGATTCATCTGCTCTTTTACTGCCAGCGCAATTTCCTTGCTGGATACAGAGCCAAATGTTTTGCCACCTTCTCCAACTTTAATAGAAACTTCAATCTGTCCGGCTTTCAATTCTTCTGCAAGCGCTTTTGCCGCATCCAGATTTTCCTTTGCAATCTTTGCCTCATTATCCTTCTGCAGCTTCAAGTCATTCAGATTCTTATTATTTGCCTCAACTCCTAACTTTTTGGGCAAAATAAAATTTCTCGCATATCCGTCATTGACATTTACAATTTCGCCTTTTTTTCCAAGTGACTTTACATCCTGTAATAAAATAACCTTCATTTTTATACACTCCTTTTTTCAAATTAATGCTTTTAAATATCTCCCTCTTCGATCATCTGATCAATGGTATCCTTCAGCGTATTAATTGCCTCTTCTATATCTGTATGATCAAACTGTGCACCGGCCGCATTGATATGACCGCCACCACCCAGTTTTTCTGCAATAATCTGTACATTAACCTCATCAATAGAACGCGCACTCATGTAGATTCTTCCGTTGTAAACCGTCAGAACAAAAGATGCTTTAATCCCATTGATATCCAGCAATTCATTGGCTGTCTGCGCCCCCAGAACAGTCGGGCTTTCAATATCACTCGGACACTCTGCAATCGCATACTCACTGCGATATACTTCCGCCATTCTAACTGCCTCCGCCTTCGCTCGATAGGACTCAATATCATCCCGGAACATTTTGCGCACTCTTGTAATATCCGCTCCGCATCTTCGCAAAAATGCAGCCGCCTCAAAAGTACGGACTCCTGTACGATTCATAAAATTCCTTGTATCAATCATAATACCAGCATACAGGCAATCTGCCTCCACACTCGGTACACGAATATCTTCTACAATATACTGCAACACTTCGGCAACCATTTCGCAGGTAGAAGAAGAATACGGCTCAATATAGGACAACACCGCATTTTCAATTCCGGAACTGCTCTGTCTATGATGATCCAATACCGCAATTATTTTCGAACGCCTCAAAAGTTCCGGGCATTCTGTCATCTGTGGCTTGTTCGTATCTACAACAACGACCATTGTATTTTCATTAAACTGATTCAAAGCCTGTTCAGATGTCAGGAAAATATCTTTCTCATAAGAAGAGCTTTCCAAAATCTCATCATACAGCGGCCTGATTGAACTTGTGTTTTCATTCATTACAATATGCGCCCGTTTTCCCAGCGCCTTTGCCGCCCGGTAAATTCCCATACAGGCTCCCAGACTGTCTGCATCTGCAATCTTATGCCCCATCACGATCACTTGATCTTTTCCGGTAATAAATTCACGCAGCGCCTCTGCTTTTACCCTTGCTTTTACGCGGGTATTTTTGGAAGTCTGTTCCTTTTTTCCACCAAAATATGTAATACTCTGGCTATCCTTTGCCACTGCCTGGTCGCCGCCTCTTGCCAAAGCCAGATCAATTGCCATGCGGGCATAATTATAACTCTGTGCATAAGTAGTCGTATTCAGCCCCAGTCCGATGCTCAAAGAAGCCGAACGGGCATTCCCAATATTGACCTGCTTGACCTCTTCCAAAAGTGAAAACTTATCCGCCTCGAACTTGCGGTAACTTTCCTTTCGAATCACGATAAAATACTTATCTTTTTCCAGTTTCTTGACGATTCCATCCTCATCCCCGATATATTTATTGATTTTTCGATCAATGAGCGCAACCAAAAGAGACTGTCTGACCTCTTCTACACTTTCCATTACTTCATCATAATTATCAATATAAATCAGCCCCGCAATCATCCGCTGATCTTCATTTTCCCGGATATAAGAATTCAATTCTGTCACATCATTGAGACACAGCGTAACAAAATACTCCTTACCTTCCGGCATCTGTACGACCTCTTCCGTATCACTAAAACCTTCTACCGATACCTTCCGCAGCACTGCCTGATAATCCCGGTCTCGATACTTCACTTCCAGTTCTACATGATCCACATCCCCATGTGGAATTACCCGCTGCCCCAATTCAGGAATCAGCTTATACATATATTTTTCTCGTTTCTGATCTGAAAATATTTCCGCAAACAGCTTATTTCTCCAGAGAATTTTCCCATCCTCCAGCAAAATTGCATAGGGTACTGTCAATTCCTGCAATAATGTGTTCTGAATTCCACGATACTGTGTAGAAAACTGAATCATATCCGCAAGGATCAAAGACCGCTTATAAAAATACAGTCCTCCCACCATCACCGCATAGATAATAACAAAGACTGACATTACCACACCAGCTTTACGGTCCACTTTATACATCCAAAGATTCATGGCAATCAAAACTACCGTCATGATAATCGGCCAATACATATAAATCTTAAGCTGACCCTTTAAACGCACATCTCTTTCCTTCATTCACTTTCCCTCCAAGCACACATCCGGATGATACTTACCTCTGTTGCGCTTTCTGTTGTATCCTTATTTTACTACTTTACTCATTAATAGATACAGTATACCACTTTTTCCGCATAGAATCTACTGAGATTTTTTTGCAAAAATTCTCCCCTGCATATCCTGATATTTTCATGGAAAATATCAACTTTCAGAACACAAAAAAGAGATTGCAGGAAATTTCCCACAATCTCATTTTTTACTTAGTCCTGAACGTATGGCATAAGAGCGATATGTCTTGCTCTCTTAATTGCTACAGTCAAAGCTCTCTGATGTTTTGCACAGTTTCCTGTGATTCTTCTCGGAAGGATTTTTCCTCTCTCAGAAACATACTTTTTCAGCTTTGCTACGTCCTTGTAATCGATTTCGTTATTCTCTTTACCACAGAATACGCAAACTTTTTTTCTTCTGCGTGCCGGACCTCTTCTTTTGAAGCCGCCCTCTGGTCTGCTTCCCTTTTCAAAAGCCATTTTATCTTCCTCCATCTTTCATCAATGCATCTGGAAGTTAGTTAAACGGTAATTCTTCATCAATTCCATCAGGAATATTCATAAAGCCATCTCCCGCATCCACACTCGGTGCCGGAGCCGCTGACTGGCTTGGTGCAGAATACTGGAACGCACCTCTGTTCGCTTCACTCTCTGCCCTGCTCTCAGCAAATTCCTGTTCTTCTACAACAATATCTGTCGTATACACACGAACGCCATCCTTATTGGTATAGCTTCCTGTCTGGATACGACCGGAAACAGAAATACGCATTCCCTGACGGAAATACTTCTCTGCAAACTCAGCAGAACGTCCGAATACAACACATGGAATAAAATCCGCTGTCGGCTCGTTGTCTCTCTTGAATCTGCGGTCTACTGCTACCGTATATCTTGCGACTGCTGTAGAACTGTCACCCTGAGAATATCTAACTTCCGGGTCTCTTGTTAATCGACCTACCAAAACTACTTTATTCATATATACCTCTTTCTTTTATGCTTCCTGTTTCACGCATAAATATCTGAGAACGTTATCCATGATACGGATACGCTGTTCCACTTCACCTGGAACAGTAGCCTCAGCATCGAAGTGGATGAAGTAGTAATATCCTTCGTTCATCTTCTGAATTTCGTAAGCAAGTCTCTTCTTGCCCCATTCATCGACGTCAGTTACATTGCCACCGAAACGTGTTACTAATGCTTTCACTTTTTCGATTACTTCTGCTCTTGCGTCGTCTTCGATTTTTGCGCTGACAACAACAGCTAACTCATACTTGTTCATGTCTCGCACCTCCTTTTGGTCTCTGGCTCCCGGCCTTGTCCGGGAACAAGGAATGTAAACCTCTGTCAAACATTATATTCAACAGTATGTCACGAGTATTTATGATAACACAAGTCTTAATCCGTTTCAAGTTTTTTCTTAATTTCTTTTGTATTTTTTTCCACCAGTTTTCTTGGAACCATAATCTGATGTCCACAGCCAATACATTTCAAACGAAAATCTGCTCCTGTTCGCAGTACTTCCCACTCATAACTCCCGCAGGGATGTGGTTTTTTCATTCGGATCACATCACCTACTGCAAAACGATCTGCCATCACACACCTCCTGTATATCAATAAATCTTTCTATCATTACTGTTCTTTTACCAATACGCCCTGTACCAAAAATCTCTCATCATCATTTATATTCGTACATGTCGATAAACTTACGATTTTAGAAGACGCATCTAACGTTACATCTACTGAATAATTAGAAGTTTCTTTGCACATCTGCAAATACTTTGTATATTCCTCTTCCGTAGCATAAGTCATATTGTAATTATCTGCAGTATCTTTTACAACAGCCGCTGAGAAAACTTTATATGTACGAATTTTTCCATCCGGTGTATAAATAAAGAAATTCGGATACTCTTTGCAGAAATCTTCCGATGAATACTCTGACAGCTGCGAAAACATCTCTCCGCCAACCTTTAAATTATGTCCATAAATAAATGTATTTCTGTCAGTAAATTCAGAATTATTTCTCATATCCATAAAAATCGTGCCCAGCTTATTATCATTCGCAGTAAATGTTTTTGTCAGATACTCATTATTATCTGCACTTTTCACAACCGGATAACTGATCACAGAAGGTTCTTCAAACCGAATCCAGGCAATTGTATCTGGATTCTGCTCTTTCAACACATCAAAATCCACCTGAAATCCATCGCCTTTTCCACTGTCTTTATCCATGGTAATGGCCAAATCCTTCACTTTATCGTATTCTTTACCGCCGGAGTAATATGGAACCATCATCATCACAAGCTGATAGAGCGAAAAAACAAACACGCACACTGCCACAATTAAAATCGTAGTCGAAACAACATCCACCTTTTTATTTTTACGTCTTCTCTTTTTCCCTGAATGTCCCTGCGCCGCTCCATGGCTATCCGCTCTCTGCACATGTTGCTTATTCTGTACCTTTTTCCGCGGTCCTCTTCGATGTTTCTTCTTCTTTGTCTTACTGTCGTTATAATCCAAACCCATATCTTTTTCCTCTTTTTTCTTCTTTTACTATTTTAAAAGCCCAGATTTTCATCCACCAAAATAACCTTTGTCCGCTTTGCCACTCTGGAATATCGAGTAATCAAAATCTGACAGCAAATGCACTCCGGTTTTTTACAGTCAAAACAACTTCCGTTTTTCACACATGGAGTATCGATGCCAAATCGCTGTGCGTTGATCGGAGCCGCTTCATTCTTTGCACGGCTCATAGCATCCGCCTCAGTCTTTACAACCTTATTCATCCCTACAATCAAAAGTACATTTTTCGGTCCATAAGCATACGCAGCAACCCGGTTAGAATTACCATCAATATTGACCATCACCCCATCTTCAGATATTGCATTCGTACTTCCCAAAAAGAAATCACAATTCAGCGCCTTGTGTGCAATCTCTTCTTTTTCTTCCCGTGTTTCCACAGTTTCTCTGTCATACACAACATATCCGCCATCTTTAAGCGCCTGCGTCAATCCGATTTCCTGCGCAGACATTGTTCCGCCCCAGCTAACGGAACTGCCTTCCGGTATAAGTTCCAACGCCTTTTCAAGAGCTTCTTCTTTTGTTTTTACATAATATGCTTCCATATTTCTTGATTCCAAGGCTTTTACGACTCTTGCACCAAGTACCGTATTTCGCTTTTCTCTTACATTCATGACAATTCTCCTTTCTTCAAACAATAACATCCACTCTTATCACATCCGTTTTTAATCCACTATTGTTTTATTATACATTTATTCTTTCAAAGTTTCCAGTAACTTTTCAATTGCATACGCAACTCCATGCTCCGTATTTGATCTTGTAATATACTTTGCAACTGCCTTCACTTCAGGAACAGCATTTTCCATTGCCACTGTTGCCCCAAAATTCATTTCAAGCATTGAATAATCATTCAGACTATCTCCAAACACCATTACTTCTTCCATTGTATATCCCAGTGACTCAATATATTCCTTCAGAACCGGCCCCTTCTGCGCGCGAACATCTGTTATTTCGAGATTGGTAGAAAAAGATGACGCTACCGAAATCCGATCATCCGGCTCAAGCTCTTTTCTAATTTCGCTTAACATTTTCTCATCTTTTGAAAAAACAAATAACTTAAAAATCGGAATTTCGGCCTGTAGCAATTCCTCCAAGCTTCCCATCACACACGTATTCTTTTTCAATTCCCGATAACTGTCGCTTTTTAGAATCTCTTCTCTGGTTAAATTTTCGTAGAACAATTCCAGATGCACCATCATTCCCTCTTCGACCTCTTCCGGTGTTCCCACCTGATAATCTTTTTCATCTGTGCAAAAAATAACGGAAACCGGATACTTCTGAATTTTTTCATAAGTTGCTCTGCAAAGATTTTTGTCCATAATTTTACGACTTACAATTTTTCTTTCCGGATCCCGCACCTCCGCTCCACTTCCCACCAGATAATCGCACGTAATCAGGGATTCAAATCTACCCAATGCCCGTACCGCACCATCATAATTACGTCCCGTTGCCAGCATAAAGCGAATCCCGCGTTTTTGCGCTTGTTCAATCGCCTCAAACGTTTCCTTATCCAAACGGTGGTTTTCTCCCAGCAGAGTCCCATCCATATCACTCGCTATTACTCTAATCATTGTCATTCCTCTTTTCATTCACATCAACTAAATCAATGCAAAACTTCGTAATAAATAGATCCACCCTGTCAGTGTAAAACCACTGAACAAAGTTGTCAACATTACAACACTAGATGTAAGCACTCCCTCATGCCCCATATTTTTTGCCATCACAAAACAACTGACCGTTGTTGCTGAACCAAGCATTACAAGAATCGCAACCAATTCCGATTCTCGAAATCCCAACGCTACAGCCACCGGAAGAAATAACGCACAAAATCCAACCAATTTGATAAAGACTGCAGCTGCCGCCGGTTTTGCCTTTGCAAATGCCTTTCTCACATCAAATGCCGCTCCCATCGCCATAAGTCCCATCGGAGTTGCCATACCGCCAATACCAGACACTGTTTTCTGCATAATTGACGGCATCGGAATCCGAAGTGCAGACCAGAGAAGCCCCAATACAATCGCAATAATAATCGGATTCGTCACAATCCCTTTCACTGTCCGTTTCATCACTTCACGATCGATTCCTTTTCTTTCCGGATGAAAAAATGACAACACTACAACAGCCATCACATTATATAAAGGAACACTTCCTATCATCATCAACGGAGCCATCCCCGCACCCCCATAAATATTCTGGATCAGCGCTACGCCTAGCAACGCCGCGCTGCTACGGTACGACACCTGAATAAATTCGCCCTGCAGACTCTTGTCCTTCCACAAACAGGAAATCCCGGCTGCAATCCCGATACTGACGAGGGTTACCGCAAAGCAAAAGAAAACAAAACGAGTATCCCATACCTCTGCAAAATCCACAGTTGCCAAATCTTCAAACACCAACACAGGCAACGGAACCATAAATACAAATTTGTTCATTTTATCTGCAAACGTTTCATCTAGCCAACCCAGTTTCCGAAACACCAGTCCCAATACCATCATAAGAAAGACCGGCACTGTCGCATTCAAACTGAACATCAAGTTATCCATATTAATAAATCCCCCGTTCCAGAGCTGCTTCTACACCTTCCATCTCTCCCAGAATTTCCATCTGCCTCTGCTCAAATAGAACACCTTTATTATACCGATAATAAGAATCAGATCCATTTTCCTGAATAAACCACATCGCATACGAGTTAGAATTTAATTCTGTCACAAAAAAGATCATTTCCTGGCTTTCTCCAAAGGCCGCTTCCAAAAAATCAAATGCATTCTGCAACGTTTCTTTTGCTGTCACACACAATTCCTCTAAATTTTCCGCTTCTTTTTCAAACATCTTTTTCACTTGTTCATAGGATGTTCCTTTTTTCTGCTCTCCCCCACGAACTTCCATAACAGCCCGATCCAGAAACTCCAGCACCATTTTCCAGATTTGTCCCTCTTTTCGAGTCAACAACTCTTCCTTGCAAAGCAGCCCAAACTCTTCTTCTGCCTTATAACACACCGCTTCAACCGTTAATCGCTCCTCATGATCCCTGTAATATTTCACATATTCATAAATCTTTGAAACATACGCATCTTGCTTATAACACTCAGCAAACAATTCTCCAACTCTTCCGCTCAACAGACTCACCACACTAAAATGTTCATCCAAAGCTGCTCCTCTGATTTTCTGAAGTGTAATCGGACTCCATTTTCCCGCAAGAATCTCCTCGATTCCATATTCTGTTTTATATTTATTATACAACTCCAGATAATTTGCAAAATCTTTTGCAATCTTCCGGTGCTGAATATATTGAAATACCACGTCCCGATCAACCTTTTTTTCGATTGATTCATAAACCTGTATCAATTGTGATAAATCTTCCCATCCCCTTGCGGTTGCGAACTGCTTTCCGTCTACCGTTGTTTCAATCCGATAAAAATTCTGCTTTCTCAACTCCAAATATGAAATCACTGCCGGATGAATTCCTTGTTGATAAGCATACTCTTTCCACACCTCAAAATTTGCCTCTACATCCATCTTCTTCAATCGATCCAATGTCACCACATCGAACTCCCGAACCGATTTATTATATTCCGGCGGATTTCCTGCCGCAACAATGATCCATCCTTCCGGCAGTTTCTGATTGCCGAACGTTTTTCCCTGTAGGAACTGCAGCATCGTTGGCGCCAAAGTCTCAGAGACACAGTTAATCTCATCAATAAACAAAATCCCCTCGCAGATCCCAGTCTGTTCCATCTTCTCATATACCGATGCGATAATTTCACTCATCGTATATTCTGTCACCGAAAACTGTCTTCCCTGATAGCTTTTTTGCTGAATAAAAGGCAGCCCGACTGCACTCTGCCGTGTATGATGCGTAATCGTATATGCTACAAGACCAATCCTGCATTCTTTCGCAATCTGCTCCATGATCTGCGTCTTGCCTATCCCCGGCGGCCCCATCAGAAGCATCGGTCTCTGCCGGATTGACGGAATCCGATAATCTCCAAATTCATCCTTCGCCAGATACGCCTCGATTGTATTCTGAATTTCTCTTTTTGCACGTTTAATATCCATAGTCTATCCTTTCTCAACCTTCATCCAGTTCCACTTTCATCGCCCATGCCGGCACTTCTGCCTCTGCGTAATCTTCCTCCGGAAATACAAACGCAGTCTGATACACAGGCATTTTTTTCGGATAAATTCCATATCCGTCCGTAAAATAAAGCAGCCCACGTAAATCTTCGAATGCTCCTTGACGCACCAATTCATCTACATAAGCAAATGCCGGCCGAAAGTCCGTTCCGCCCTCTCCGTATAGGGTCAAATTTTCCATATATGCTTTTAACTCTTCCTCACAAGTAATCTTAACATCTGACTGCACTTCTTCATCGCATTGGATAATATGCACATTCACCTTTTGAAAAAACTGCTCTTTTCCGCTCAGCACATCATAAGTCACTTCCAGAAATTTCCGCACTGTATCACCGGAACAAGACATAGATGTGTCAATTACCACTGCAAAATCCCGGATTTTTTTCACCTCTTTTGTTTCCTGTGGTTCAATCAACGGCATGTTGCCATAGAGAGACAGACCATAACTATAAAAGGCATAATCAAAAGTATCCGGATCGATTCCCAGTTCTTCGCTTATTACAGAAAACTTCCGTAAAAATTCCCGATAGCTCTGCCTTTCTCGATTTTCAATTACAAGCTGCCCCAATAAATCTCCGCTTTTCTCAGCAGTTTCTTTTGAAAAAGTTTCCAGATCCGTCTCCATTTGTTCATTGATTTTCTGCCATTTCTGATTCAATTCAGGATTGGGCTGATTTGGAGGATTCTTCTTATTTTCCCAATATCTGTGATCATCTACAAAAAATTCCTGTTCCAATTGCTCCAATTCTTTTTCAGATAACTTCCATTGGAATAATTCTTTATAAATTCTTTCCGCATTTAGTACTTTCTTTTTCCGTTTTCCGTCCTGCCGGGTTAAAGTCTTCTCCACATCCGTCTCCAGTTTTCGATATGTTTCCCTTCTCCGCAGGCTCCGTGAATAACGCACCGAACGATGCATATTCTGATCGACCAGGCACTCCACTGCAATATCACAGGCCAGATTCCAATATCGTTCTGCCAGTTCTTTTCCGTTGCCTTCCTGTTCCGGGACAATTTTCAACATATGCCGAAACAAACAATGATACACCATGTGCAAATATCCTCGATTTACAAAAATCCGATTTTGACGATATCTGCCGCCTAATTCCCGCGGATGAAAATAAATCGTTGCCCCGTCTGTCCCAAATGGACTTACTTCGGTATCCATCTGGTACCGAAAACTACTCAACGCCACATCCAGAAACCGCATTCCTAGATATAGTTCATCTCGTGCAGCACACAAGATCTTTTGCCCAATCAGTTCCAGTTGTTCCGCTGTTTCCTTATAGTTCAAATCGTCGTTTCCTTCCCGCCGGTTGTTTACCTTCAAGCAACCTATGCCTTTCATTCATTAAAACTCCCACAAGTTCCGTCTTTTTACACTCAGTCGCAGACTGCACGCCTACATCCAAAGCCTCCTCCGTCCAGAGTTTCCACTCCGAGATTTGTCGCAGTCGTTCGATCTGTTCTCCTTCCACGAGATATTCCGTAATTTCCACAAGATGTTCTCTCATATAATCCTCATAGATTTGTTGATGACGGCTCGTCAGTTCATATCTGCTCTGAAGACGGCAAAAAACCAGATCCACGAGAACCTGCAATTTATCCTGCGCCAATGCCAACGGAAAAAGCTCGTCATACTTCCGATAATCCAGTATCCGGTCATAAAAACACTGACGATAAAGATTTCCCGTCCCATGATGCTGTGTAAATAAAATTCTTGCCGGTGTATTCTCCACCGCCTCTTCGTAATGCTCTGGGAACACCAGCCCAATGGACTGAGTTTCTTTTTGAAAGACCACATCCATTCTTTGCCACAATTCCCCTAAAATCTCTTTTACACAAGTCTGCTGCCCTTTCCTCAAACGCACTGTCAAATACCGTAGTTTCCCACATCCGGTAAACGCACCACTCCCCAGCCGCATCAGTGAATCCGAGAAACTCAGCCTCCTTAATTCTCTGCACCCATAAAAAATATAATTCCCAATCTCTTCAACGGAATCCGGAAATACAATCTCTTCTATAAAATCTCCAGCCAGAAGCTGTTCTCGCTCTCCCGACAGGAACGATCCACTTGTTTCAATTTCCAGAACATCCTGATCTTCTTTCTGTTTTCTCGCTGAAAATGCATATGCAGCAACTCGCTTTACCGGACTTTCCTCAATATTCTCCGGCAGCACAACCTTAGAATCATTTCCATAGCACCGCACAATTTCAACGCCATCCGCTCGTTTCCGATATTGAATCCTCATTCTTATAATCCTTATACATTCCAATTTCTACTTCTTTTATCATAATCAAATTAATCTTAGCACACCTCGCGATTATGTAAAGGGATTTCTCCCATGAACGTAAAAATAAACAAGTGAAGCGCCACTTCCGACACTTCACCTGCATTTATCTATCCTATGATTCTTTTATATTTTGAAACAATTCCTTCATCGCCGGATATATCTTCTTAAACTGCTGGTATCGCTCTTCGTATTTCTCTACCAAATCTGCCTCCGGCTCAATCGTATCCACTACCTTTACCAGTTTCTCTGCTGCATCTTCCACACTTGCAAATGCACCACAGCCCACTGCCGCCAGCATAGCGCCGCCATATCCCGGTCCTTCTTCGCTTTCAATCACATCCACTTTCAGATTCATCACATTAGCGATAATCTTCTTCCAAAGCGGGCTCTTAGCACCGCCGCCGCAGATTTTTGTACGTTCGATCTTAATCCCTAGGTTTCTTGCCACTTCCAGAGAATCCCGCAAACCGAATGCCACGCCTTCTAATACCGCCTGCGTCATATCTTCTCTTGTAGTATCCATAGTCATTCCGGTAAATGTCGCTCTTGCCTTCGGATCGTTGTGCGGAGAACGTTCTCCCATCAGATATGGAAGATAGAATACGTTGTTTTCTCCCAACTTTGTAATCTTCTTCTGCTCTTCTCCATATTCCTTCGTCCTTAAAACCTCGTCCATCCACCATTTATTGCAGGACGCTGCACTGAGCATACATCCCATCAGATGATAATTTCCATCTGCATGATCGAAGGAATGCAATGCATTGTGCTCATCCACGCCGAAGTTTTTACTGGAAATAAAGATTGTTCCGGAAGTTCCGAGAGAAATATTACATTTTCCCTCACCAACCGTTCCTGTTCCAACCGCTGCAGCCGCATTATCTCCGGCTCCCGCAACCACCTTTACCTGCTCTGAAAGCCCCAGTTCACTTGCAATTTCCCCCTTCAATGTACCAACAACTTCATAACTCTCAAACAGTTTCGGAAGTTGTTCCTCACTGATTCCGCAAATTCCAATCATTTCCTTAGACCAGCATTTATGCTCCACATCTAACAAAAGCATTCCCGATGCATCTGAATAATCGGTGCAATGCACGCCCGACAACCTATATGCCAGATAATCTTTTGGTAGCATAATCTTACTGATACGAGCAAACTTATCTGGTTCATTCTCCTTCATCCAAAGAATTTTCGGCGCAGTAAATCCCGCAAATGCAATATTGGCTGTATACTTTGACAAGGTCTCCCTGCCGATTTCTTCATTCAGATACTCCGTCTCCTTTGTAGTCCGTCCGTCATTCCAAAGAATTGCCGGGCGAATTACCTGATCCTCCGCATCCAATGCCACAAGCCCATGCATCTGTCCGCCAAATCCGATTCCAGCCACCTGAGATTTGTCACATTCTGCGATCAATTCCTTCATTCCTTCCATGGACTCTGCAAACCAATCCTCTGGATTCTGTTCTGACCAGCCCGGATGCGGAAAAGAAATCGGATATTCCTTTGATACAATATTATGAATCTTACCTGTTTCATCCATCAACAACAGCTTTACCGCCGATGTCCCCAAATCAACCCCTATATACAACATCCTTCTTCTCCTTCTTTATTTCCTTTCCCCTATTGAGTCCATGATACCAAACGTCCCCAGTCTATTTCGACCACTTATTTATCCAAAAAACAGCACTTTTTTGTCCTTTTTTCTCAGCATCATTTCACCTTTCGTTATTTCTGGTTTTGTTTTCGATATTCGCTCGGCAGCATTCCATATTTTTTCTGAAACGCCTTTGCAAATGCCCTGCTGTTTGGAAAACCATTATTCAACGCCACCTCGCTCAACGTATGAGCTGTACGGCACAATTCTCCCACTGCATACTCCATCCGTATACTCTGCAAAAAATCTTTATAATTAATTCCCGCATACTTCTGAAACATTCTGGACAAATATGCCGGAGCATAGCCAAAAATCTCCGCCAGAGCTTCCAAAGACAATTCTTCCTGATAATGCTCCTTAATATAATTTGTAATCAGCGTCAATCTATTTAACTTCCGGTTCTGTTTCAACAGCTCTTCTCTGACATCCAATTCCCGATATTTTGTTACCAACAGGTACAAAAGCATATAATACCCACTCTTCACCTTCATCTCATACCCGATAGCCTTGTCTGTATAAGTCCCATACATTTCTTCAACTACTTTCATGACCTGCATATCCTGAACCGTAGGTTCATGTGTAAACCGAATATACTGCTCTTCTGTAAAATAATCCTGAAACGTTTTCAACGCCATCTGAATGACAACTGTCTGATTAGGATAAGGTGCGTCAATTGCATGAATCTCATTCGAATTTACAATTACAAACTCTCCCGGATGCAGTTGCTGTTCTATATCATTCAGATAAAACGTCAAACCCCCTTTAAATACTGCAAAAATCTCAATTGACCGGTGCCAATGCCTGTCCCTAAAATAATTTCCTTCTTTCCCCTCAAATAAAAACATCTTAAATGGCAGATCTTCATTTGGCACAATCACTTCATGATTATATTGCATTTATCTCCCTCCCCAGCCATCACTTTTCGACTTTCCCATCTTATTTTAATTATAATATTGATTTTTTTCAAAAAAAGTCTTGCATTCTCTCTTCTCTTATGATATTATAATTATCGGTCGCTGTTCGAGCGACATATCAATATTATGGCTCCATGGTCAAGCGGTTAAGACATCGCCCTTTCACGGCGGTAACACGGGTTC
>ENA-UONQ01001184-UONQ01001184.1-human-gut-metagenome-genome-assembly--contig:-CS26-NODE-1184-length-24062-cov-6.300912_pt1 | contig 24062 bp, 26 predicted proteins | sample MGYA00242460_ERZ724007 | MGnify/ENA metagenome assembly ERZ724007
TAAGGCGGGGGAAATCGGAATCCCCCGCCTTAACCGGCTCTTTCGCCCCTTTCTGTCCGCACAGAAAGGGGCCCGCCGGAGGCATGACAAGGAAACAGGTGTCAAAAAGGGTAACATGGAAGGTGCACCAGCCTGGCACAAGGCGGGCCGATGTGGGCAGAAGGTGAATTGCCCCAGAGGGGCAAGAGAAGCCGCCCTGGGGCGTCGGCCTCTGCGGAACAGGCCCGTCCCAAGGTATCACGGCGTAGGGGCGACCCTTGTGGTCGCCCCCCGGGCGGCCATAAAGGCCGCCCCTACAGGGCCCGGTTACCGCCAGACCTCCCGGCGCTCTGTGCGGCCCATCAGCCAGTCCACCGACACCCCGTAAAAGTCCGCCATGTTCCGCAGATTGTCAAACCCCGGCTTCTGTTCGCCCTTTTCAAAGCGCTGGTATTGACGGGCGGCCATGGAAAGCGCCTCGCCTACCTGCTTCTGTGTCAACCCCCGCTCTTGGCGCAGGGCATAGAGCTTCTCACAAAATTGCATCTTTTCCTCTTTTCTCTTGACACGACCTTTTAGTAGTGTTATTATGATGACGACTTAAAGGACGTTAGGAGGTGATTTTCATGTCCCCTGCGATGGAAGAACTCTATCAATATTTCGTCGGCCATCCGAACCCCCGGCACTGGCCGGAGGAGCTGCGGGACAGCCCCGTGCTGGGCCACGGACAGTACGCCTTCTCCGAAGGGCTGCGGCTGGGCTTCCTGCTGGCCGTGGAGTGCATGGGCCCGGAGTTACTGCGGCCCTAAGTTGCCCTCTTTCCAGTGCTTGCGGCACAGGCCGATGTACTTGTCGTTGGCCCCCAGCACCACCTGCTCGCCCTCCTTGATGACGTGGCCGCTCTCGTCAAAGCGGGCGTTGCACAGGGCCTTCTTGCCGCACCAGCAGATGGTCTTGACCTCCTCGATCACGTCCGCCGTGGCCAGCAGCTCCGCCGAGCCGGGGAACAGCTCCCCCTTGAAGTCGGTGCGCAGGCCGTAGCAGATGACGGGGATGTTCCAGTCGTCCACCAGATCGGTGAGGTAGCGCACCTCGTCCCGGGTGAGGAACTGGGCCTCGTCCACGATGATGCAGGCGTAGGGCTTGAGCTGGCGGGGCGTCATCTCCATCAGGTCGGAGAAGTAGATACACGGGTGGCTCAGCCCCGCCCGGGAGGCCACAAACCGGGCCCCGTCCCGCTGATCCACCGCGGGCTTGACCAGCAGGGCGTCCTGGCCCCGCTCCTCGTAGTTGTAGCGCACCATCAGCGCGTTGGCCGTCTTGCTGGAGCCCATGACCCCGTAGCGGAAATAGAGTTTTGCCATGTCGGTGTTCCTCCCGCGTCACATCAGTTTTTTCAAAATGCCCAGGTGCTTTTTCCCATAGGGCGGATAGCGGACGGGAATGTCCAGCCGCCCTTTTTTGAGTACGCTCTTTTCGTGGGTGAAGGCGTCGAAGCCCGCCTTGCCGTGGCAGGCGCCCATGCCGCTGTTCCCCACCCCGCCGAAGGGGAGGCGGGGGTCGGCCAGGTGCACCACCGTGTCGTTGACGCACCCGCCCCCAAAGGGCAGGGCCTCCAGCACCGCCCGCTCGACGGAGCGGCTCCGGGTGAACAGGTAGAGGGCCAGCGGGCGGGGCTTCTGCCTCTGGGCCTCCACCAGCTCCGGCAGGCTCCGGTAGAGCAGCACAGGCAGGATGGGGCCGAAGATCTCCTCCTCCAGCACCGGGCTGTCCTCCGGCACGTCCACCAGCACCGTGGGGGCAATACGCAGGCCCTCCGGGTCGGTCTGCCCGCCCACGGCGATCCGCCCGCCGGACAGCAGCCCGGCCAGACGGTCGAAGTGCCGCCGGTTGACGATGCGGGGCAGCTCCTCCCCGGCCAGGGGATTCGCGCCGTAAAAGCGGGTGATCTGCCGGGCCAGGGCGGCCACGAAGGGCTCCGCCATCCCCTCCGGCACCCAGACGTGGTCCGGAGCCACGCAGGTCTGCCCCGCGTTGAGAAACTTGCCCCAAGCGATGCGGGCCGCGGCCAGCTCCACATCGGCGTCGGGGGCCAGAATCACCGGCGACCTGCCCCCCAGCTCCAGGGTGACGGGGGTGAGGTGCTCCGCCGCCGCGGCCATGACCTTTTTCCCCACCGCCGGACTGCCGGTGAAGAAGATTACGTCGAAGGGCTTGTCCACCAGGGCCTCCGCCTCCTCCCGTCCCCCCTCGGCCACGGTGATATAATCCGGCGGGAACACCCGCCCCAGCACTTCCGCCAGGGCGCGGGCGGAGGCGGGGGCGTCCTCCCCCGGCTTCACCACCGCCGTGCACCCCGCCGCGATGGCGGACACCAGGGGGGCCAGGGTGAGAAGCAGAGGGTAGTTCCACGGGGCGAGGATCAGCGACACGCCGTAGGGCTCCCGGTACACAGTGCCCACGGAGGGGAACTGGGACAGGGGGGCAGGGTGCCGGACGGGACGGGCCCACTTTTTCAGATGCCCGCGGGCAAAGCGCAGCTCCGCCAGGGTGGGGCCCAGCTCGCTCATATACCCCTCGTAGGGGGATTTGTTGAGATCTGCCTTCAGCGCCTCCAGCAGCTCCCCCTCCCACCGGGTGAGGGCCAGCTCCAGCCGGGTGAGCATCTCCCGGCGGAACCGGAGGGGCCGGGTGGCCCCGCTGTCAAAATACCGCCGCTGGGCGGCCAGTACATCCTCCATGGCGCTCTCCTTCACAGCCGGGCCTCCACCGCCCCGGCGAAGGCCTGAAAGGCGTTGGGCACGGCGTAGTCCCGCTCCAGGGCGGCCCGGTCGGCCCACACCCACCCCTCCGGCAGCTCCGGCGAGGCGGCCTCCACGATTTGGGCGGTCATGTGCCACTCGATATGGCTGAAGATATGCTTCCCCGCCGGGCCGCCGGATAACCCGGCCGCCTCCACCGGACAGGGGGCGGGGGAGAGCTCGTTGGGATACTCCCACAGGCCCGCCAGCAGGCCCCGCCCCGGCCGCCGCCGCAGGGCCACCTTCTTTTCCCAGAAAATCAGGAACACGGTCCGGGCCTCGATGCGCCGGGCCTTTTTTGCCGCCTTGACGGGCAGCTCCCCGGTGCGCTCCTCCCGCCGGGCGGTGCAGAAGTCCGCCGCCGGGCACCGGTCGCACAGGGGCGCGCCGTTGGGCAGGCACACCGTGGCCCCCAGCTCCATGAGGGCCTGGTTGAAGTCGCCGGGGGCGTCCACCGGAAGCACGGCCTGGAGGGCGGCGCGCATCCGGGCCTTGGTGTCCGGCCGGGCGATGTCGCCGCCGTCTCCGCTGATGCGGGCCACCACCCGCAGCACGTTGCCGTCCACCGCCGGAACGGGGACGCCGAAGGCGATGGAGGCGATGGCCCCCGCTGTGTACTCCCCCACGCCGGACAGGGTGAGAAGGCCCTCATAGGTGTCGGGGAACACCCCGCCGAAGTCCTCCGCCACCTGACGGGCGGCTTTCTGGAGGTTGCGGGCGCGGTTGTAGTAGCCCAGGCCCTGCCACAGCTTCATGAGCCGGTCCTCCTCCACGGCCGCCAGATCGGCCACGGTGGGCAGGGCCTCCATGAAGCGGCGGTAGTAGTCCAGCACCGCCGCCACCCGGGTCTGCTGGAGCATGATCTCGCTGACCCACACGTGGTAGGGGGTGGGATCGCTCCGCCAGGGGAGCACCCGGGCGTTTTCGCGGTACCACTGGAGCAGGGGGATGGGAAGTTGGTCGAGTTGATTCAAAACAGGATTCCTCCGGGACCTCTTTTTTCTCTGACCCGGCTATTATATAATGAAGCCAAACTTTTTTCAAGAAACGCAATGAAAACGGCCCGCCGGTTTCTCTAATAGGCAGAAAGGGGGCGCCACCCTTGACCGAACAGGAATTCATTCAACAGGCGGAGGGCCTGAAAGGCCGGCTCTACCGCACCGCCTGGCTCTATCTGGGCAGCGAGGCCTGCGCTGTGGACGCGGTGGACGAGGCGGTCTACCAGGGCTTTCTCCACTACAAACGCCTCCGCCAGCCGGAGTATTTCGCCACCTGGATGACCCGCATCCTCATCAACGCCTGCAACGCCGAGCTGCGCCGCCGGAAGCGGGAGCTGGCGGTGGCCGAGCTGCCCGAGACCGCGGCGGAGGCCTTCGACGCGCTCCCCCTGCGGGAGGCCGTCGCACGCCTGCCCCGTGAGCTGCGGGCGGTGGTGGTACTGCGCTACTTCCAGGGCCTCACCCTGGCGGAGACCGCCCAGGCCCTGGACATCCCGCCGGGCACCGTATCCACCCGCCAGCGTAAGGCCCTGTCCCTGTTAAAGCTGCATCTGACCGAGGAGGTTTGAGCCATGGACCGCATGGAAGAATACAAGGCCCTCCGGGACGCACCGGAGGAGCTCCCCCCCGCCCTGGAGGGCGCCGTGGCCCGCGCCCGGGCCAGGGCCCGCCGCCGGAGGCTGTGGCGGCGGATCAGCGCCCCCGCCGGGAGCGTGGCGGCGGTGTTTGCCGCCTTCGTGCTCCTGGTGAACCTGTCCACCCCCTTCGCCCTGGCCTGCGGCAAAGTGCCCGTGCTCAAGGAGCTGGCCGCCGCCGTGGCCTTCTCTCCCAGCCTCAAGGCCGCTGTGGAAAACGACTATGTGCAGTATATCGGTCAGAGCGCCACGGACAACGGCATCACCGTCCATCTGGAGTACCTGATGGCCGACCAGGGCGGGCTGATGCTCTTCCTGTCCGTCTCCGGGCCGGAGGAGGCCACGTTCTTTATGCCCCGGGCAACGTTCACCACCCCCGACGGAGAAAGGCTGGAGGGCTGCTCCGTCCTGATGGACAGCGTGGCCCCCGGGGAGCTGTCCAACGCCATCACCGTGGCCTTTAACGGGGAGGAGGAGTCCCAGCTTCCGGAGTCCCTACGCCTGACCTGCGAGGTGCAGGCCCACATACCCGATGTCACCGATGCCGGGGAATGGACGGCGGACGCCGTGGTCACCTTCGACCTCCCCCTGGATCAGCGGTTCCGGGGCCAAGGCCGCACGGTGGAGGTGAACCGCTGGCTGGAGCTGGACGGCAACAACATCCGGATTGTGGATCTGGAGCTCTACCCCACCCACGCCCGGCTAAATCTGGAGCAGGACCCAGACAACGCAGAGGAGCTCCAGAGTCTGGACTTCTATCTGGAGGACAAGAAGGGCAACCGCTATGAGAAGGGCTCCGCCAGCGGCCTGACCGCCATGGGGGACTCCTACCTGTTCGAGAGCCCTTATTTCAGCGATCCGGACTCCCTCACCCTGCACATCACCAAGGCAGAGTGGCTGGAGAAGAGTCAGAAGTTTATCACTGTCAGCCTGAAAACAGGGGAGGCCCTGGAACCCATGCCGGGGGGCATGGAGATCAGCGCTATCCGCCTGGACGATACCACAGCCCAGGTGGCTTTCCTGGCCCCCATGCCTCCCGCCAGCAGCGAGACGAACCTGAACTTCTACCAGTTGGGCACCGGCTTCTATCGCACCCCTGACGGCACGGTAAAGAATACCGGCGGCCACAGCACCTATGCCAGTGACATTCTCTGGCGGAACACCCCCTATGAAACGCCCATTCCCGAGGGGTATTTCGTTGAAGAGTACACCATTGAGCACTGCTACTGGGACGTCATCTCCATGGAACTCTTTGCCTCCCGCCGCACCACCTTTGAAGTCCCCGTCGTCCTCACCCTGCAATAAGGCCCTTACGTTATCGGGCACCGGCCAGCAGCCGGTGCCCGATCGTCTTATTTCAGCAAGTCCTCCAGAAGCTCCACCGCTTCGTATACCATCCGGTCGCAGTGGCACTTGCGCTCCTCCCCCCGCTCCTTGGCCAGCCGGAGCAGATTGGCGCAGTCCAGGACCTGGTTTTTTTCCCGGAACCGGCGCATCAGCGCGGTGGCCTCATCGGCCCCCTTGCCCGCCAGCCCCAACACCATCAGCGCGCCGGTCACCGCGCCGCAGGTGGAGCCATGGCGCATACCGGAGCCGAAGTTGGCCCCCAGCTTGAAGGCTGTCTCCCTATCCAGGCCGCACAAATCGGCGAAGGGCACCAAGACCGACTGGCAGCAGTTGTAGTGTACGTCCGTCCGGGCCCGCAGGGCCTCGGTCTCTTCCATCCTCGTCATACCAAACACTCCTTTTTACCGGTCAATGACCATCTGCTTGTAGTCCAGATAGCGGAAGCCCATCCGCTCATACAGCCGGGCGGCCCGGTTCTCCCCAGTGACCTCCAGGCGGTAGCGGGCGCACTCGGGGTGCTGCTCCATGGCCCAGCGGATCACCTGCTCGCCGTAGCCCTTGCCCCGGCACTCGGGGGCCAGGTAGAGCTCATCCAGCAGCAGGTAGCGCCCGCCGCCCGCAGCGGACTCGCCGATGCACATATAATGGTAGCCCACCGGGCGGCCGTCCTCCTCCAGCACCAGGCCCTGGATCAGCGGCTCGGCCGGGTCCACCGCCGCCTGAAAGGACCGGCGGAGAACGGCCGGGTCCACCTCATGCTCCACCGCCGGGCTGTGGTAGAACCAGTCCACCATCTCCATGACGGCCCCCTCGTCCGCCGCGGTCATCTCTCGAATGGAAATCATACGTCTTACTCCTTTTCATGTGATTCCTCGCCCCCTGGCGGGGCGCTCAGTTGAACATGTCACCGTGCTGGGCAAACAGGCGGCGCACCCGGCCCAGCAGCGGTGCGTGCTCCCGCCGGGACAGGCCGGGATCGGCCTCCAGCAACGCCTGAGCGGCCTGCTGGGCCTCCTTGAGCACCCGCATGTCCGCCGCCAGATCGGCGATGCCAAGCTGGGGCAGGCCGTGCTGCCGCTGGCCGAAAAAGTCGCCGGGGCCGCGCAGCTTCAAGTCCTCCTCCGCGATGCGGAAGCCGTCGGCGGTTTTCGCCAGCACCCGCAGCCGCTCCCGGCTCTCGGCACTGTGGGTGCTGGTCATCAGCACGCAGTAGGACTGGTGCTTTCCCCGGCCCACCCGGCCCCGGAGCTGGTGGAGCTGGCTCAGGCCGAAGCGGTCGGCGTTCTCCACCACCATCAGCGCCGCGTTGGGCACGTCCACTCCCACCTCGATGACGGTGGTGGACACCAGCACGTCCAGCTCCCCCGCCGCGAAGGCGGTCATCGCCGCGTCCTTGTCCCTGGCCTTCATCTTACCGTGCACCAGCCCCACCCGCAGGTCGGGGAACACCTCGCTTTTGAGATGTTCGGCATAGGGGACGGCCGCCTTGAGGCCCTCTCCGCCGGGCTCTCCGGGGGGCTCCTCCCCCTCCTCCACGGCGGGGCAGACGAGATAGGCCTGCCGCCCCTGGCCCACCAGCTTCCGCACAAATTGATACATCCGCTGCCGCTTGTCCTCCCCCACCACATAGGTCTCCACCGGCGTGCGGCCGGGGGGCAGCTCGTCGATCACCGACACCTCCAGATCCCCATAGATGATGAGGGCCAGGGTGCGGGGGATGGGGGTGGCGGACATGACCAGCACGTGGGGCGTCCGCCCGGCCTTGGCGGCCAGGGCCGCGCGCTGGGCCACCCCGAAGCGGTGCTGCTCGTCGGTGATGGCCAGGGCCAGGTTGGAAAAGGTCACTCCCTCGCTCAGCAGGGCGTGGGTGCCGACCACCAGATCCACCTCCCCCGCCGCCAGGGCGGCGTAGAGCTCCTTCCGGGCCTTCCCCTTCACCGAGCCGGTGAGCAGGCCCACCCGCACCCCTGCCCGCCCCAGCAGCGGGGCCAGGGAGCGGAAGTGCTGCTCGGCCAGCAGCTCCGTGGGGGCCATCAGGGCGCACTGGCCGCCGTTTTTCGCCGCCAGCCACGCCCCGTAGGCCGCCACCATGGTCTTGCCCGAGCCCACATCGCCCTGCACAAGCCGGTTCATGGGCGCGCCGGAGGCGGTATCGGCCGCCACCTCCTCCATGGCCCGCCGCTGGGCTGCCGTGAGGGAGAAGGGGAGCAGCGCTAGGAATTCCTCCACCGGCGGTGTGGAAAAGGGGACGCCCTCCGCACAGGTGCGCCGGGTGCGCAGCAGGGCCATGCCGCAGGCCAGGCAGAACAGCTCCTCGAAGATCAGCCGCCGCCGGGCCAGCTCCAGGGCCTCCTCGTCCCGGGGGAAGTGGATGTTCCGGCAGGCAAACTCGGCGGCGGCCAGGGCGTGCTCCCGCCGCAGTCCGGCGGGAAGCGTCTCCTCCATCTGCCCGGCGCACTCCTCCACGCAGCGGAGGGTCAGCCCCGCCAGCAGGTTGTTGGAGACGCCCCGGGTCAGGGGGTAGATGGGCAGAATACGGCCGGTGAAGCGGGCCCTGTCCGCCCGCTCGCACACCGGGTTGGTCATCTGACGCCGCCCCGGCGGGCCCTCCACCCGGCCGTAGACGACATACGTCTCGCCGGTGCGCAGGGTGTCCTTCATATAGGACTGGTTAAAGAAGGTGGCGGCGACGCTGCCGGTGTCATCCACCAGGCGGGCCTTCACCAGCTCCAGCCCCTTGCGGATACGGGAGAGGTGGGGTGGCTCCGCCACCAGCAGCTCCAGGCACACCGGAGTGTCCACCGGGGCCGCCGCCACGGTGGAAAACCGGCGGCGATCCTCATAGTCCCGGGGAAAGTAGCGCAGCAGGTCCTCCACCGTGGCCAGCCCCAGCTTCTCCAGGCTTCTGGCCCGGGCCGGCCCGATGCCGGGCAGCCGCTCCACCCCGTCGCCAAGCCGCAGCGCCATGGATGCTCCCTCCTCTCCTCTGTGAGGTCTTAGTGTAGCATATTTCCCAGACAGTGGCAAGGCCCCCTCCCCCCGACGGCGAAACCGCCAAATGCGAAACCGACCGGTTGAATTTCCTGTGCGTGTCGCCAAGTTTTGCAACCACCCGCAAAATCGCTTGCAAAAAATCCGCCTTACTGCTATAATCAGTCTTAACATCGCATTTCCCCGCACGCCCCTGCGGCGGGGCCCTGGCGGCCGGAGAGCCGCCGCAGCCGAACGGTGTCTGTTTGACGCGATCGGACTCATTTGATTCAGGAAGGAAGGACAGCATGGCGGAATGCAAATTTAACAAGGTCCTGGTGGCTAACCGGGGCGAGATCGCCATCCGCGTGTTCCGGGCCTGCTACGACCTGGGCCTGCACACGGTGGCCATGTACTCCAACGAGGATACCTTTTCCCTCTTCCGCACCAAGGCGGACGAGGCCTATCTCATCGGTGAGAACAAGTCCCCCCTGGGGGCCTATCTGGACATCCCCTCCATCATCGATCTGGCCCGCCGCCGCAACGTGGACGCCATCCACCCCGGCTACGGCTTTTTGAGCGAGAACGCCGACTTCGCACGGGCCTGCGAGGAGGCTGGCATCACCTTCATCGGCCCCTCCTCCACCATTCTGGCCCAGATGGGCGACAAGCTGACCGCCAAGGCCATTGCCCACGCCTGCGGCGTGCCCACCATCCCCGGCTCCGACCGTCCCCTGAAGGACGGGGAGGAGGCCCTTGCAAAGGCCGTCGAATACGGCTTCCCCATCATCCTCAAGGCGGCCGGCGGCGGCGGCGGCCGGGGGATGCGCCGCTGCGACACACCGGAGGAGGTCATCCCCGCCTTTGACCTGGTGAAGAGCGAGGCCAAGAAGGCCTTCGGCAACGAGGACATCTTCATCGAGAAGTACCTGGTGGAGCCCAAGCACATTGAGGTGCAGATTCTGGGCGACAAGCACGGCAACGTGGTTCACCTGTTCGAGCGGGACTGCTCCCTCCAGCGCCGCTACCAGAAGGTGGTGGAGTTCGCCCCCGCCTTCTCCGTGCCCGAGACCACCCGGCAGAAGCTTTATGAGGACGCGGTAAAGGTGGCCCGCCACGTGGGCTACGTCTCCGCCGGCACGGTGGAGTTCCTGGTGGACAAGAGCGGGAACCACTACTTTATCGAGATGAACCCCCGCATCCAGGTGGAGCACACCGTCACCGAGATGGTGACCGGCGTGGATCTGGTGCGCGCCCAGATCCTCATCGCCGAGGGCCACCCCCTGTCCACCCCGGAGATCGGCATCCCCAGCCAGGACGCGGTGCACATGAACGGCTACGCCCTCCAGTGCCGGGTGACCACCGAGGACCCCGCCAACAACTTCGCCCCCGACACCGGCAGGATCACCGCCTACCGCTCCGGCGGCGGCTTCGGCGTCCGTCTGGACGGCGGCAACGCCTTCACCGGCGCGGAGATCTCCCCCTACTACGACTCCCTGCTGGTCAAGGTCACCTCCTGGGACAACACCTTCGAGGGGGTGTGCCGCAAGGCCATGCGGGCCATCAGCGAGGAGCATGTCCGCGGCGTCAAGACCAACATTCCCTTCGTCACCAACATTCTGGCCCACCCCACCTTCCGGGCCGGGGCGTGCCACACCAAGTTCATCGACGAGACCCCCGAGCTCTTCGACATCGACGTGGGCCGCGACCGTGCCACCAAGCTGCTCAAGTACATCGCCCAGATACAGGTCGATAACCCCTCCGCCGAGCGGGCCCAGTTCGACATTCCCCGCTTCCCGCCCTATGAGCACACCCCGCCCAAGTGCACCGGCCTCAAGCAGCTTTTGGATGAGAAGGGGCCAGAGGCGGTGCGGGACTGGGTGCTGGGACAGAAGAAGCTGCTCATCACCGACACCACCATGCGGGACGCCCACCAGTCCCTTCTCTCCACCCGGGTGCGCACCCGCGACATGCTCAAGGCCGCCGAGGGCACGGCAGAGATCCTCAACGACTGCTTCTCCCTGGAGATGTGGGGCGGCGCCACCTTCGACGTGGCCTACCGCTTCCTACATGAGTCCCCCTGGGAGCGGCTGCGCCTGCTGCGGGAGAAGATCCCCAACATCCCCTTCCAGATGCTCCTGCGGGGGGCCAACGCCGTAGGCTACACCAACTACCCCGACAACCTCATCCGGGCCTTTATCCGGGAGTCAGCCCGGAGCGGCATCGACGTATTCCGTATCTTCGACTCCCTGAACTGGATTCCCGGCATGGAGATAGCCATAGACGAGGTGCTCCAGCAGGGCAAGCTGTGCGAGGCCACCCTGTGCTACACCGGTGACATTCTCGACCCCAAGCGGGATAAATATACCCTCAAATACTACGTGGACATGGCCAAGGAGCTGGAGAAGCGGGGCGCCCATCTGCTGTGCATCAAGGACATGTCCGGCCTCCTCAAGCCCTACGCGGCCAAGAAGCTGGTCACTGCCCTGAAAAACGAGGTGGGCCTGCCCATCCACCTGCACACCCATGACACCTCGGGCAACCAGGTGGCCGCCTATCTGATGGCCGCCGAGGCCGGGGTGGACATTGTGGACTGCGCCATCGACTCCATGTCCTCCACCACCAGCCAGCCCTCCCTGAACGCGGTGGTCACCGCCCTCCAGGGCCAGGAGCGGGACACCGGACTCGCCCCCGAAAAGCTCCAGACCCTCTCCGACTACTGGGCGGACGTGCGCCTGCGCTACAGCCAGTTTGAGGCGGGCATCAAGAACCCCTCCACCGATATCTACCGCTACGAGATGCCTGGCGGCCAGTACACCAACCTCAAGAGCCAGGTGGAGAGCCTGGGCCTGGGCCACCAATTCGAGGACGTCAAGGAGATGTACGTCAAGGTCAACCACATGCTGGGCGACATTGTGAAGGTGACGCCCTCCTCCAAGATGGTGGGTGATCTGGCCATCTTCATGGTGCAGAACGAGCTGACCCCCGAGAACATTGTGGAGCGTGGAGAGGCTCTCACCTTCCCCGACAGCGTGGTGAGCTACTTCAAGGGCATGATGGGCCAGCCCGCCTGGGGCTTCCCCGAGGACTTGCAGAAGGTGGTGCTCAAGGGTGAGGAGCCCATCACCTGCCGCCCCGGTGAGCTGCTGGAGCCCGTCGAGTTCGCCGCCGCCCGGCGGGAGGTGGAGAAGTTCTACCCCGGCGCGTCGGAGCAGAACATCATCTCCTGGTGCCTCTACCCCAAGGTGGTGGAGGAGTTCTTCCGCCACCGGCAGGAGTACGGCTACATCATGCGCATGGGCAGCCATGTGTTCTTCAACGGCATGGCCCTGGGCGAGACCAACAAGATCAACATCGAGGACGGCAAGACCCTGGTCATCAAATACCTGGGGCTGGGCGATCTCAACGAGGACGGCACCCGCAACGTCCACTTCGAGCTCAACGGCATGCGCCGCGAGGTGGCGGTGCCCGACAAGAACGCCGAGGCACAGGTGAAGCACGTTACGCTGGCCGATCCCTCCGACAAGAGCCAGGCGGGGGCCTCCATCCCCGGCATGGTGTCCAAGATCTGCGTCAAGCCCGGAGACGCGGTGGAGGAGAACCAGGTGCTGGCCGTTATCGAGGCCATGAAGATGGAGACGAGCGTGGTGGCCCGCATGGCGGGTACCGTGGAGCAGGTTCTCATCAAAGAGGGCGGCTCTGTCAAGGCCGGCGAGCTGCTCATCACCATAAAGTAATGCCGGCCCAGTCCACGCAGAGCGCTGCCGCCTGGCGAGCCGCCGCTCATGCGGCGGAGCGGGGCGGGATTCACTTCCGCCCCGCGATCATTGGAACCCTACAATGGGTCCCCCACATAAGCCACGCTTGTGTGGGAGCGAGCGGCTCTGTCAAGGCCGGCGAGCTGCTGCTTATCACCATAAAGTAAGCGCAGGGGGCCGGTCTGACGACCGGCCCCTTTTCCACCGCCTGCAACCGCTTTTTCAAGGAGGCCCAAACCATGGAAACCATTCTCCACCTGCTCCCCCTCACCGGCGCACAGAAGGCGGCCTTTCAGGCCGCCGCGCCGGAGTCTGAGCATCTCTTTCTCCCCACCAATGACCGCGGGGGAGCCAGCAGCATCCCCCAGGAGTGGCGGGAGCGCACCACCATTCTGCTTGGCTATGTCCCCCCCGATCAGCTCAAGACCTTTCCCAACCTGAAATGGGTGCAGAGCTGGAACGCGGGGGTGGACCCCTATCTGGTCCCCGGCGTTCTGCCGGAGGGCGTGCGCCTCACCTCCGCCGTGGGAGCCTACGGCCCAGCCGTGTCTGAACACATGCTGGCCATGCTCCTGGCCATCTATAAGCGCCTGCCCGCCTACCGGGACCAGCAGAGGGCCCATATCTGGGCGGATCTTGGACCCGTTGGCTCCCTGGCGGGCAAAACCGTGCTGGTGGCCGGTGCCGGCGATATCGGCCGCCACTTTGCCCGGCTGGTCCGCGCCCTGGGGGCACAGCGGGTTATTGGGCTGCGCCGGAGCGCGGGCTGCCCGGTAGAGGGCTTTGACGAGATTTACGGTCTGGGTGCGCTGGATGGCCTGCTCCCCCAGGCCGATGTGGTGGCACTGGCCCTCCCCCACACCCCTGAGACTGCGGGCCTGATGAGCAAGGCCCGGCTGCTGGCTATGAGGCCCGGCGCGGTACTGCTCAACGCGGGCCGTGGGAGCGCCGTGGACTGCACCGCCCTGGCGGAGGTGCTGTGCTCCGGCCGCCTGCTGGGCGCGGGACTGGACGTTACCGATCCGGAACCTCTGCCCCCGGGACACCCCCTCTGGGAGGCCCCCAGCCTCCTCCTCACCCCCCACACCGCCGGGGGCTATAACCACATGGAGGCCACGCTGGAGCGCATCAAGGCTATTTTCCTGGACAACCTGCGGCGCTATGTGGAGGGCCGCACGCTCCGCAATCAAGTGCGCTGACCCCCCTTGACATACCTCGGCGATCTAGGTAAAATACACCTAGATCGCCGAGGTATTTTGCGTATAAGGAGGCTTCCCATGAAAAAGGCGGACAAGAACCTGCTCTCCGGCTCCACCACCCTTCTGGTACTCTCCCTGCTCTCCTCCGGGGACAAATATGGCTATGAGATGATCGCCGAGCTGGAGGCGCGGAGCGACCACACCTTTACGCTCAAGGAGGGCACCCTCTACCCCATCCTCCACACACTGGAGAAGGACGGAGCGGTGAAGTCCTACGAAAAAGAGGCCCCCACGGGCCGGATGCGGAAATACTACCGCATCACCCGCAAGGGCCTGCGCCTGCTGGACGAAAAGAAGGAGGAGTGGGTGGAATTTACCCATACCGTCAACGCCATTCTGGCCGGAACCAGTCCGGCTCTGGCATGAGCGCCCCGGCGGCGGCCCCCCACCGCACCATCAGCCAGTTCTGCGACCACGTATGCATGTACGTCCGCTTCCGGCCGGACCACGAGGCCATCACGGCGGAGCTCACCGCTCACTTGGAGGACCATAAAGACGCCATTCTGGAGATACACCCGGACATGACGCTGTGGGAGGCGGAGCGCCGGGCGGTGGAGGCCATGGGGAATCCGGAAAAGCTGGGCCGCTGGCTGGACTCCATCCACAATCCCCTCTTGGGGTGGCTCCAGATCTGGTTCGTGCGGGCGGTGTGTATTCTGGCGGCCTTGGTGCTGGTGCTGGCTCTGCCCCAGGCGGAGCGCGTACACAATCAGGCCGCTGACATCCAGCGGCTCCGCAGCTGGGGCCCGCCGGACAGGGAGCATGTGACCGCCGACTTCGCGCCGGACGGGACGTGGACGTGGCGGGGCTACGCCTTCTCCATCCCCCGTGCAGTGGTGGAGCAGTGGGAGGGAGGCCAGAAGGTGTCCTATCTGCTGAGGATCGCCCACCCCAACCCCTGGCGGCAGGAGCCCCAACTCCGGGAGGGGATCTGGGCGGAGGACGACCTGGGCAACCACTATTATTCCATGGAGGAACATCAGGCTTTGAGCGACCAGGGCGCGTTCCGCGTGTATATGGGCAGATCCTCCGGGAACTACGCCGCTGCCTATCCCTTCGCCACTTACTACGACATGGGAGTATCCAACATTGACCCGGCGGCCACCGAGATCACCCTCCATTTTGACCGCTATGGAGAGGATGTGCTGTGGCTGACCATCCCTCTGGAAGGAGGCGGTCTCTATGGCTAGGCGCCCCACTAACCCCGCCCGTCGGAAGCGCCGGACGGCCGTGTGCGCCGTCCTTCTGCCTCTCCTGCTGGCGGCACTGCTGCTGGTGCTGGACTTTCCCTTTCTCACCGCCCAGGGCGCTCTGGCCGCCACCCAAGAGCGGTACGCCTTCGGCCCCGGGGAGGTCATTGCCCGGTTCAGCCCCCAGCAGGAGGGCATGCCCCCGTTACGGTACTACATCGTCCGCGACGGGGACTGGTTCGCCTGGTGCAGCGTGGAGCGGGACGGCCTGTTCTGGCGCCCCGGCGCGCTGACCGCGGCCTGTCCGGACGGCGAGGCCCCCCTGGCCATTCTGGCTTCCCCCGCGTTCGGCGGCCGCGGTCAGGAGCTGACGGTGGTGTCCGGCGGCCCGGATGTCGTCGCCGTGGAGGTGGACTATCTCTCAGGCTTCGATCTCCCGCTCCGCTTGAAGACCGCCCGCCGGGAGGCGCCGGAAGATCAGTGCTTTTTCTTCACCCTGGAGGATCCCTACCATGGCCTCCCCCTAAATGCCTCTCCCTCTGCTTGCTTCCGCGTCCGGTGCTATGACGCGGACGGAAAGCTGCTCTACGAGTCTCCCTATCCCGCCCGCTGGTTGGAATACCCGATCCTCGACTCCCATTTGAAGGTGGTGACTCCGTGAACCGCGACCATGTCGACCGCTTCTGCTCCAGGGTGTGCGCGCACGTCCGCTTCTCCCCCGATCACGCCGCCATCACGGCGGAGCTCACCGCCCATCTGGAGGATCACGCCGCCGCCCTGGAGGCGCGGGGCTTTCCCTCCGACGTAGCCGTCCAGCAGGCCGTGGACGCCATGGGCGATCCGGAGGAAATCGGAAAAGAGCTGGACAAGAGCCACAGCCCCTTCCTGGGGTGGTTCCAGATCTGGTTCCGGGCGGCGGTCTGGACGCTCCTGCTTTTGTCCATCCAGACGGCAGCTTATTCTCTGCTGCACAGCACCTCCTCCCTCCGCCTCCCCTCCCAGGCGGAGGCGGAGTGGCTTCAGACGCACAGGAGCTTTCCCCAGGCGGCGGGAGAGCTGGAGCCCCAGGCGGTGTACCAGGGGGCGGACTACCGCTTCTCCGTGGAGCGCGTGATTCTGCTGGACACCCATACCGGCCTCCGGCTGGACTGTCTGCTCCGGGTCTCCTGGCGCAACCCCTGGCTTCCGCCCCCCAACGCCGGGGCGCTGCTCCGCGCGGAGGATGACCGGGGCAACGAATATCCGCAGTTCCAGAACCGCCCGTTTCTCACCGGGCGTTACCTGCACGGAGGGCCGCTTCCGGGCGCCTCCCCCCTCCCTGTGCGCTACTATGAGCTCTCTATCTGCCAGGTCGATCTGAAGGCGGAGACCATTACCCTGTTGCTCGACCCCTTCGGCGCCGTCGAAGCGCGCCTCACCATTCCGCTGAGAGAGGAGAAAGCCCATGGCTAACCTGCCCACCCCCGCCCTGCGGAAAAAGCGCATCCTGCGGGACGTTTGCCTCCTGCTGCTGTGCCCGCTGGTGTTGCTTTTGGCCTGGGGCTTCCCCTACTTCACCCGGAGTCAGGCCCTCTGGGCGCTTCAAAAGGCAAACTTTTTTGAGGGCGGCCGCGTTGTCGCCTGGTCGTCTCCCCCGGAAGACCGTGATACCGCCTATGCCGTCCTCCGGTGGGACGGCTGGTACGCCGTGGGAACCCTGCGGCGGGCGGGGCCCTTCTGGGAGCCCGTCCGGTTCAACGCAGTTCAGCCGGACGACGCGCTCCCCATAACCCTTCTGTTCGAGGACGCCGGGATGGCTCACAGCTTCCTCTGTGTGCTCTCCAGCGATCCGCAGATTGTGACCATGGAGCTGGACTACGTGGCGGGCTTCTCAGAAACCAGCTCGTCCCCGCAGCAGCTGCGTACCCTCCGGCGGGAGGCGGTGGAACACTGCTTTCTCTTTCCCTGTGACGGTTCGGCCTGGGTGCCGGTGGACGATCCCTTTCAATCCATCCGTCTCCGGGGTTATGATACGGCCGGAAATCTGGTGTATGAGTCCCCCGTGCCAAGCCTTTGGGCGAACTATGACTTCTCCCCAATGGAATGAGGTGATTCCATGGCAAATCTCCAATTTGAGGACTTCTGTCAGAAAGTGTGTCAGATGCTCCGCTGGAAGGCGGCACGGGGGCCGGTCTCTGCCGAGCTGACCGCCCATCTGGAGGATCACGCTGCTGCTCTGGAGGCGCGGGGCCTGTCTCCCGAGGAGGCTACCGCCCAGGCCGTGACCGCCATGGGCAATCCCTACGCCCTAGGTCACGCGCTGGATCAAACCCATCCCCCCACGCTCCCTCGGCTATCTCGCCTCTTTCTGGCCGTCGGACTGCTGGCCCTGTTTCTGGGTATTCTTTTGGGACTCAATCGGGACAGCGGCCTCTTCGCCCTGGCCGGGGTGGTTCCCCAGCCGCCGGAACTGTCCTATGACACGGGGGACTCCCTGGTACTGAAGGGCGCCGCTGCCGGTGGCGGTGTGCTGGGGGCGTATACCTTTGCCTCCGCTGGCCGGGCCGGACTGGTTCATGTCCGCTGGGAGCTCAGCAGCGGTGTGAAAGAGGAGTACCAGCTTCAGGTTCCTCTCACTGTCACGGCCCGCCGCCCCTGGCTGCCCGTGCCCCTGGTGTATGAGGCGGATGCCTCATACACCGACGACGCCGGCGGCTCCGGCCCCTGCTCCCTCCGCTCCGGGGAGGACTATCTGCTGGGTGCCTCCGGCTGGCTGTACATCGCTGACCCCACCCCCGGGGCCCGGGTGTTCACCATTACTGTCTCCGCGGCGGGTGAGGAGATCTCCTTCACCGCCGCCCTGGCCGAGGAGGTGCCGCCGCTGTGAGCCGATTCCGCTTTTACATCTTTCCACGCCTCTGTCTGGCCCTCAGCGCCCTGGTACTACTGGGCGGGCTGTGGGTGCTATGGCTCTCCATGGGGCGGCCCATGCCCACCCAGGGGTTGGCCTGCCGCCAGGCGGAGACCGCCCGGTTCCTCCCCCACGGTACCACCTCCGCCTCCGGCCCCCTTCGCTACGAGAACGGCGTGTGGTTCGGCAAAGCAGACGCCTGGGCGGTACGCCGGGCCGGGGACTCCTTTACCCTCATGGAGTTGGAGCGAACCGCTGGTCTACTGTGGCGGTCAGAGGCCATAATGGACATCACCCCATCCCGCTGGGGGGAGGCGATCTGGGCTTTCCCCGCCGGACTGGACTACTACGACGTGTTTCAAGAGGGCTCCCTCGACAGCGAGACCTGGTCTGAGTTTACACCCGTGGCCGTGTCCGACGATCCCCGGGTGGCGCAGGTGGAGGTAACGGCAGTCTGGGTGGGAGATGAGGAGCGGGACGCCCCCGCCGCCGCCCTGGCGGAGTGGGGCGTCACCGCCTGGCTCTCCCCCGCCGGGGACGGAGTGTGGTCCGGCCCCTCCCTGTCCATACGGTTTTATTCCCCCGGGGCTGCCTCCCGCAGCTCTATCCTCCTGCTCTCCTGTCGGGGCTACGACACCGACGGCGAACTTGTGGCCTTCTGCGACTAGCCCCTTCCTTCGACGGCATATTCTTCCAGTATATGGTATGCTATACCCAAAGGAGGATATGCCATGAGACCGCTCATTCCTGCACTCCTGCTCCTCACCCTGCTGCTCCCTGCGGCGGCGGCAGCCCAGTCCCCGGTCACCCGCGCCCAGTTTGTGGCCGCCCTGTGGACCTGCTCGGGTGCTGTCCCCTACGATGCCAACGGCCCTTTCTCCGATGTGAATCCCAACTCCCCCGGTGCCACGGCTGTAGCCTGGGCCTATGATCTTGGGATCGTGCGGGGCACCGGCGGCACACTTTTTGTCCCTGACCGCCCCATCACCCGCGAGGAGGCCGCCGTCCTGCTCCGCCGCTACGCCGCCCACCTGGGGCGGGACACCTTTCTGCCCAGCGGAGTGGCCGCCTGTAACGACTTTGAGGGGATCTCTCCCTGGGCGGACGACTCCCTCTACTGGGCCGCCGGCATCGGCCTGCTGGCGTGGGGCGCGGACGGCAGGCCGGAGCCCCAGGGCACCCTCTCCCCGGAGGAGCTGGAGCAGGCCCTCGCCCGTTTTTTTGATCGCCCTGTCCCGGCTGTTCCCTATCTTCTGGAGCACTGGTGAGCCCCCTTTCAAGCAAAAAATGCCTGGAACCGCATGGTTCCAGGCATTTTTATGCGACAGGCAGGCTAGTCCCGCACCATCTTCTCCAGCTCCTCCCAGGTGGGCCCCAGCTTCTCAATGTCTCCCCAGGTGGCAAAGCGCTCCTCCATGAGGGCCCAAGTGATGTACCAGTAGACATACCGTATGTCCAGATGGCAGGGCAGAATATCTTTCAGGATGGCCCTCATTGATTCAAACCCGTCCGGGATGCCTGGTACATCGGGGAACCGCACCTCCACAACGCCGGGCGTTTCCGTCTCGCTTGCCACGGCGTTGAGGCCGCAGCCTTTTAGATTATCGTTGATCGCCGTCAGGGTAAAGCTGTCCCCGCCGATGCGCAGCAGGGCGGCCAGCGCCGCCCGCCGCCGCTCCAGGCTGGCAGCTACCGGCTTTCGGGCCAGCAGTGCCTCGACGGCCTCCAGCCCCCGTCCCTCTGCGGTGCAGATCAGCATCTCCCGCTGTACCTCCTCCATGGCGGCCTCCACCCCATCCAGCGCCTTCCCCTGGGCCTCCAGCTCACCGCCATTGGCGGTGCCCTCCAGCCCATAGATACGCAGGGGCCGGAGCAGCTCCCTGAGGTATGCCCCGTAGCTCATGCCGTCCCCTCCAGTGCCGCTACCGTCAGTGTGCCCAGTTGTGGCAGCTCGTCCACCGCTGCCGCCACATCGGCCGCCGGGGCGGTGAGGGCGTAGTTCTCCACGCCCTCCACCCCGAAGATCAGCGCCCCCAGCTGGGCCCGCAGGACACTCTGCCCCAAGAGCCGCCCGTCAAACCAGCCCCGCACGGCGGACTCCACCGCCTGCCGGACGGTGTCAAAGTCCGCCCCCGGCCGGGCCGCCACCTGAACCGACACATCCACCGTCCTTACCTCCGGCGCCTTCACCTGAACATCCACGGCGATTTCGCGGCGTTCCTCCAGATGGGCTGCCACCTGTTCCAGCAGTCCGCTGTCGGGCAGACCCGCCGCCGTGGCAAGAAACACGTCCACCGTCCCCACGCCCCGGGGCCGCGCCACCACGGTAGCCGCCGCCACCTCCGGAAAGGAGAGGGCCTCCTGCTGGTAAAAGGCGGCGTTGGCCCCGTTGGGCATCCGCCGAAAGGTCTCCAGCACCCGCTCCCGCAGGCTCTCGTCCCCCTCGGCATCCAGTCCTCCGGAAAAGGCCTCAGGATTGGTGCACCGGCTCACCCCCACCGGCGCCACCGCCATGGCACGCACCGTCCCGGCCGCCGCATTTCCCGCCGCGCCCGGCTCCACCGCTCTGGCCCGCACCTGGGCGGAGGTCTGCCCCGCCTTTAAAACGCCCGCCTCGGTGGTCTCAAAGCGCACCTGGGCCGCTGTCATGCATACCGTCCCCTCCGGGATGCTCAGATCGGCCTCCGGCGGATGGTCTGTCTCGAAGGAGAGCACCCCGACCGCCGCTGTGGCCGCCCGGCGCTCCAGCCCCCGCAGTTGAGCATGCTTATCCAGGTAGTCCCCCTGGGCCGTCTGGGGGAAGCACTGCCGCCCCACCCAGTCGGCCTGCACATACAGGGCGTAGAGCTGGGCCGCCACGGCGTAAAGCCGCACCGCCATGTCTCCGTCCCCGGCCAGCGCCAGCCCCGTCTCCCGCTGAAAGGTGTCCACCATCTGCCCGTAGAGCTCCTCCACCGTCATCCCGTCATACGCCTCCCGTCCCAAGTATCAGGCGGAGCGCCTCGCCCCGCCAGTCCAGCTCGACCGTCAGTTCTCCCCCGGCCGACAGCTCCACCCCGGCCACCGACAGCTCCGCCTCATCGGAAAGTGCCTGGGCCACATACTGCCGGGCCAGTCCGGCCCGCTCAGCGGGCTTGGCCCGGCCGAGCCGGTGGAGCTCACTGCCCAGCGCAGGCAGCAGCGGAAAGCTCCCCCGCGGGATGGACAGCTTCCACAACACCCGCTGCAGCAGCTCGTCCGTCCCTTCCGCCCGCAGGAAGCCACCCGCGCCGTCGTTGACGTAGTCGCCGTTCCGCACCATTAGTTCCACGCTCAGCCCTCCCCTGTAAGCACCGGCTTGCCGTTGACCAGCACATCTCCGGTCAGCCGGATACCCCCGCCGCCGATGCGAATGGAGGCCGAACCGCTGTAGATGAGCACCTCGCCCGCCGCCAGGTTCCAGTCCTGCCCGCAGGCCTGGCCGGCCACACAGGGGGCCTCTCCCGCCTGGCCGGTCTTGAGCACCAGCACCTGCTCGCCCTCCTCCGGCCGCCACACATAGCCGCCCGGGCCAAACACGGGCAGCTCCCGCCGCTCTCCGGCCAGATACACCCCGGCCGGGTCGCCGGGCAAGGTGACCCGGCCCACCAGTGCTGTTCCGTCCGGCTCTGTCCTTCTCCGCCCCTGCTCCGAAATCCACATAAAACCACTCCTCCGCTATGGCTCCCCCAGCGTCAGCCGGGTGTAGGTTCCCGCCGCCGTCAGGCCGCATACGCTCTCCCGTACCCGCCAGAGGCCCCGTCCCGTACCCTTGGCCAGGTTGAGCTCCACCAGCTCCCCCGGCCACGCGGCAAAGGCTTCCGGCAGCTCCAGCTCTGCCTGCCGCAGCTCTTCCCGGGCGCGGGCCAGTTGATACGCCCCGGAATAGCGCATGGCCTGATAGCTGCTCTTTCCCGGCATGGTAAGCACACGGCGGCACCGGCCGCCCCGGCGCAGGAAGTCCTCGTCCGCCACCCGCTGAACCTCCTCTGTGGTGCGGTCCCGCACCAGCACCTCGGAGAGCACCCCGTATCGCTGCTCCCGCAGGCGGAAGCTCGTCACCGCCGCGTCCGCCCCCAGCACCAGCCGCCGCCCCTCCTCCCAGGGGGCCAGTACCAGCCGCCCCAGCCGGTCAAACCGGGGGGCAATTCCCCCATAATAGCGGCAGAATTCATAGACCACCTGCCACTCGCTGCTCCCCGCGTCCACCGAGAAGCCCGGCACCGGCGGCAGCTCCGCCCCCCGCACGGTCTCAATGCCGTAGGGGGCCACGTGGTCCCGCAGGATATCCTCAACAGTGGCCACCTGGTAGTCTGCCCCCAGCGCCTCGTTGTCCAGCAGGCGGGCGGCCATTCCCCGGCCCGCCACGGTAAGGGTGCCCCCCGCGGTGTCCCAGCCCCGCTCGCACTCGTCCACCACGCCGGTGAAGAGCCGTTCCCCGTTCTCCTCCGCCGTAAAGCTCACCGCCTCGGCCAGGTCGTTCCCGCTGTCCGGCTCCCACAGGCAGGTGAGCTGAAAGCTGTCGCAGGGCGTGCCGCAGCCGTATTGAAACCGCCACTCCACCGCGTCGGGCAGGCGGATGCGCCGTCCATCCCAGCACAGCAGTTCTCCCCGCATCACGCCAGGCGCACCTCCTCCCCTGCCAGAATCAGGTTTGGATTTTTAATCTGGGGATTGAGGGCGATGAGCTCGGTCAGGCTGAGTCCGTAATCCCGGGCGATCCCCCACAGGGTCTCCCCCTGGCGCACCGTGTGCCGCCGCTCCCCCGCCGTACTGGCGGCCGGGCCTGTCTCCGGTTCTCCTCCGCCCCCGGTCACCTGTACGCCGGTGCTGTGTCCGTCGTATCCCTCCCAGAAAGCAAAGGAATACCCCACATAGTCCGCCCTGGGCTCCTGCCGGAGTGAGAGCTCCACAAAGTAGGCGTTGGAGGTCTGCCAAACCGGGTGAACCAGCAGCCCCGGTCCCCCGGCGTAGAATACGGTAGCCAGCTTCTTAAACTCCCCGTAGGCCCCTTCGCCCACGAATTCCCCCTCGCCCCGCATGACCCGCTGGGCGGGGCCCAGATCCTGGAGGTGGTAGCGCCCGAAGGGCACCTTTCGCGCCCCCATAGTCCGCTTATATTCAATGGTGTAAACCCGCGGGTTGTGGGGCCATACATAGTCCTTGTACCGCATGGAAGCCAATCTCACAGCAGCCGGAACCCCCCATCATACCGCCGGGCGTCCCGGCGAAACAGCCGGTCCAGCGCCTCGGCCTCCGCCGGAGTGCCCACCGCTCCGCCGTACTGCTCCACCGTCACCACCCGCCTCTCCGTTCCGCCGCTCCACTCCCGCTCCATGCTCCTGCGCACCAGACCGTCGAGCCAGGCCGCCCCTGACCCGCTCCGGTATTCTGTGGTGTGCTCCGGCCGGGCCGGTTGAGCCGTCCGCTCCCCCGTTTTTCCCGCCGTCTCCACCGCACCAGCGGTCTGGAGGCCGTCTGCCCACTGCTTCGCTCCCCGATCCGATGGCCGTCCGCCGGAGTCCCCGACCGGGGCCTCCGGCGCATATCGGTTCCCTATCACCGCACCCGGTCCGGCACCCGCGCCGGCCGCGTGCTGCTCCCCGCCGCGCCGCGCGGCCGCGGCCTCTGCGGGCCGCGTATTCTCCTCCAGCCATACCGTCAGGGGGCCGGTCTCCAGCTCCGGGGCCTCGCCCTGTTCCTGCTCCTCCTGCTGTGCCAGCAATACCGCGATATAGTCCGTCAACCGCTCTCCCCCCGTTTCAGGCGTTCAAACCGCGCCTCGTCAAAGGCCGCGTTCTGCCCCGCCGCCGTCTCTGTCCGGAGCGCGCCGCAGGCCGGGCACCGCTCCTCCGCCGCCTCCCGTCGGCAGGCGGGACACAGCCGTGCCAGCTCCTCCTCCCGGTCCAGCGCCAGGTGGAGGGCGCACCAGAGATAGTCCCGCGCCTTCATCTGTTTGGCCCGCTCCTCCGTCGGAAGCGCGCCAAAGCGTTGGAGCACACGCCAGCGAAGGCGCTCATAGGGCGCGTGCTCCAGGCTTTTTTTAACCCTTCCAGCCGCTCCTCCCCGTCCTCGGGGGAGGGGTTTTCCGCCCGGTCAAAGGCGGCCCACCGGCCCGCCAGCGCCCCGATCTCCCGGGCGCTCAGCCCCGCCAGAGCCGCCCCGCCGTCCGCGAACACCGGCTGTCCGCCCCGCTCCAGCGCCCGGGCCAGCAGGC
>ENA-UONQ01001188-UONQ01001188.1-human-gut-metagenome-genome-assembly--contig:-CS26-NODE-1188-length-23997-cov-6.382549_pt1 | contig 23997 bp, 16 predicted proteins | sample MGYA00242460_ERZ724007 | MGnify/ENA metagenome assembly ERZ724007
AGTTAGAGATGGAAGACATTATAGCATCGCTTTTAAAGTCTTCTTGAATTATAACGTCCGGTTTTTATTTTTCCCCAAAACCTGCCCGGAGAGGAAGAAAAATAGTCCAGAACTGCAAAATATAAAAGGAAATGGAGGAAAGGGAAAGGCCTTAATGGCCTAAAAGGAAAAAGTATGAAAAAGTATAATTTAAAAAAGAAGGGAATGGCAGCAGCGGCGCTTACGCTTGCATTTGGAATGCTTGCGCCAAGTATTTCATTTGCAGCAGGAACTCCGGTAAGTTTACTTGCCGGAACAGAAAGCCAGACGAGTTCTGATAAAGAAGTTGTTTATGTAAACAACTATTCAGCAGCAAAGCGTAATGTCAATTTTAATGATAACTGGAAGTTTTATCTGGGAGATGCGGCAGGTGCTGAGCAACCGGCATTTGATGATTCCAAATGGGAACATGTAAATCTGCCACATGACTACAGTATTGAGCAAGAATACTCAAAGAAAATGGAAGCAGAAAGCGGATATCTTCCGGGAGGAATCGGCTGGTACAGAAAGAGTTTTACACTTGGAAAAACAGCTAAAAATAAACGTGTTCGAATTGATTTCGGTGGTGTATATATGGATGCTACAGTATGGGTCAATGGAACACAAGTGGGAAGCCATCCGTATGGATATACACCATTCTCATTTGACATCACTGATCTGGTGAAATTTGATGGAGAAAATGTAATTACAGTAAAGGTAAATCATCAGACGCCATCCAGTCGCTGGTATTCAGGAAGTGGTATTTATAGAGGTGTAGATTTAAATATAGTAGATTCTGTTCATGTTGATTTATATGGAACAAAAGTAGAAACTCCAAATTTGGAGACAGAAAAAGACGGAGCAGTAACTACGAATATCAAGACAACGGTAGCTAATGATTCAGATAGAGAACAGAATGTAACATTGACTCACACCATTTTCAAAAAAGGTGGAGAGCCGACTGCTAACATTGGAACTGTGACAACAGAAGCAAAAGCAATTGCTGCAGGTGAAACTGCAGAAATTGAAGCAACTGTAAGTGCACAGAATCCTGAATTATGGAGTACAACAAATCCGGCACTTTATACAGTTCGTACAGAAGTGAAGATCGGTGAAGAGGTTGTAGATACATACGATACAGAGTATGGATTCCGTTATTTTAAGTTTGATGCAAATAGCGGATTTTCATTGAATGGAACAAATATGAAACTGAAAGGTGTTTGTATGCACCACGATCAGGGAGCACTTGGAGCAGAGGCATGGGAGCGCGCAATTGAGCGACAGGTGGATATCCTAAAAGAAATGGGATGTAACTCCATCCGTGTGACACACAACCCGGCAGCAGAAGAGCTGATTAATATTTGTAATGAAAAAGGTATTCTTGTAGTAGAAGAGATGTTTGATGGCTGGCAAAATGCTAAGAATGGAAATAACAATGATTATGCCAGATTCTTCAATCAGACAATTGATGGAAACAACAAAATTTTAGGCAGTGCAGAAGGAATGACTTGGGCACAATATGATCTGACTGCAACTGTAAAACGCGGTTGGAATGCACCGTCCATTATTATGTGGTCTCTTGGAAATGAAGTGCAAGAAGGTGCAGGTGGCGTATTGACACAGGCATATGCGGATAATCAGAAAAAGCTGATTGACTGGACTTTGAAATTGGATACAACGAGACCGGCAACACGAGGAGATAACGTGTTAAAGGGAATTAAGATTGGAATTCCAAAAACAATGATGAACGATATGACAACTGCAAATGGTACAGTTGGTTTGAATTATTGTTCAGGAAATGATTATGATACCCTTCATAATAGCAATCCAAATTGGAAACTGTATGGTTCTGAAACTGCTTCTGCAATCAATAGCAGAGGCGTATATGATAGAACAGACGGAAGTCAGACAGGTCAAAAGTTGACTTCTTATGATAACTCAGCAGTTAACTGGGGGGCAGTTGCCAGCAGTGCATGGTATGAAGTTGTTAAGAGAGACTTTGTAGCAGGAGAATATGTATGGACAGGATTTGACTATATTGGGGAACCAACTCCATGGAATGGAACTGGAAATGGTGCACAAGGAACATGGCCGTCTCCAAAGAACTCTTACTTTGGAATTGTTGATACAGCGGGATTTCCAAAAGATAGTTATTACTTCTATCAAAGTCAGTGGAATGATGAAGTGAATACACTTCATATCTTACCGGCATGGAATGAAGATGTGGTAAAAAAAGATAGAAGTGGAAATGTTCCGGTAGTTGTATATACAGATGCAAAAAAAGTAGAGTTATTCTTTACAGATGCAAAAACTGGCGAGAAAAAATCTCTTGGTACGAAGGAATTTACACAGAAGCAGTCAAATACACAGGGATATACTTATCAGTATTATGAAGGCGCAGATAAGTCTGGTACAGAACATAAAAACCTGTATCTTACATGGCAGGTTCCGTATAAGGCGGGTATGATTTCAGCAGTGGCTTATGGTCAGGATGGACAGGTAATTCCACAGGAAAAACTGGATGGACGTAAATCTGTAAGAACAACTGGCGAAAAGAAGAATTTAACAGCAACAGTTGATCGAAATACAATTGCAGCGGATGGAGCTGATTTGAGTTATATTACAGTTGATGTAACAGACAAAGATGGTAATATCATTCCGAATGCAGAGGACAAAGTAACCTTTAAAGTAGAGGGAGAAGGAAAACTGGTCGGTGTCGACAATGGAAGACAAGATGATCACACTTCTTATCAGGCAAAGAGCAGAAATGCATTTGCAGGAAAGGTATTGGCGATTGTTCAATCTACAAAGAAAGCTGGAAGTTTTACTGTGACAGCGAGCGCAGAGGGATTGAGCACAGCTTCCGTTACAGTAACAACAACTCCAGTAGAACAGGATACTACGGAAGAAAAAGCAATCAGTTATTATGAGATGTCCAAAAACTACTATGTAAAAACAGGAAACATGCCACAGCTTCCAAGTACTGTTAAGGCAGTATATACAGATGGATCTGAAAAAGAAATTTCTGTAGAGTGGACACCAGTTCAAGAAGATCAAATTTTACAAAGTGGCACATTTACTGTAGCAGGAACAACCGAAACAGGAGATACACTTACAGTAATCATTAATATGATTGATAGAGTGGTATCGTTATTAAATTATTCAACAACAGTTCCGGTAGGAGAAGAACCAAAATTACCAGAATCCAGACCGGCGGTACTTCAGAATGGTGAGGTCATGAATGCTTCATTCCCAGTTGAATGGGGAAAACCAGATGGAAGTTATGATAAAGAAGGTGTTGTGACAGTAACAGGAACGGCAAATGTACTGGGACAGCCATTGGAAGTAGCAGCAACAGTTCGTGTAGAGAAACAGAAGATAGAATTAGGGGCTAGTGTAAGTAGCGCAGCATATTTGAGTCAGAATATACCGGAAGGTCAGCAGTCAGATACCTTAGATGCAATTAAGGATGGAAAGAAAGAAATTGGAGAAAACAGTAGTGGTGGTGCAAATCCAACATGTTGGTCAAACTGGGCAACTAGAAAAACACAAACAACTTCAGAGATTACTTTCCGTTATGCAACTCAGCAGAGAGTAGGAAAAATTGTTGTATACTATTCTAGAGATAATGGGACAATGACATTCCCATTGGCAGGAAGAACGAAACTGTTTGTATCTGAAACAGGAGATGAAGGAAGTTGGAAAGAACTTTCAGTGGAAGAAGTAATTGCAGAAAATGAAAGTCCAGATCGTGTAAAAGCTTATACATACACATTTGATCCAACGGTAGCAACATTTGTTAAATTACAGGTGACAAATACAACTCCGCAAGAGGCTGGTAAAGCAGAAACATGTACCGGAATAACAGAAGTGGAGATTATTGAGTGGAATGGTTCTTATACAACAAATTCTACTGCAAATCTTTCTAAATTAACGGTGAATGGTCTTGAAGTGAGCGAAGCAGAGCTTGCGGCAGGAAGCTTTGATACAGAGGCAACTGTTATTGATACGATTGACTATGCGGCAGCTGATAATGCAGCAGTGACTTATGTACCACCGTATGAAAAGAAAGCAAAATTGATTATAGAATCAGAAGATCATACAACTAGAAATGAATTTGTTATTAATTTAGATGCTTCAAGTGAAAGTGGTGAAGATCCGGCTTATGCAGGTCAGGATTATGATGTTAAGAAAATAACAGTAACAGCTGGAAGTGAACAACAAGGACAAGGAAATGAAGGACCGGCAAGATTTGTTTTGGATGGTGATACATCTACAATTTGGCATACATCCTGGAAGCCAATGGCATCCAGAGATCAATTCTGGATTAAATTTGAGTTAGAAGAGAAAACCATGTTGGATGCACTTCGCTATAAAGGTCGTAGCGGTGCTTCCAATGGACGTATCAACAAATATCGTGTTGAAGTAAGTAACGACAATCAGGAATGGACTGAAGTTTCTGTTGGAAATTGGGAGAATACAGATGATTGGTATATCGCAATGTTTAAAGAGCCAACAGAAGCAAAATATGTTCGACTCACTGGTGTTGAAACCTATGGTGAAGGATTACAACAGAATAAATTTGCAAGTGCCGCTGAGATTCGTTTACGTAAGGCAACTTCAAAGACGGATATTTCAGATGCAACAGTTACTTTGACAAGTGATGATAAGTTGGTATCTATCGTAGATCCAGAGCATCCGGTAACATTGTCAAAAGAGGATATTAAAGTCGCATTAGGAGATAAAGAGTTACGATATGGAATAGATTATAAACTTTCTTATAGCAATAACACTGCACCGGGAACTGCAACTGTAACTGTAACCGGTATTGGTCAGTACGGATATACAGGAAGCGTAAGTAAAGAATTTACAATCGTGCTGAAAGATCCTGAAATGGTGGGTATTTCAGTAAAAGCATTCCCAACAAAGACTACTTATACAGAGGGCGAAACATTAAATCCGGAAGGACTTGTTTTGAAGGTTTCATATGATAATGGTAGTTCGACAGAAGTTGCTTATGCAGCAGACAATGCGACAGACTTTACATTTACTCCGGCATTAGGTCAGGAATTGAAGGCAGAGAATGATAATGTAATTGTTGCGTATGCTGGATTTGAAACAAGTTTTGAAATTAAAGTTACAAAACCAGATCCAGATCCGAAGCCAGACCCAGATCCGAAGCCAGACCCGGATCCGAAGCCAGATCCAGATCCGAAACCGGAACCGAAACCGGAACCGAAACCGGAACCAAAACCGGAGCCAGAAAAACCAGGATCAGAAACACAAAATCAGAAACCAAATTCAAACGGCGCAGTACAGACGGGTGATAATACATCAGCAGGAATTTGGGTAGTTTCATTAGCTATGGCTGGTGCAGTAGGTGCTGTAGTAATTAGTAAGAAGAGAAAAGATATTAAATAACAAAAAGAATATGTGGTTATGTGACAATCTTTTCAAGGAGGGAAATTTGAAAAAGTTACGAATTAATAGAAAGAATAAGAAAAACTTTCAGAAATTCGCCGCAGGAGTTATGGCTTTTGCAATAACTGTTTCCGGACTGACGATACCGTCAGTCCGGAGCAATGCTGCGGAGACAGAGTATGAAATCTATCCCAATCCACAGGTGATAGAGTATACAACGGGAGATTATATTATAAAAAATGAAGTAAATGTTGTATACGAAAAGGGAATTGATCAGGCAACGAAAGATCGATTGGCAGAAACATTTGCATTAAAAGAAGATGTCACAGTGACGACATCAGATGCAATTGTTGAGAACAAGACAAATGTTCTTGTAGGAATTGAAGGATCAGGCGAGATAGCAGATAAGTATGCAGATGAACATGTGGCTGTTAAGACCAGTGATTTATTTGATAAGTTAGATGCTTACGTATTGGATAGTAATGAAAATGTGATTACCATTGTCGGTGCAGACACAGATGCAAGTTTTTATGGATTGACAACGTTGTATCATATTTTGAAACAGATGGATAGTAATACGATTCGTAATTTCCATATTGAAGATTGGGCAGACGTAGCCAGTCGTGGATTTATTGAAGGATATTATGGAAATCCATGGTCAACAGAAGATCGTATGAATTTGATGGAATGGGGTGGTTATTATAAACTGAATTCCTATTTTTATGCACCAAAAAACGATCCGAAGCACAATGCCAGCTGGAGAGAGTTGTATACAGAAGATGAATTGAATACATTGATTAAACCATTAGCAGATGCAGGAAATGCATCTAAATGCCGTTTTGTGTATGCGCTTCATACTTTTATGAATAATCCGGTAAGATTTGACAGTAATTATGAAGCTGATTTGAAAGCTGTGCAGGATAAACTTGGTCAGGTTATTGAAGCCGGAGTCAGACAAGTGGCTATTCTTGCAGACGATGCGGCAAATGTCGGTGGAGATAATTATATTAAGTTTTTAACTGACATGACAGCCTGGTTGGAAAAAATGAAAGAAACTTATCCGGATCTGAAGCAGACATTACCATTCTGTCCACAAGAATATATGTATAGCGGACAAGGGTATTATAAAAGATTTCCGGAAAATGTGCAGATTGTTATGACAGGAGGTAAGGTATGGGGCGAAGTAAACCAGAACTTTACCAATACATTTACAAATAATGCAGGCCGTGGTCCTTATATGTGGATTAACTGGCCGTGTACAGATAATTCTAAAAATCACTTGATTATGGGTGGATATACAACATTCTTGCATCCGGGAGTAGATCCAGCAAAGATTCAGGGAATTGTGTTGAATCCAATGCAGCAGTCAGAACCAAGTAAAGTAGCGATTTTCGGTAACGCATGTTATTCATGGAATATCTGGGAAAATGCAGATATTGCCAATAAAGCATGGCAGGATTCTTTTAAATATGTAGATCATAATTCGGCAGTTCCGACAGAAGCAGCGACAGCGTTGTACGAATTATCTAAGCATATGATGAATCAGAACATGGATGATAGAGTAACACCTTTGCAGGAATCGGTGGACCTGGCTCCAAAACTGACAGATTTTCGTAATAAATTAAAGAGCAATACTGTTACCATAGAAGAAGCAGATGCGTTGATTGCTGAATTTCAGATTTTGCAAAATGCAGCCGCAATTTATAGGGAACAAGCTGTAGATACGAAGGTTAGAGATCAGATTGTATACTGGCTGGATTGTTGGGACGATACGACTGTTTCTGCAATCGGTTATTTAAATGCAGTTAAGTCTATTATTAATGAAGATTCTGATGAAGCGATTCAGTATAATGCAGAAGCTAAGGCTGCTTTTGAACAATCTAAGACGCATGAGCTTTGGTATCTGGATCATTATGAAAAAGCAGAAGTGGGAGTACAGCACATTGTTCCATTTATTAAAGCAATGGCAAATTACGTAACGGATTATATAGATACAGGAATCAATCCAAATACACAGGAAAGATACACAGGAACTGTTACATATAATCAGATGTCTGTGCAAAATAATGCATCAGAAGATAAGTATTTTGATAGAGATGATAGTAGTGACGTATGGTTGGCAAGAGGACCATATGAGGGAACGGGAAGAGATACCATACCGGCAGGCGCAACATTAACGGTAACATTTCCGGAACCAAAAACAATTGGAAGCTTCCGTTTTGTACAGGGAGGATCTCAGCCAAATGATATGTTTAATAATGCAGATGTTGAATATCAGTTGAATGGATCCGATGTATGGACAAAGGCAGGAACATTAACAAAGAAGGGTGATCAGACTGTTTCCTTTGGCAGTGTTGCAAATGTAAAAGCAGTACGTGTTCATAATAAAACAGTAACAACAGGCTGGGTAAGAATTGGAGAGATTGAGATTCTTTCACCGGCGAAAGAAGATGAAAAACCAATTGAATATAATATTATACATACAGATCGCTGGACAGTTGCGGATTCTACACATGTGGAATCAAAATTGTATGATGGAGACGATAACAGTTATGTATGGTATGATCCGGATGGTTCTAGTAATTCCACAAAGGATACTTGTAAAGTAAATGATTATTTGGGATATGATTTTGGTAAAGTTGCAGATCTTTCCAGTGCACATATTGTAGTAGGTGCAGATAATGGAGATAAGCTGAAACGGTATAAGATCGAGACATCTCTTGATGGAGATAAATGGACTCCGGTAACAGGATATGCAGATTATACAGGTGTAGAATCAGGAAAAGATACATTAAATATTGATCTGACCGGAACACGTGCAAGATATATTCGAATCTGCAATTTAGAAGATCGTCCGAAATGGGTAAAATTCTCGGAATTTACAGTAAAAGAAAAGATGAGTGGTGCCAGAGCAGGACTTTATACAAATATTGATACAAATATTACTGCAAACTTAGAGGAAGGAAAAGTTACATTAAGTAATGGAACTGTGAGCTTGCAGAAGAATGAGTATATAGGAGTCCAGCTTGGTGACATTAAAGCTGTACAGAAAGTAGCGGCACCAAAATTGCCAGAAAACGTAGTTTTGGAAACATCTATGAATGCAATCACATGGATGCCGTATGCGGCAGATGGAAAAAATGTAGATGCTGCTTATATACGTATTAGAAATAATGGCGAAGAAGCAAAAGAAATTGCCCTTAATGATTTTACAGTAACTTATAAGTTTGTTGGAGCAAAAAAGGTAGATACAAACTTTGCAAAAGCGCAGGATGAAAATGATATGCGTGTAGCGGGAACTGTAGGAAATGTATTTGATGGAAAGTTAAATACATTGGGAATGATTAATGGAAAACAGGAAGCCGGCAAACACATTACATTTGATTTAGGGCAGGTAATCCATTTCAACTCTCTGCGTTACTATATTGTGGAAACACAGTTGAACTATTTGAGAAACGCAAAATTTGAAGTGTCAGCAGATGGTAAAGACTGGACACAGGTAATGACTGTAGGAAAGCAGACGCCGGATAAATGGGATGGAACTGTTGCAAAAGATATGAGTGGAATCACCTTGACTCATGATGATAAGAATCCGGGATATATGTACAAAGAAGCGAAAGATTTGAATGTGGATGGAAGATATATCCGTATTACGCCAAATGAAACATATAGTCACAGATGGGTTGCAATTAATGAGCTGCAGATTAATGGTGGCGAATACATTTCTTCTGAGCAGAGCAGACAAGTTGTGTCAGAAGCAATTGAAGAAGCCGGAAAGATTCCGTCCAATATGCGAGATGGAAGTTATGGAACAACGTATAAGTCTTCTAAGAAGAATAGTTCATTTACCTGGAGAGTATTGGATCCGACAGAAGTTGCATCTGTTCGTCTGATACAGATTGGAGATATTTCAAAGGCTGAGGTTACGGCAACTTATTTAGATAAGGAAAATGTAACAAAAGAAAGTAAAGAAGTAAAACTTGGAAAATTAAATCAAGTTATCAATGAATTTATTATTCCAGAAGGAAAAATGTTGGAAACGCTTACTGTTAGTTGGAAAGACGTCATACCGGAAATTGCTGAAATTGAAACTTCGTCAGAACGTGGTGGAGAAGTTAACAAGGACGCTTTAAAGACGGAGCTTGAAAAAACAGAGGATGAAACATGGACAGCTGATAGCAAAACTGCTTATGCACAGGCAAAAGAAGTTGCGCAGGAAATCTATGACAACAAAAATGCAAGTCAGGCAATGGTGGAGTCAGCAATCAAAACATTGGAATCAGCACGTACAAATGCAAAAATAAAAGCTGATGAGGAAACAATCCAAAAGATTAAAAGAGTATTAGCAGGAAAAATCAGTAATGATGAAATTGTTTATACAAAAGTTACCTACACTGCTTATATAAGTGCTGTCAATAAGCTGGAAAAAGCGATGAAAGCTCCGGATAATTTGTCTCAGACAGATGCAGATTCCTTGATGAAAAATGTAACAGAAGCACAGAACAATCTTGTATATTCTACAAGAAATAGAGAACTGGCAGAATTGGAAGCTGAAAAATATGCACTTGTTACTGCTGAACAGTATACAAAAGCAAGTTATCAGGCGCTGAGTGCGATTAAATCCGAGATTGATACATTGACAGCAAAGGATAAAGAAGCAGAAACAAATGGAGCAGAACGTGTGAATCCGAAAGAGTTTATCGCAAAGAGAACGGCCTTCCAAACTGCAATGAATAATCTGGTAGATATTACTGCATTGAAAGCAGCGATCAAACAGTCAGAAAATGTAGATAGTGCTTTATATACAAAAGAAAGCTACGATTCATATATTGCGGCTGTAGAAGCAGGAAAACAGCTTCTAAATGCGGGAACCAAGGAACAGGTTGCAGAGGCATTGAAATTAATTGAAGAAAAATATAATGGATTAGTTGCAAGTGAGAACGCGACTCTAGAGAAGGTAATTCAGGCGGCTAAGGCATTAAAGGCCGAATCCTATACAGAAGATTCTTATCAGGCATTGATGGATATTGTCACAGAGGCAGAAAAGAGCGGTGATAATAAATATATTGATAAGATTCAAGAGGCGATGAAGAAGCTGGTGAATGTAGAAGCATTAAAAGAAAAGATTCAGGCAGCTGAAAATGTGGATAAGAAATTGTATACAGAAGATTCTTATCAACGATTGGAAAATGTGTTAAAGAAAGCGAAAAAACTTCTGAAGTCAGGAAGTGAAAAAGAAGTTAAGGCAGCAACAGAAGAATTAGAAAATGCACGTCGTGCATTGGTACGTAAAGCTACAGTAGATGTAGAAGGAAATCAAAATAATGCAGGTCAAAATACAGAACAAAAAGGTCAGGCAGTGCAAACTGGTGATGAAGGAAATGTTCTTCCGATTGTTCTTGTTATGGTGGCTTGTATAGCGATTATTGCAGTTGTGATTATTCGCAGGAAAAGGAAATAGGGGTTAAGAAATAAAGAAAGAGCGTCGGCAGACGGGAAAACTGCCGGCGCTTGTTGTTTTATCCGGGAATATCTTTTGTCTGGAATTGCGGGATGGGAAAACCCATGGTATACTGAGTGGCGTATAGTAGATGGAAGGATTATGGAGAGAAGAAAGTGACTGAGGGAAAAAATATACGTGTATTAAATCGAGAAGTTTTAAAGTTTACAGCAATTATCGCAATGCTTTTGAATCATGTCTCTGAAGTTTTTTTTGAAAAAGGCAGCTGGTATGGAGAATTATGTTTGGATATCGGATATATTACAGCGCCGTTAATGTGTTTTTTTCTGGTAGAGGGATATTATTATACGCATTCAAAAAAACAATATTTACTGCGGTTATTTGTCTTTGGGATGATTTCGCAGATTCCTTTTTATATGGCGCTTTCTCAAGGAGAAGCATGGCCGGGAAGATTAAACATGATGTTTACACTTTTTCTTTGCTTTTTATTGGTTGAGGTTAAAGTTTATGTGAAAAGTGAGATTATTCGATATAGTTTATTTGCAGGAATTATTTTTATGAATAGTTTTTGCGATTGGCCGACGATGGCTCCGGTTTATACGTTGCTATTTGCCTATGCATATGGATCGAAAAAGAAAATGAAGCGGGCAGTGGGGATTGCAACAGCAATTTTTTTGATTCCGATGTACATGACGAAAAGTCTTTATTTTTCAGTGCCGGAGGCAGTTGTAATGGCAGGCGTTGCATCGTTGTTTGTGTTGGGCGCCGGTATGGCGATAATTTATTTATATAATGGGGAAAAAACAAAAAAAAGTGGAGCATTTTTCAAATGGTTTTTCTATTTGTTTTACCCTGGGCATTTATTGGTTTTGGGAATCCTTAGAATGGTTTGCTATTCGTAGAAAAACAAGATAAAATAGGAGCTAAAGAAAGGAAAAGTAAGATGTCAGAAGTGAGAAAACATATTGTGTTTCATGGGCAGGTGCAAGGTGTTGGGTTTCGATATACTGCAAAATATCTGGCACAATCCATGGAATTAACCGGATGGGTAATGAATGAATATGATGGCACAGTTATTATGGAAGTGCAGGGGCGAGAGGCGTTGATCAATAAGATGCTGGTTGGTTTAAATCATGGGCATTATATAGTGATTGAATGGATGGACACAAAAGAAATTCCATTGATAGAGGGAGAACGTAGTTTTAAAGTGCGGGCTTAAAATTTACAAAAAAGAGCATATCAGGAGGATGTAAACAATGAAATTAGGATTTATCGGAACAGGAAATATGGCAAGTGCAATTATGGGCGGAATTATCAGTAAAGGGATGATTGATGCAGATCAGATTATCGGCGCAGATGTATCTGAGGCAGGACGTACTAGAGTAGAAAAAGAATATGGGATTCATGTTACGACAGACAATAAAGAGGTTATAAAAGTTGCGGATAAAGTAATTCTTTCGGTGAAACCACAATTTTATCCAACTGTAATTCAAGAGATAAAAGATTGCATCAGAGAGAATCAGATTGTTATTACGATTGCGCCGGGGAAAACATTAGAATGGTTAGAAGAGCAGTTTGGAAAACCGGTCAAGTTGATTCGTACAATGCCGAACACCCCGGCTATGGTTGGTGAAGGGATGACTGCAGTTTGTGCCAATTCTTATGTGACAGAGGGCGAATTGGAGGAAGTGCTTCAAATGCTTGGAGCATTTGGAAAAACAGAGGTTGTTTCGGAACATCTGATGGATGTGGTTGTTTCAACGAGTGGAAGCTCGCCGGCATATGTTTTTATGTTAATCGAAGCGATGGCAGATGCAGCTGTAGCAGATGGAATGGCACGTGCACAGGCATATAAATTTGCAGCACAGGCAGTTTTAGGAAGTGCAAAAATGGTATTGGAAACAGGAAAGCATCCGGGAGAGTTAAAAGATATGGTATGCTCTCCGGGAGGAACAACAATTGAAGCAGTTCGTGTTTTGGAAGAAAAAGGATTTAGAAGTGCTGTGATTGAAGCGATGAAAGCTTGTGCAGAGATGTCAAAGAAGATGTAATTATGAAAAATAGAAAGTAGAGGAGAATGTTATGTATAATATTGGAATTATAGGAGGCGGAACAGCAGGATTAACAGCTGCGATTTATGGGCAGCGTGCGGGAAAACAAACCGTTGTGTTTGAAGGAGCCAATTATGGAGGTCAGATAGTTTTTTCACCAAACGTAGAAAATTATCCGGGGATTGCGAGTATTAGTGGCGCGCAGTATTCCATGAACCTGGTAGAACAAGCGACAAATTTAGGGGCAGAGACAAAAAGAGAACAAGTAAAAGAAGTGAAAAAAGTAGAAGATGGTTACTTAGTTGTGACAGAAGAGGGTGAGTATCTGTGCCAAGCACTTGTTTTAGCAACAGGAGTAACACATCGGCATCTTGGTTTAGAGAATGAAGAAAAGTTGACCGGAGCAGGCGTGTCATATTGTGCAACATGTGACGGAATGTTTTTCCGTGGGAAAAATGTTGCTGTAATAGGTGGTGGAAATACAGCCTTACAAGATGCAGAATTTTTATCAAATTATTGCAGTAAAGTATATTTGGTGCATCGGCGTGAGGAATTTCGCGGGGATGCAAAGAATGTAAGTTCCTTAAGAGAAAAGGAAAACGTAGAGTTTGTGTTGAATGCTCTTCCGGAGGAGATTTTGGGAGAACAAATGGTACAAGGTCTTGTTGTAACAGATAAGATTTCGGGGGCGAAGAAAACGCTGGATGTTGATGGAATTTTTGTTGCAATTGGTCATTTGCCAAAAAATGAAATATTTGCAGAGTTGGTGGACTTAGATGCTGGCGGTTTTATTAAGGCTGGAGAAAATTGTGAGACCTCCCGAGATGGGATATTTGCAGCGGGAGATTGCAGAACAAAAGAAGTTCGTCAATTAACAACAGCTGCTGCAGATGGAGCAGTTGCAGCTTTAGCGGCTGTAAAGTATATCAAATAAAGTAAAGATTTAAGAGAAGGGACTATATATTTATGTGGATTGCAGATAACTGGAAAGATTATGAAGTGATAGATTGTTCCAAAGGAGAAAAACTGGAACGTTGGGGAGAATATCTCCTTGTTCGTCCGGATCCGCAGGTGATATGGGATACACCAAAGTCGGATTATGGATGGAAGCATTGCAACGGACATTATCACCGCAGTAAAAAAGGCGGCGGTGAGTGGGAGTTTTTTGACCTTCCTCAGCAGTGGCAGATTCATTATGGAGAACTGACATTTAACTTGAAACCATTTAGTTTTAAACATACAGGATTGTTCCCGGAGCAGGCAACAAACTGGGATTGGTTCTCTGATTTGATTCGTAAGGCTGACCGTCCGGTCAAAGTGCTGAATCTATTTGCATATACAGGAGGCGCAACCCTTGCGGCAGCTGCGGCGGGCGCACAGGTAACACACGTGGATGCATCAAAGGGAATGGTTACATGGGCAAAGGAAAATGCGGTTTCTTCTGGATTGAAAGATGCGCCGATTCGCTGGCTTGTGGATGACTGCGTAAAGTTTGTAGAACGGGAGATTCGTCGTGGAAATAAATATGATGCAATTATTATGGATCCTCCGTCCTATGGGCGCGGTCCGAAAGGTGAAATCTGGAAAATCGAAGATATGATTCATCCGTTGGTGCAGCTATGTACAAAAATTTTATCTGAAGATGCGTTATTCTTTTTGATTAATTCTTATACGACCGGACTTGCTCCAGCTGTTTTAACCTATTTAATCGCAACAGAGCTGAAAGCATGGGGCGGACATGTGGAGTCACAGGAAATCGGGCTGCCGGTGAAAAATACCGGATTGGTGCTGCCTTGCGGGGCGTCTGGGCGCTGGCAGAGAAAATAGAAATGTATTTTTTCGGCTTTCGTTGTCATTGGATAGGAAATATGATATATTATATTTAAGTTTTGTGTCATTTTTAGGACACGCAAGTATTGGGTAAAACGAATTAATTATTATGAAAAAAGGGAGAGGTAAACATGTATCAGGAAGAATACAAACGTTGGTTAGAAACAGATTTGGAAGATGCAGACCTGAATCCGGAATTATCCAGAATTGAAGGCAATGATGAGGAGATTAAAGATCGATTTGCAGTTGCATTGAAATTTGGTACAGCAGGATTAAGAGGCGTACTTGGGGCTGGAACGAACCGTATGAATATTTATGTGGTTCGTCAGGCTACACAGGGACTTGCAAATTGGGTTAAGACACAGGGTGGAACTCAGACAGTGGCAATCAGTTATGACAGCCGTTTGAAGAGTGATGTATTTGCGAAGACAGCAGCAGGTGTTTTGGCAGCAAATGGAATCAATGTACGGATTTATGATGCGTTGATGCCGGTACCGGCGCTTTCTTTTGCAACACGTTATTACAATTGTAATGCGGGTGTGATGGTAACTGCATCTCATAACCCTGCAAAATACAATGGCTATAAGGCGTACGGACCGGATGGATGTCAGATGACAGATGATGCGGCAGCAATTGTATATGCAGAGATTCAGAAAACAGATGTGCTGACCGGTGCAAAATATATGTCTTTTGCAGAAGGTGTGGAAAAAGGTCTGATTCGTTTTGTGGGTGATGATTGTAAGAGAGCGCTTTACGATGCGATTGAATCAAGACAGGTTCGTCCGGGTCTGTGTAAGACAGCTGGCTTAAAATTAGTTTACAGTCCGTTGAATGGTTCCGGTCTTGTTCCGGTAACACAGATTCTCAAAGAGATTGGTATTACGGATATTACTATCGTACCGGATCAAGAATATCCGAATGGATATTTTACAACGTGTAGTTATCCGAATCCGGAGATTTTTGAAGCATTGGAGCAGGGCCTGAATCTGGCAAAAGAAGTTGGCGCTGATTTGATGTTGGCTACAGATCCGGATGCAGACCGCGTTGGTATTGCGATGAAGTGTCCGGATGGTTCTTATGAGCTGGTAAGTGGTAATGAAGTAGGTGTGCTCCTTCTGGATTATATTTGTGCAGGTCGTATTGAGAAGGGAACCATGCCGGAAAGAGCAGTTGCAGTGAAATCTATCGTTTCTACACCGCTTGCAGATGCAGTTGCGGAACATTACGGAGTAGAAATGCGGAATGTACTGACCGGATTTAAGTGGATTGGTGATCAGATTGCACAATTGGAAGCAGATGGTGAAGTAGATCGGTTCATCTTTGGATTTGAGGAGAGTTATGGATATCTTGCAGGTCCATATGTAAGAGATAAAGATGCGGTGATCGGTTCTATGTTAATTTGCGAAATGGCAGCATACTACAGAAGTATCGGAAGTTCTTTGAAACAGAGGATGGAAGAGATTTATACAGAGTATGGACGTTATCTCAATAAGATTGACAGTTTTGAGTTCCCGGGACTTTCCGGTATGGATAAGATGGCGGGAATTATGCAGAACTTACGTGAAAACCCACTGACTGAGATTGCGGGACTGAAAGTTGCACAGGTTGTGGATTATCAGAAACCGGAAGAAACAGGACTACCGGCAGCAAATGTTCTTGTGTACAAGCTGGAAGGTGGGGCAACTGTAATTGTTCGTCCGTCCGGAACAGAGCCGAAGATTAAGATTTATTATACAACATTAGGCAAAGATCTGGCGGAGGCTCAGGCACAGAAAGATGCGTTTGCAGAAGCGCTGAAACCGATAATGGCATAAAGCAGTATGTACTGACTTTGGATTTACATAGGAAATGATAAAACCGGAAGACGATGAAAAGCCTTCCGGTTTTTATGCATTTTATGGATTTTTTAGTATAAACGCAAGGGGGCTTTGAGTATAAAACCCTCCTTGCACAATCTGATGCAAAGCGATAGAATATATCTATAAGTATTTAGGGAGGCGTATGATATGGTAATGGTCAATGCGATGGGAGATGCTTGCCCCATTCCGGTAATTAAGACAAAGAAAGCAATACAGGCATTAACAGAACCTGATACGATTGAAGTTTTAGTGGATAATGAAATTGCAGTTAAGAATGTATCTAAGATGGCTGCATCAGAGGGCGGTAGTGTTAGTGCGGAGCAACTTGGTGAAGGGGAGTATAAGGTGACGATTGTTATATCCGATAAAAAATCTTCACAGGCTGAAGATGGACGGGCGGATTTGGATTCGGAAACTGTGTGCATAGATGACTGCTGTACGGGGAAAAATACGGTCGTAGTGATTGCGTCAGACCACATGGGAGAAGGTAATGATGAGTTGGGAAAGGTTCTGATTAAAGGATTTATTTTTGCGGTAACACAGTTAGAGGAACTGCCGAAGACGATTCTTTTTTACAACGGCGGTGCGACCTTGACAACAGAAGGTTCAGAGTCTCTTGCTGACCTGAAACTTTTGGAAGAGCAGGGGGTGGAGATTTTGACGTGTGGAACTTGTCTGGATTATTATGGATTGAAAGACAAACTCTGCGTAGGAAATGTTACAAATATGTATACGATTGTAGAGACTATGAATGCTGCAGATAAAATTATTCGTCCTTGATTCAGAGATGGAATGGTGAACTTTGAACGAGTAGAAGGGAGGTGGTTGTCTTATGAAGACAAGAGAGGAAATTCGCTTGACTCAGATGAGCAGCACTGCAGGATGAGCGGCCAAAGTTGGTTCTGAGACCCTTGCCCAGGTTCTGGGTAAGCTGCCAAAATTCCAGGATGAGAATCTCCTGGTGGGACTGGAGACATCGGATGATGCTGCAGTTTACAAAATAACAGACGAAATAGCGATGATTCAGACGGTGGACTTTTTTACGCCGGTGGTAGATGATCCATATATGTTCGGTCAGATAGCGGCAGCCAATTCTTTGAGTGATGTATATGCAATGGGAGGAGAACCTAAGATTGCGTTAAATATTGCTGCGTTTCCGAGCTGTCTGGACCCGGAGATATTGGGAGATATTTTGCGTGGCGGTGCAGATAAGGTGAAGGAAGCGGGTGCTGTTCTGGTGGGAGGGCATACCATTCAGGACAATGAACCAAAGTATGGTTTGAGTGTATCCGGATTTGTACATCCGAAAAAGGTATGGAAAAATTATGGATGTCAGCCGGGAGATATCCTGATTCTGACAAAGCCGATCGGAAGTGGTATTGTCAATACTGCGGTGAAAGCGGGGATGGCGTCGGAAACTGCGATTATGGCAGTGATAAAAGTAATGGCGTCATTGAATAAAACTGCAAAAGAAGTAATTCAGAAATATCCCATTTCTGCATGTACGGATGTTACCGGATTTGGTCTTCTGGGACATTGTGCCGAGATGGCATCGGCAAGTGAGGTGACGCTGGAATTGGAACCCAAAAAGGTTGCATGGATTGAAGAAGCAGATTCTTATGCGAAGATGGGGCTTGTGCCTGCAGGTGCTTATCGAAACCGGGAACATTCCGGAGAAATGGTGGATGTTGGAAATGCGGAAGAGTATGAGATTGATTTGCTCTATGATCCGCAGACTTCTGGCGGATTATTATTCAGTATTGCGCCGGAATATGTGGATGGTATTCTGCGGGATTTTGTGGCCAGCGGGATTGAAACGGAAGTTTCGGTTATTGGAAGAGTAACGAAGGCTGGAGAAAAGTGGATTCGTCTGGTGTAGGAGTAAGAGATGAATAAAAATCAATTGTTTCGCAAAATTCCTAAAATGGATGTGTTGCTTGCACAGGATGCGGTACAAAAGATGATTAATATGTATGGATATGATAGTGTTTTGAATGCTCTTCGCAAGGAACAGGAAAAACTGCGTTTGGAAATTGCTTGTTGTACAGATGCAGAGCAGGTGGAAGAACAGATTGCAGAACTTGCGGTGCAGGTGCGAAAGGAATTGGAAAGCGCCTATTGCCCACAGTTGAAAAAAGTGCTAAATGGAACCGGTACGATACTGCATACCAATCTAGGGAGGGCTGCTCTTCCGGGTGAGTTGGTGAGTGAGGCGGTAAGTGCGGTTTGCGGCTATACCAATCTGGAATATGATTTGGACAGGGGAACACGGGGGAATCGCGGAGAAGTTCTGGAGCGACTTCTTTGTGAGATTACACAGGCAGAAGCTGCGGTAGTAGTCAATAATAATGCTGCCGCAGTTTTACTTGTATTAAATGCAGTTGCCAGAGACGGTGAGGTGTTGGTTTCTCGTGGGGAACTTGTGGAAATCGGAGGACATTTTCGAATTCCCGATGTGATGGAAATGAGTGGAGCAACTTTGGTTGAGGTAGGAACAACCAATAAAACTCGTCTATGCGATTACCAACAGCGGCTTTCTGAGAATACAAAAGCGGTATTAAAAGTGCATACAAGTAATTATCGGATCGTAGGCTTTACAGAGGCAGTGCCGGTGGAAAGTTTGTGTAATCTTCCGGTGCCTATAATCGAAGATTTGGGAAGCGGTGCGCTGATAGACTTAAAACAGTACGGACTGCCGGGAGAACCGGTTGTGCAAGAAGCATTAAAGAATGGAGCAGATATTATCTGCTTCAGTGGAGATAAGCTGCTGGGAGGTCCGCAAGCGGGGATTATTGTGGGAAAGAAGTGTTATGTGGAACAGATGCGTAACAATCCTCTTTATCGTACAATGCGGATTGACAAATTAACTGCGGCAATTCTGGAACGTATTCTTCTAGAATATCGTTCGGAAAGTCGAGCAATTCAGAATATCCCTGTACTTCGGATGATTACGAAGAAGCCTATGGATGTGGAGCAGGATGCAAAACGGTTGAAGAGAATGTTAAAACGAGCTGGATTGGCAGTGGAACTGGAATTGTATCCATGTGAATCACAGGTCGGAGGCGGTTCGCTGCCATTGACAACCCTTCCGAGTATGGCAGTGGCCTTTATGCCTTATGAAATCAGTGTTGAAGAATTGGATCGAAGGATGCGAAAACTTCCGCTTCCGGTCATAGGGCGGATAGAAAAAGGGAAATATTTACTGGATATGCGCACTTTTGAAATGGAAGAAGTATCTCGGTTTATAAAAGAACTAAAAGAAGAGGATGTATTAAGGAGAGCAGATTTATGAATCTGAAACAGCTGGAAGCCTTTGTTCAGGTGGCAGAGAAGAAAAATTTTTCGAGAGCGGCAAAAGCAATGTTTTTGACGCAGCCGACAGTAAGCGCACATATTTCTGGACTTGAGAAAGAGTTGAATACAAGATTGTTGATTCGAAATACAAAAGATGTGGAACTTTCGGAAGAGGGAGAACGACTGTATGAGTATGCAAAGCAGATTACCTTGCTGACGGAGCAGATTGTGCAAGAATTTGGCAGTGAACCGGATGTGGAAGAACAGTCAACCGTTACGATTGCGGCTTCGACGGTTCCGGCACAGTATCTCCTTCCTGAAATTTTGGCAAAGTTTCGCCAGAAATATCCGAAAGAACAATTTCAGATTTTGGAAAGTGACAGTGCTGGCGTTGTAGAACAAGTAGCTGCAAGAACTGTAGATATTGGGTTGACAGGGACGGAATTGTCCAAAAAGCACTGTGAGTTTCTTCCTTTTTATGAAGATGATTTGATTGTGATTACGCCCAATACGGAGCAGTTTCGCAGGAGAAAGCAGAGTAGTGAAGATACTGTCTTGGAATGGTTACGTAGTGAACCGTTGATTATGCGCGAAGAGGGTTCTGGTACCCGGAAAGAAACGATGAAAATTTTGCAGCAGCTGGGATTACCTATAGAGGGATTGAATGTGATTGCAAGTGTAGAAAATCCGGAAACGATTAAGCGGTCGGTCAGCAGCGGGATGGGAATTTCTGTATTATCCGCACTATCTGCGCGGGATGCGGTGAGCAATGGTTCTGTTCTGGGATTTTCTCTTGGGGAAATGCAGGGAAAACGGCAGATTTATGTTGTATATAACAAAAATTTTCGTTTGAGTCCTGGAGCAGAGCGTGTTTTGAAGACAATCAAAAAAATGTATCCACAGATGAAACTGTAAGAAAATTGTGAAAAAATAAGAATACTAGCAAAAATATAAGAAAGTCTGCTTATAGATATTTTCTATAAGCAGACTTTCTTATTATGTCTTTCGATTAGACTCTGTTGTAGAAGACAGGTATACTTATATATAGAAAATAACGGAACAGAAACGAGATGACAAACATGATTTATATGGATAATGCTGCGACTACACTGCAGAAACCAGAATGTGTTGCAAAAGCGGTAGTGAATGCTATGAATTCTTTTGGAAATGCAGGACGGGGATTGAATGATGCATCTATGGGAGCTTCCAGAGTGGTTTATGATACGAGAGAAAAGCTCTGTCGTTTATTTCATGGGGAAAATCCAAAGCAGTTTGCATTTACATCGAATGCAACAGAAAGTCTGAATACTGCGATTCAAGGACTGATTGGTCCGGGAGACCATGTTATTACAACCATGTTGGAGCATAATTCGGTGCTACGTCCATTGTATGAGCGGGAGGCTGCCGGAGTGGAATTGACAATTCTAAAATGTGATACATATGGAAATATTTCTTATGAAGAAATAGAGGCGGCGATTCGGGAAAATACAAAAGCAATTGTCTGTACGCATGGCTCCAACTTGACGGGGAATTTAACGGATATCGGGCGGATTGGTGCGATTGCAAAGAAACATGGGATTTTGCTGATTGCAGATGCTTCACAGACGGCAGGGCTGATTACGATTGATGTACAGGAGATGCAGATAGATGTCCTTTGTTTTACCGGACATAAAGGGTTATACGGTCCACAAGGGACAGGTGGGATTTATGTTCGACCGGGCGTGGAGATAAAACCGCTGAAACGTGGCGGCAGTGGAATAGAAACTTACAATAAAAATCATCCTGCTCAGATGCCGACAGCGTTGGAGGCGGGAACGCTGAACAGTCATGGGATTGCAGGACTGAATGCGGCGCTTACTTATATAGAAGAAACAGGAGTGGAATATATCTACCGGCTAGCACTGGAGCGGATGTGGCAGTTTTATGAAGGAGTGCGTGATATACCGGGAGTGACGGTGTACGGAGATTTTTCTGAAAAAGAGCGCGTGCCGATTGTTTCTCTGAATATTGGCAATTTTGATTCGGCAGAAGTCAGTGATGAATTACTGACAGAGTATGGAATTGCGACTAGAGCCGGAGGGCACTGTGCACCGCTGATGCACGAGGCATTAGGAAATGTAGAGCAAGGGGCAGTACGCTTTAGCTTCTCGCATTTTAATACACAGGAAGAAGTGGAAAAGGCAATTTCTGCGATTCGTGAATTGGCTGTTTAAACTTTCTTAGGAGATGAGGGGAAAGTTAAACATAAAAATGAAAAAGAAAAGGAAAGGGAGATAAAAAACATGAATTTATCAGACTCAAAGAAAAAACTTGCACTTGCAGGTGTGCTGTGCGGACTTGTGGCAGCCGCACTTGCGTATTTTGGAAATCCTGCGAATATGGCATTCTGTATCGCTTGTTTTATTCGTGATACGGCAGGGGCATTGGGAATGCACCAGGCAGCACCAGTGATGTATGCTCGCCCGGAAATTATTGGATTAGTATTAGGCGCATTTATTATTTCAGTAGCAACAAAAGAATATCGGTCAACAGCAGGATCTGCGCCGATGATTCGATTCATTCTTGGAATGATTATTATGATTGGCTCTCTTGTATTTTTGGGATGTCCGCTGCGTATGGTAATCCGTATGTCGGCAGGGGACTTGAATGCATGGGTAGCGTTGATTGGATTTGTACTTGGTGTTGCAACTGGCGTTCTGGCGTTGAAGAAAGGTTTCAGCCTTGGAAGAGCATATGTAACAAACGCAGCATCCGGTGCGGTTCTTCCGATTATTACAGTGGGGATTTTGATTCTTCTGACAGCTACGAACTTGTTGAAGTTTAGTGAATCTGGTCCGGGAAGCATGCACGCACCGATTATTGTTTCCTTGATTGGAGGACTTCTGTTTGGAGTATTTGCTCAAAAATCTAGAATGTGTTTTGCAGGTGGAATACGTGACGTGATCTTGATGAAAAACTTTGACCTTCTGACAGTTGTGGGAAGTCTGTTTGTAGTAATGCTTATATATAATGTAGCAACAGGTGGATTCGTACTTGGATTTGATACACCGGGAGTGATTGCGCATTCCGAACATCTGTGGAATATTCTTGGAATGTATGCAGTAGGATTTGCTGCTGTTTTGGCAGGGGGATGCCCACTGCGTCAGCTGATTCTGGCTGGACAGGGTTCTTCTGATTCTGCAGTAACTGTATTGGGAATGTTTGTAGGAGCTGCTCTTTGCCATAATCTGGGGCTTGCATCCAGCGGAACTTCTCTGAATCCGGAGACGAAAGAACTGGTTGCAGGAGCAGTAACAACCAATGGCAAGATTGCATTGATTATTTGTATTATTGCATGTTTCCTGATCGCATTTACAAGTAAGCGAAAAGTAACACAGGCATAATAAAAACAGAATGATACATAAAAGGAAAGGCGGAACAATTATGAAAGTAGTAGATGCAAGAGGACTTTCTTGTCCGGAACCATTGATGTTGACAGCTGAGGTATTGAAAAATGCGACAGAACCTGTTAAAATTCTTGTGACAGAACCACATCAGAAAATGAACGTGGAAAAACTTGCAAAGGATCGCGGTAAAAAAGCAACGGCAACAGAAACGGCTGAAGGCTTTGAGATTGTAATTGAGTAATGAGAAAAAAAGAATTAAAATTAGTTATTGCATTCCATACAACGGCAGATGCAATGGCAATGGAAAAAATATGTAAAGAAACCGGAACACCTGGAAGATTAATTCCGGTTCCACGAGTGATTTCGGCAGGGTGTGGTTTGGCATGGTGCACCGATCTGGATAATCGTGAACGGATTATTTCTGTGTTGAAGAATGCGGGGATAGAGGAAGAGGATCTGCATGAGTGCATGGTATAAAGGTTAATTTGAAATATGGGGGTAGAAGGGTAACTGGTGTGCCTCCCGGTCTTCAAAACCGGTGTGGGGCGGATGCGTCCCGGATGGGTTCGATTCCCATATGCCCTCGCCAAAAAAGAGTATAAGAAAGCGTACAGAGTGGAAATTGAGGTGACCCCAAAAAGTTAGACTTTTTAAGCGTAGCAGTTTATGGCTGCTAC